>ERZ1292632.2553-Hain-H43-01um-R2-2553-length-14989-cov-6_pt1 | contig 14989 bp, 17 predicted proteins | sample MGYA00564407_ERZ1292632 | MGnify/ENA primary metagenome ERZ1292632 (study PRJEB36523, sample SAMEA6512637) | groundwater metagenome | collected 2019-01-08 | study: AquaDiva: Metagenomics assemblies of 32 groundwater samples | reverse complement strand
GCCGTCCGGCCGCCGGCGTCGAAGTCCATGATGTTGAACGCGTGGCGCCCAACAGGGACAGCCTCACCTTTCATTCGCGCCAGTTCCGGGTCGGCGTCGCCCCGGAGGCCGTTGCGCACAGCGCAGTTGTCGACCAGTGCCGAGACCCAGGGGGCCCGCGCCGCTGCCATCCGTTGCAGCAGATCGCCCGGCGCGCAAATGTCCGAGTCGATGTTCACCAGCGCATTGACCCGTTCCATGAGCGCCCGCTCCCGCAGGACGTTGCGCATGAAGGCAAGGCGGCGGTACTCCTGGCGCTCGTCATTCTGGCCGCGCGGTTCGCGGATCCACCACGGCCCGTTGTCTTTCATCAGGACGCCGTTGGCGCCCTCGGGGATCCTCGCCTTCCACTGGCCAACGCCGTCAACCACGAAGAACCAGCTCACCTCTATGCCGTTCAGGTCGAGCACCCCGAGGTGCCGCAGGTAGCAGTCCGTGATCTCTCCGCGGTCGTGGAGGAGGCCGCCGATCAGGACGCGCACGCCGCTCTCCTGAACTCTATCGTCCACGTCGATTCGGGCGGCTCGATGGTGCCGACCTTCTCCCAGTAACCGTAGTACCCGTGGTTTTCGACCGCCGCCCACCACTCGTCTATCACTTCGGCCACGTCGGGCGATAACGGATAGTGATAGTCGTGGAAGAGGACGTGTCCGCCCGGCGCCACGTGCGGAAGCCAGGCGGCCATGTCGGATTCGAGATCGGCCCGGAAGTGCGCCGCGTCGATGAAGAGCAAGCCGATGTTCCAGCCCCCGAGGTCATCGCCGGCCGGCCCCACGTCACGCACCTTCGCGGCCTCGGCCGAGTACATGCGGATGGGAGTGACCTGCGCCGCCAGTCCCAGCGCCTCGGCCTGCATGAGCAGGTAGCCGAGGTTGTGCGGCACGTTGTATGGATTCACCGGAGCGAACGGCAGGCCCCAGGTATCGACGCAGTAGACGTGCGCGCCCCGCCCAGACCGCGCCCCGGCTGCCATGGTCAGTGCCGACTTGCCGCAGTAACTTCCCACCTCCACGATGTGATGAGCAGCCGGAACTGCCGCGGCCAGTTCAAAGAGGCGGGCGGAGGGCATGAAGGTCTCGCCGATGATTTCATCTATCAGAGGCTTCCACTCCGCGAAAGTCACCGGCCCGGTTGCTGCCGATCTCATCCCTCGCTCCTGTACTGCGTCAGCAGTTTGTCGTAAGTCGGCTTCGGGGTCGGCTGGTGGAGGCACAGACAGGCCGCCCCGAGTTCGATCACCGGAATGGAGTACATCTCAGCGATGCTTACCACCAGGTGGGAAGCTCGCGCGCCCGCGCCCACCAGGGCGATGTCCGGCTTCTCGGGAAGGGCCTCGGCCTCAGCCAGGGCCTTCGCCGATCCCGCCAGTCCGTTCTCCAGCATGATCGCATCGGCGCCGGCGACCCGGATCCAGTCCGCCGGCCACTGATCCTTCAACTCGCCCGGCACGTCCTTGGTCATCAGGGCATTGGCGACTTTGTCCGCCTCGTTGTTTACGATGAGCACGCGGCGGCCCTGGAGCAGTCCCGGAAGCCACATGTCGAAGAGGAGGTACCAGCACACCATCGCGTCGCCGATCAGCGCACCAGGCTTGAGTTCGATGTTCCAGAGCTCGAGGGACTCGCGTAACTTGGCGGCGTAGATGTTCGGCTTGTCCGCGGTATGCCTGGGTACGCAGATAATGTCTGCCCGGGCGATCGCCGCGGCGAGCTGCTCGGCCGCGGGCACGAACTCCTCGCCCGGAATCCCGAACCCAGCCAGATAGTTGAACGTCTGGAAGCCCTTCCCGGCCCACAAGGTGGCGCTCTCCCCATCGCAGAGAGCGACGAGCGAGAGGGGCCGCTTCTCCAGGAGTGCCTGTCCTATCTCGCGTGCTACCCGCGCCGTGTCCGCTCTCTCGTGCCCGTCATAGACCACAAGCCGCCTCCAGTCGTTTCGCTCTCAGATCCTCTTCGCGCACCAGCACATGCCCGCAGTCCACCTGGCGAAGCCAGAGGAGGCCGGCGGGGACCGCGTCATAGGGAGTGACACGCCATCCATCCATGCCGCGCGGCAGTCCCTTGAGGGCGAGGTCGACGAACAGGTACGGCATGTTGCATCCGGCCTCGGCCCAGAACAGACTCGTGGTGTGGAACCGCCCGGCGTTGCACTCGGTAGGCCGCACGACGCCCGCGCCGTCCTCTTTCAGGTCGACCGAGTAGATGCCATTCGGCGTCTCGTCCAACACCAGAATTGCTCGTGTCGCCGTGTCATTCACGCGCTCATCGTGCACCGAGCGCCCCACGATGTAGGTCGAGGTCGTACCCAGGTCCCCGAGTTGCAGGTTCGTACACTTCTCCACTCGCTCCCTCGCGGCCGAGCAGATCAGCTCGCCCCGGTACCAGACGGACGTGAACGCGAACTCCCGGCCCGGCAGGTACTCCTCCGCCATGAACTCCATCGTCTCGTCGTGCGCCCACCAGTAGCCAAGCCAGCACGTAGCCTGATGCCAGGAGAGCACCCTCGACGCCCCCCGACTGCCGGCACCACGCGTAGCGCGCACCCAGACGGGATAGCCGACAGGATCTTTCGGAAGGCCCCATCCGCTCTTCGAGATCAATATCGGCGGCTTCTCCAGCAAGCCCTGCCCATGCCACGCGCAGGCCGCGGCATACTTGTTCTGCGCCAACTGCACCACACCAGGGCGTGGGTAGAAGGTGCGCGCCTTCAACGTGTCGGCGTGCTTGGAGAGGAATGCCGCGTCGCGATCTCCCTGGCCGTGGATGAACTCGATTCCTTCCCGCTCGATGACCTCATTCAGCCACGCCAGGTACTCGCCAGTACCGCCCGGAGGGGCCGTATAGCCGGCGTCCAGTTCGCCCCACTGGAGGTGGTAGGGATCCATGTCACAGCCCACGATATAGAAGGGCTCGGGGGCCATGCGCAGACAGGCGAGCATGTTCTGCGCGGAGGCCGAGCCTATGCCGGTGAGGAGGAGGCGTCTCATACTGACTGCTCCCCTTCTCGCAAACGGCGCTGTCTCGACTCCTCCAGCATAGGCCGGAGCATGGTCGCCAATGCGTATGAAACGGCCAGTCGCAACGCATAGGCCCAAGGGCGGTTTTGTCGCCCCAGCCAGTCTCGCTGCCGCTTTTCAGACGCACTTGACAACATGGCCGGAAGACCCAATGCCGCCTCTATGGGGAGGCGGATTGTCAGTATCACCTCGTCGGCGCTGAACGGTTCAACGTGGGCGACAGCGCGCCCCCTGTGAAACCAGACGTAGTCAACGCCATCCCTCTCCCACGCCTGCCCGCACTCTGAGCAAAATGCCTCTGTTTCGCGAGAGCGGCTCTGTTGTTCCGCGTTCGAGATGGTGTCGATACAACACGCTCTCTCAGATGCCGCCTCGGTCGTTGGTGCCTTCATCCCACCAGCTCCCTCGCAATGATCTCCGACGCCCGTTCCGGCATACCAACTCGCCATGCCACCTCCACGTCAGACGACAGCGGCGCATCCCTCTTCGCTGCTCCCCAGGCCGCGTGTAGGCTCTCCCGCGTGCGTCCACCGACTACCAGCCGCCCACACCGCTCCAGGTCTCGCAACTCGGTCACCTTCCGCGCCACGATGCAGGGCACGCCAAACCAAGCCGCCTCCGTCGCGGCCCCTCCCGAGTCCGTGACGAAGGCATTGCAGCGCGCGAGGCGAGCGCGAAAAGCCGAAGGGGCTAACGGCTCCTCGACACTCACCCCGCGCGCCTCGGGGGCGAGGTCGTGCGACTGCAGACACTGTGCAAGGTGTGGATGGGCGAGAAGAGACACGGGCCGGCTGGCAGCCAAGTCCCCGAGGAAGTCCATGATGCCAGACAGCGCCTCGCGGTTGTGCAACGTCTCGGCTCGGTGGATGGTGGCGAGGACCTCGTCGCCCGGGGCCGCCTGCGCGTCCTGGAGGTCTACCGGGAGGTTCTGCTGCCAGTCCATCAGGGAGTCTCTGAGGGTGTCGCCGGAGATTCCCCGATCACGGATTCCCTCCGCATGCAGATTCACAGAGTCCTGCGGGTACGCGCACGCGTGCCCCTCCGCGATCCGGTCTATCAGTTGCCGGTTCAGTTCCTCCGGCTGCGCGCGGTCCCCGCTCCTGCTCCCGGCCTCGACGTGGTAGACGGGTATGCCGAGCTTGGCCGCGGCCAGCGCGCCGGCGAGGGCGGAGGTTGTGTCGCCTTGGACGACGACACGGCGCGGTTGGTAGCGCCGCAACATGCGGCCCATGTCATTCAGCATGACGCTCAGGCGCTCGAAGTCATCTGGCCTGTCGTGAAGGGCAGTGGGGGTCGGGACCACACGGCCGCCACTGCCACCCACCTCGTCCATCAGGTTCGTCGTGAGCGACGGACTGTAGTGCTGCCCCGTCCAGATGACGCACCGCTCCGCCTCCGGTATGCGCGCAATCACCGGGCCGAGCTTTAGGACCTCCGGGCGTGTGCCGAGGATGAAGGTGATCATGCCGACACTACCTCCGGCAACACCTTCGCGGCCGCCGGCACTTGCTGCACCATATGCTGATAGGCGCTCTCGCCTACGTATTCGCGCAGCAGTTGCGCGAGCGCAACATAGAAGGCCGCCATGCCATCTCTGCCTACCTCCATGAACACCATGTCGGAAATCCGGATGGTGGTGCACTGACGCCTTGCGTCATACTCAATCTCTATCGCCTGCATCTTCCCTCGCTCCCTCGCTTATCCCGCAACTTGGCGGTAGTATTCGACGATCTTCCCGCACTGCACCTCCAGGCTATGCCGTTCCTCGACCCAGGCCCTGAGCGCCCGCCTCTCCTCCGGCATGTCGTTCTCCAGGGCAGTCTGCACGTCGGCCCACACCTCCCAGGAGGTTGGCTCGTAACCGCGGCGATACGAGAAGCTGTTCGCTCTGGCCAGCGCACCCACGTTGTCGGGAGTGACCAGACAGCCCTCGGGCCGGTGCGTTCCCATGTGCTGCAAGTGGAGAGACTGCCCGGCAATCACGAAGCGGCCGGCGGCCATCGCCTCCATCGCAGTCTGTGCCGAGGCGAAGACGATCCGGTAGCGCGGGAACACCTCTGCCAGGTCCGCGAAGCCGTGCCAGCGCCAGGCGTCCGGCATGTCGAGCTGCGCCGCCGTCGAGGTCCCGTAGCCGTCTACCGGGCCGTCGTAGTACTGCAGAAGCTTGCGGACGTTCACGGCCTTGAAGGCGCGGCCGGCGAAGCAGATGCCTTCGCCGAGCTCCTCGCGGAAGGGGAAGCGCCGCAGGTTGACCCAGTTCCAGATGACGGCCGCGCCGTGCTTGTAGGCGTCACCGTCAATGATGCGGTCCTCGACCGCTATCACGCCGTCGAAGATGGAGGCCGGAGGCCTCGAAGTCACGCCGTGAATCGTGGCGATGGAGGGACAGTCCCACTTCACCGGATCGAAGCCGGGGTGCCACTGCACGTCCACCAGATCGATCTCGCGCTCCCGGACAATCTGCGCGATCCAGTCCTGCATGAACGGCGCCCGAAAGCCGCCGTCTGGATGCGCGTAGTAGAGCACCCGATTGAGGGGAACGCCGCACTGCCCATGCAGGACGGCCTCTCCGAGCGCGTCGAAGGTACTGGCCGCGATCCATGCCTCATGCCCCTCGTCTAGCAGGTAGCGGCAGAGGTCGCCCATGCGGCGCTCGCAGCCGCCCCCGGTGATGACTCCGTAGGCCAGCAGGACTCTCATGCCTGCTCCTTGCCCTTCGCCTTCAGGGCCTTCAGCAGTTCGGCCTGCCCCTGTGCGATCACGTCCAGCCGCGCCACGATCTGCTCCAGCAGCGCGGCCTGCTTCTCGACCGCCTCCAGCATTTTCTCTCGCCACACTCGCTCGTTCATGATTTCCCTCGCTTCAGATGTATCCAAGATCCCGCAGCCGTCTCTCGACAGCCGACAGGTCAACCGCGTTGCTCGTAGCGCTTCGTTTGAGCAACTCCACCGCGACGTCCGGCAGGTACGAATTGCATGCCCCAACCTCTAGCGTCTCCGGTTCAATGCCCGGCCCCGCCGCGAGCAGGATGGTGTCGAGAGCGGCGGGATGGTGACACCAGGGCCGTACTCCCCAACCCCACAGGCCGTCTTCGCCGAGAATAACGCCGTGGTCTGAGGTCACGATGACCACGGTTTGCCCATCGAGCATATCCTCGAGCAAATCGGAGAGCCGGGCGTCCGTATTGGTGCAGTAGGCCCGGTATCGGCGACGGAGATAGTCGGCCTCCTTAGCACTCACTCCGAGCGCGCCGGTCTCTTTGTTGAGCAGCGTCGTGAAGATCCCGTCCGTCAAGTCGGGCCGCGGCGCCGGCTCCTCGCAGGCCCCCAGCCACTCCGGCCAGAAGGGTTCGTGTACCTCGAAGAGATGGACATAGGCGGCCCATGGCCCCTCCTGCTGATCCCGCCATGGCAGGAACTGTTTGAGCACCTGAGTCATCTCGACAGGCCCCCACCAGGAGCCGTCCGAGCAAGTCCACAGGTCGTCGAAGTCGCGGAAGACCCACAGCGCGTCTTCCGTGGCGAGCGTTGCCTGGCAGAGGAAGGCCCCGCAACGGTGAGTTCGTCGCAGCCGACCCACGAGTGACGCCTCCCCGAGGCAGCCTTCTGGCCCGGCCCGGAATGCGTCAGGCCTGCCGATCAGCATGGAGGCCACTGAGCACGGCGTCCAGGGCACTGGCGTCTGCCACCCGGTGTGCGTCAAGCCAGCGCGGCCCAGGGACGAAAGCGCCGGCATGATCTCTGACGTCACGTGATCGCGCCGCAAGCAGTCGAGACAGAGTATGAGGAGGTTGGGGGTCACTCCCACTTCTCCGGCTTCGCCTGCCCGTCGAGGGCCCGGGCGATGCGCTCCATGCGGTGGTGGTAGAGGTGGTGCTTCAAGACGTACTCTCTCCCCCAGTGCGCCGCAAACTGACCGCATCTCGGCCCAGTCCTATCCCAATCGTCAAAGATCGCCACGGCCGCCTTCAGCGTCCACTCAGGGGACTCTGAGGAGAACACGTAGGGGTAGGACCCTGCCTCGCCAATGATGCGCGATGGACATTCTCCGGGCAGTAGCCCCAACGCCTCATACGCCGCCGACCACGGCGACAGGAACGGCTTCCCGCACGCGAGAGCCTCGAAGACCCTCATGGAACACATCAGCGTCCGTTGCCGCCCGTCCTTGCCCGACACCTGATTGTTGTTGCCCAGGACCACGCGCCCGTGGGTGTACTGCTCGGCTACGGTTCGGCAGGAGGTCGCGCCCCGCCAGAAGGGCCTCAGCTCCTCCGGCATGTTCGGGTCTGGCTCTTTGCCATCAGAGCCCGGCGCCGCATAACTGAAGATCGTCATGGAGTAGCCGGCCCGAGCGAGAGGCAGGATGACCGTCTCTTCTCCCCACTGGCGCGCCTCGTTCCGGTACCAGTTGCCCGAGAACACGAAGTCGGTAGCGTCTTCGGCCAGGGGAAGCGGATGGTGGTACTTCTCACTCGCCGCCAACGGCAACCACCACACCCGATCATGGCCGAGGTCTGCCCGGTACTGGTTTATCAGCGCGCCGTCTGAGGTGAAGACGTAGTCGGCGAGGCGGGCCTGGGGGAGCGTGAACTGGTAGGAGTTTGGGTCCTCGATTGTCCAGTAGGCGAGCGGCTTGCCGTACTCTGCCGCCAGGTTCTTGGCGCCGGCGACGTTCACCTCGGCCGTGTGTCCAGATTGATTCATCGTGAGGAAGAAGTCCGCTTTGTAGCCGTCGAAGCCACCAACGAACCGAACGTCCCCCTCCTCGCAGTAGGGCTGGAGGAAGTCGAAGTTGAGCGGGTAGATGTTCATGCCTGCTTCACCAGGCCGAGGGCGCGCTGCAGGATTTCGCGGAAGGTCGGAACCGTTAGGGAGTACCAGGACTCCCCTTTCAGGCGGAAGGTGACTGCCTCTCGGTCCCCCGTGGCATCCAGCTGACGCAGCATGTCCTTGGCGCAGTCACGAGCGATGTCTACGGTTGAATCTCCACCACCCCGCTGGGCCGCGGTCACGCAGAGGCGCAGGGCTTCTATCGCTTTCCATACCGCAGCCGCCCATGCTGCTCCGCTGGGGTGATTCTGCGGGGAATCGTACTCCTCAACGACCCGTATTGCCGCGTTTGCCATCTTGGCATACATGCGGTGCACCGCGAGCAGTTCCTCGTTCTTGTCCTGCAACTCGTCAGCCTTCTGCGCCGCCGTCTGCGCGGCTTCCGTTCGGTAGATGTCCTCCCGCTCAGCACCCCACTTGTGTTGATCGGCGGACGTGTGGGTCAGCGCCTCGCTCAGTTGCTCCTTGGAGACGAACTTGTGCAACTCATTCCCCATGACACCGCCGGCCGTGAGCCTGCCGAGGAACTCCTTCAGCACCCGCAACACCACCCGCTCAACTGCCGCCTCGGCCTTTTGCTCCAAGGCGCAACGCGTCCGATACGTCATCCCGAGGATGTGCTCCTCGATAACCTCTCCCGCCGTCTTTCCCTCGCTCATACCCTCGCTCCCTCGCTCGAATATGCCGAATCCATCCACGCCCCAAGCTCCGCCTGGTACTCCTCGAATCCAGCCCCGTGCTTTCTCTGGCAGTAAACCCGGTTCGCCTTGTAGTCGGCATGGTGATCGCTCACCACCTGCGTCCGACTGAACGTGTAGTGGTGAAACACCACCGACCCGAAGCAGATAGCCGCCTTCCAGTTCTTCATGTGTGCCCGGTAGAGCAACTCCGTGTCCTCGAAGTTCTGCTTGCCCGGCATGCGCGGGTCATAGAGGCACAGCCGCCCCTCGTCGTCGCGCTCGTTCAGGGCCTCCACCATGGCCCAGCGGATCGCGGCCGGGTGAGTCAGACCAGGCACGACGCGGCCGGGTTGGCGGTGGTTCTCGGCCGCCGCAGAGACAAGCGCCCGCGCCTCCTTGAACGTCTCGTCATAAGTCAGCGGAACCTGCTCCAGCGCCCACCCGAGTGACCTGCCGGAGAGGAGCGCCGGCCCCACGATCCCGAGCGTACGGTCGGCCTCCAGCGCCTTGATGAGCGGTGTCAGCCACACCGTGGGGAAGAGGTGGTCGGTATGGACCTCAACCACGACGTCGGGCGCGTGCGACTCGGCCAGCAGTTGGTATGCCAGGTTGCGGCCGTGGGCAATGCCCAGGTTCTCCCCGGCGAAGCGCACGTCGATGCGCTCCCACCGGTCGGCCAGGCCCTGCAGGAAGTCCGCCGTCACACCGTCCGCGCTGCCGTTATCCACCACCTGAATACGCCAGTCGTAGCGCAGCAGGTCGGAGTCCAGCAGAGACGCGATGGCGTAGCGCATGGCCCGATAGTGCCGCGGCTCGTCGGCGCGGTTGCAGGCGAGAAGGCTGATGCCGACCCTCATGCGGCGGCCCTCTGTCGCTTCAGCGCCCGCGTGATCAGGGCCGCGGCCCACGGCAGGACGTGACCGGTCTTCTCGTCCTTCATCCACCGGCGCGCCCGGAACTCTTTCGCCCGTTGCGCCGCATCCCCCTGGATCGCGCCCTTGTGATCCTGCTCGCCCCGGTGGCGCTCCAGGCGCAGAGGATTCCGCGACTTCCATCCGCTCATGTCTTCCCTCGCTTATCGGCCATGAGAAAGGCGCCCTATCGCCAGAGCGCCTGTGGTCCGTCGTGGTAGCGGGGACAGGAGTTGAACCTGCAACCTCCGGGGTATGAACCCGGCGCGCTACCATTTGCGCTACCCCGCGTCGTCTACTCCTCGTCCCGCTCCCCCGTTCCCCCGATGCTCCAGCCCGTGAAGTTGCCCTTGGCGATCTGCTTCTTCACCTCGGCATCGTCAGTATGCACGGCCAACGCGAATGCCTTCGCTACCTCGATAGCCGGCGAGTCCGCGTTCGGCCAGTGCGTGCCCTTGACGAGCACGGCCTTCTGCAGGAGCTTTGCGCCCTTGAGCAGCTTCCCGTGTTGAAGGCCGATGCTCACCTTGCCGTCCGCGGCGAAAGCCTCGGCGGCCTTGACCAGCTCGTCCTCTGGCACGAAATCGCCTTGTGTATCTATAACGGACGGCTTGCTATCATCCGGCTTCCCGGCCTCCTCCCACTTCGCTATCGCCTCGTCGTCAGCGATCATGGCGAGGCCGTAGACATCGCCGTTCGGGTCGGCTTTCAGGATGTTCACGGGGAGGGTGATCTCGTCGGACTTCTCGACCTCCTCCCACTCCTGCTGCACCTCCACCGCATTCATCAGCGTGCAGGTGTCTCCGGTGCAGTCATAGTCCGCCCGGTAGTGCTGTTCGCCCAAGGAGTAGATGCACTTGCCTTTGGCGGGAATGGACTCGAGGGCCGTGACCCAGGGGTACTCGTCCTTGCCCGCCTGTGCTCGCAAGGCGTCCTGAATCATGCGGCGCACGTCCTGCTCCGTGGCCTTCTGCACCGTGTTTGCGAAGTGCAAGAGGCCTCGCTTCTGCATCTCAGCGATGACCTCAGCATGGTCCTCAGCGTCTCCTACCAAGCTCTTCGCGACCACCCGTCCTGCCGCCTCATCCCAGGAGAGAGCGGTCACAGCTTCGTGCGACTCCACGTGCATCCTGAGCAACTCCGCGTCGCTCGCCTTCTGGCACTCGGTAGCCCGTCGCGCCTTACCCTTGCCTCCGGCGTGCCCTCGCGCGGCCCGATGGAGGGTATCCCAGAGGGCCGAAAGGCCGGCCTTCGACATCATCTCCTTCGCCTTCTTGAGCGCCTCTTCGAGGTAGTCAGTGGTTCGCGCCATGCTACTGGTCCTCCGGGTGTCCGTGGTCGAGTTCGTCTTCGATCATGCCGCGCACGTGATCATGGTCGGCCTTGGCGAGCACGTCGTTGATAGAGTAGTGCCGCGTCTTCTTGAACTGCTCGTCGGACTGCCCCTTACCCCCGGCCCCCGCCGCCGCTTCCTCTGCCGTGGCCTCTGCGAGCGCGGCCTGCTGCTCCGCCTCTTCCTGGGGAGTCAGGGGCATATAGTCCTCTTCCAGTTCCGGGAGGGCGGCGCGTTCCCGCAAGTGGGCCTCAGTGTCAGGCGAGGGCGTGAAGAATCCACTCTGCCCCAGCTTGCTCACGGACTCGGCAATCTCCGTGAGTTCGGGCTCGGTGATATCCTCCGCCTTCGCCACCGGATAGCCCGTGATGGACCCAAAGTCGTTCAGGTCACATAGCCGGGGGATGGCGTGGCGGTTCAGCACGTCGAGATCGCCCGCGAGGAATCCGGACACCGCGCGCAACCACAACCCCTGCTGCTGCTTCGCGAGCTCAAAGGCCCCGCCGCGCTCCATGCCCAGGAGCATGAACTGCGTGAGCATCGTCATGGCAATTCGGGTGTGGTAGCGGTCGATAATGGCGTTCGTGTCGATACCGGAGTTGCCACCCGCAGAGAGGAGTTCCAGCGTCCACCCGAACGGGAACACCGCCCCCATCTGCTCGTCGCGCTTGATACTCGTGACGAGCTTCTTAGCGTCATCCAGCAGTTCCACCATATCCGAGTCGGACGCGTCGAAGAGGTCGACGCCATCGGGCGCAGTCAGTACCGGGAGGCCGTGGAGGTTGCGCGCCACCCCGATCGCTTCGGCGTCCTCGACCTTCATGGACAAACGGTACTGCCGGTAGGCCGGGCGCAGAATGGAGATGCCCTCCGGGTTCTCCCGCATGGTGTTGGTGACGAAGTGAAGGCACTTGGCGAAGGGAAGGAAATTGGTTTGGTAGTTCGGCGCCGGCGAGTGCCACATGCCAAGGAGTTCGCCCTGGTACAGCTCCCAATGGTCGACCGCCTCCTGAGAGCGGGGAGAGAACTTGTGCCAGCCGATTTTCCCGTCGTCGAACTTCGAGGATGGCTTGCCCGGCTTGACCTCGACCTTCCCGTTCTCGGTGGTGACGATAGTCTCGGGCTGCCGGCCCTCTCTGTGTTTGTACACGCATTCGAACCACGAGAAGCCGTAGAGCAGGTAGGAGGCGAGTTCGTTGCGGAAGGCAGAGAGGGGCCGCGCCATGTCGTCGAGACAGCCCTCCACGAACTCCGCCGCCTCCACGTCCGCGGCACTCTCCGAGGCGGGCTCAATCCAGATCCGGGGGCGCACCAGCATTTGCCGGTAAGCCCACACCGACGCGGCAATGATCGGGTGGCTGTGCGCCATCTCCCGATACCGCTGCATACCCTTCTGGCCCTGAAGGGCTTTCTCGAAGTCCTCCAGGACGTAGCCTGAGTAGGCAGTCAGCCCGGTCGAGCCGATCTCGTTGCCGAGGCCGATGCGCATAGAGGAACGACCCCCGTTACCAGAGGTCGCCTTGCTCACGTTGCGTTGTCTGGTAGCTGCCATCAGAAAGTCATCCGAGAGCGGCGCGCCGTTGTGTCGCCTTTGCGCATGGGCCGGTGCTCACTATCGGGCGTCGTCTCGTCCGCAAACACCGCTTGGTTCGGAAGCGCCCGGCCCAGGCTGTGAACCTTGTTGCTGAACACCTTGCCCTGCTGCTTGCGCACCGCCATCTCCGTCCAGGCCAGCGCGCAGGCCATCACCCGGTCATCCCAGCCCCCTTCGGGGGCGGCGAAGCGGAGGTTTCCGGCCTTTGTCTCCGTCATCTCGAACGCCTCAAACTCATTGATCAGGTCGTTATCCGGCAGGATGCTTATTTGCCCGCGCTCGAAGGCCACCGACAGCGCGTCGATCATCTGCCGCTTGCTCTGCGCCGTCGTCACGAAGGGGATCAGCTGCGGCTGCCCCTGGAACTCTCGTCGCCTCTCGTGCAGATCGCGCAGCACCATGTCGTAGAAGGGTTCGCCCGGTCCGTTCGACTCGATTACTGCCCTCTTGACGCCGTGCTCCGCCAGGAACGTCACCAGCCGCTCGGCCTGCGCCTGATAGCTGATGGTGTTCATCCGCTCGATGGACACCATCCGACCGGCCGAGTCGAAGATCACAAACACGGAGAAGTCGGAGTGCTTGGCGAGGTCAACACCCGCCACGAGCGGACCGATCGGCGATGCTGGTGCCGACGTTACCCGGTCGCGCACGTATCGGAAGACCGAGCCTTCTCCTGAGAGGATCTCCGCGAGCCACTCCTGCCGGAAGAACCGCTCCGGCATGATCTCCTGCTGCTCAGTTACCTCGGCTTCGGGGACATGCGGGTTTGCGTGCTGGTGCCGCTGGGTTGTGTCGTCCTCCCAGATCGGCACTCGCAGCGTCCACCAGCGCCCTCCGTCCACTCCCTTGCGGTACTCCTGAGCGAACCAGTTGGCGCCCTTGAATGTAGACTGCAGTACCGCCATGCCGCCTTGTCCATCAGGCCCTCTGCCGGGCGAAGCGAGCATCGGCAGGCATTGCAGCCAGGCCGCCTGTTGCAGTCTGGCCGCCTCACCCAGTATCACCATGTCATAGCCGGCTGCCACGAGGGTGTCCGGGTCCGAGCCGGTGCGCACCTCCACCACCGCGCCACCCTTGAACGTTAGGCGCCGGGGCGGGTTGTTGAACTCGGCCGCTACCAGTTCGGCTGGCGTCATCCGCTTCAGCGCGGTCCAGAACTCCAGGGCCAAGTCATTGGTCGGATAGACTACGCCGATAGCGATGGCCGGCGAGAGTTGCTGCCGGTGAGGCTGGCCCTGCCACGCCTTGATTCGCCGCAGGATGTCCTGAATGCAGGCCCAGTCCTTCCCGAAGCGCCGATGGCAGGCGAGGATACGCCGCTTGGCGTCGGATTCGAGGAAGAGCTTTTGGCCTGCGTGGGGCGAGGCGATGATGAGCTGCTGCCCGCCTACCGAAGTCACCGTAGAGCGGAACCGCTCTGCCAGCGATTCACTTGCGGCCGTTGGACGAACTGTCGATTTCTTCGAGCTTCGTGGCAAGGTCCGCCCACCTCTCAGGCGGCACGAGGTCGCGCAGGGACTGAATCAGCGTGTCGAGCTTGGCGGCCGCACCCTCCACCGGAGGGGCCGCGTCGAGCATCCCCATTTCGCCCAAGGCCTCCCGCTCTGCATCCACCACCATTGCCAGAGCGGAGGCAAGTCGCGGCATAGCGGCAAGCATGGTTTTGAGGGGCGGGTGGCTCTCGAAATCGCCGCGCTGTGCCGCCTGTAAGAGAGCGGTGATACCAGGTGCCGCCAACTGGAGAGCCCCGGAGAGAACACGGCGAGCAGCCCGTAGTTGCCCTACGGTGGACTTCTGCTCTCTGGCGTTCTCCTCCGACTCCTCCGCCCGCCGCCTCAACTCCGCGTCAAGCCGTTGGTCCTCGGCCAGGGCGTGCTGGTAGTCGTCGTGGGCGTCGGCGCGGTTGCGCCACTGCCACTTCGTCGCCCAGGTGCGCCATCTCCCGGTAGACTTGCGAAGCGGCCCCTCTGTCGCCTCCTCGTCGCCTCGCTGGGTCTGCTCCAGGTGCTTCGCCCAGGCCGCCTCTATGGTACGCTGAGAGCCCAGCCCCAGGTACAGGCAGAAGGCCGCGAAGGCCTGCCTCGACTCCCCCTTGCACCGCTCCCACGGCTGTCTCTGCTCGTCCATCATGTCACCGGCCTGAACATCCACACCTGCACGTATCCGGGCCCTCGGAGAAGAGCGTGGTGGTCGGCGTGCGCGCCCGTGACCTCCCAGCCCTCAGCCAGGTAGCGCGGGACCTCGTACTGCCACACGCGGATGTACTCGCCTTCACGGAGCAACGCGCACCGCCTCTTTGCCCGTCAGCTTCTCGAAGCGCGCAAGTATTACGTCGCAGTAGCGCGCTTCGATCTCCATGCCAAAGCAGGAGCGTCCGTGCTGTTCGGCCGCGACCAATGTTGCCCCCGAACCAAGGAAGAGGTCGAGAACTAAGTCCCCTCTCTGGCTACTGTTGCCCATAGCCCGCGCCGCTAAGTCCGGCGGCTTCTGGGTAGGGTGATACTCGTTCACCTGCGCCCGATCACAATCCCAGACCGTCACTTCGTTGGTGGGGCCAAACCACCGCGGCGCGACCCCTCGCTTGAAG
>ERZ1292632.2551-Hain-H43-01um-R2-2551-length-14994-cov-5_pt1 | contig 14994 bp, 13 predicted proteins | sample MGYA00564407_ERZ1292632 | MGnify/ENA primary metagenome ERZ1292632 (study PRJEB36523, sample SAMEA6512637) | groundwater metagenome | collected 2019-01-08 | study: AquaDiva: Metagenomics assemblies of 32 groundwater samples | reverse complement strand
CGTGCCTCCACGCGGCATTGGCAAAGTGACGCTCGACAAGATGTTTTCCGGCACACCGCTCGGCGCCGCCAGTGCAAAAATAGCGGCCTTTCAGGAAACGCTCCAGAAGATCCGCCATGCGGTGAATACGCTGCCGACGTCGGAAGCGGTGCGCTTCTGTATTGAGGCGAGTGGGATACAAAAAATGTATGCGGGTAAATCCGAGGAAGATGCCGAGCGGCTTGGCAACGTCCGCGAGCTCGCGAACCTCGCTATCAAATACGAGCACGACGAGCCGCCGATGGGGATCGAGCGTCTCCTCGAGGAGGCGGCCCTGCAGAGCGAGCAGGACGAGCTCGACATCAGTAAAAACAGGGGTGGCGTGTCGCTCATGACCGTCCACGCGGCGAAGGGATTGGAGTTTGACGCGGTGTTTGTGGTCGGGCTTGAACAGGGATTGTTCCCATCGACACGCAACGACGAGAGCCGTGATCCGGAGGAAGAACGGCGGCTCTTTTATGTCGCGCTCACCCGTGCCCGAAAAAATCTGTTCCTGAGTTACGCGCACGAGCGCACAAAATACGGCACGCGTGAAAGCGCGCTACCGTCGGAATTTCTCTCTGACATCGACGAGCGGCTCATGGCGGATCCGGAAGGGAAGGAGGCAAAACCAGAGAAACGCGGGCTTCTCGATGATTACTATGAAATTCGCTAGAAAAAAACGGGGTGCGCGATTGGGGCAGCATTTTCTCACTGGACTCTGGGGGGCGCGGCAAACCCGCACTTCGGCGAAACAATTTTGGAAATTGGACCCGGTAAGGGAGCACTCACGAGAGAATTACTTGCAACAGGAGCACGTGTCGTTGCTGTGGAGAAAGACCCGATGTTGGTGCAACAACTCCATGATCAATTTACGAAATCAATCATCAAGAAAAGGCTTACTGTTGTTGAGGCTGACATCCGTGACTTCGATGCAATGAGGTCAGACCTCATTGCAGGAGAGTATGTAGTCGCGGCGAACATCCCGTACTACATCACCGGCGAGATCATCCGGCAATTTCTGACATCTGACATTCAGCCGCGCGCGATGGCGCTCCTTGTGCAAAAAGAGGTTGCGGAGCGCATCATCGCGCGTGACCACAAGGAAAGTATCCTGTCCCTCTCGGTCAAAGCATACGGAACGCCGAAAATAGTCGCAAAAGTTTCAAAAGGTAATTTCTCCCCGCCGCCCTCGGTCGACTCCGCAATACTTCTCATCGAAAACATCTCGAGAAACTTCTTCGAAGATATTGGCGAGAAAAGATTCTTTGACGTTGTCCACGCGGGCTTCGCATCAAAGAGAAAGCAGCTATCGGGAAATCTGAAGAAACGATTTGGTACTTCGTCTGAACGAGCCGTCGCAGACCTTCCGGAAAAGGTTCGTGCAGAAGATGTAGATCTCGCTGGCTGGAAGAAACTCGTCCAACAACTACCTTGAACTCCCCATCATGGTTATATAGGTCCCCGGCCAAACGATGACCGGTTGGATGGAGATGATGCAGTAGTAGGGCACGCTCGCGAGTCCCAAGAGCCACTGGCCCGCATGCGAGGGAGGGCCGAATTGATACGTCTTTGTGCCGGTCGTCCAGATATATGGACCGCCGCGTGGAGGACCGAGATTCGCGTAAATCGCTTGGTTGTAACAAGGCTTCACAATATTTGCCTGACCGCCGAAAGGGAACGCGTGCGCGAAAAAGGGGAACGAGGCAAGAAGGATGGTCGCCGTCGTAAAGGAAACGGATGTCCGAAACATGCATACATCGTAGCACGGGGATGTAGACGCAACTTTTCGTCCCCACAAGGACTGCGATCTGTTGCCGCGCTGCGCGCGGACAAATCGGGAGCCCCACAGGGACTGCTGTTTGTAACCAATCGCTTTGCTCTTGGACAAACAGGGAGCTTGATACTTCAAGTGGTATACGGGATACTTACTCGAATGGAATGGATCCGTGCCCACCCTTACGCGTATGCGCTGTGCGCAGCGGGCGTTCTCCTTGTCGGCGGGATCTTCATCGTACAAAAGCAAGGGTCAGCGACGGTGAGCGACAAAGCAGGGGCGTGGGATGGCGCCAATCTGGGCGTTTTGAATCCAACGTCGTACGGACCCACAGAGAACACGGGAACATCGAAAGAGGTGAACATCATGCAGCAGGTGCAAAACTCCGCGCCCTACACCTACATCCCTCCCGCGGTCGTTGGCGACTCAGAGGGAGGCGGGGGAAGCGGCTCGTTTGATCTGAACAGTTTCATTGCGATGCTTGGGCAGGGCTCGACCCCCCAAGTGGATCCGACCCAAGATGCATCCGCTCCAGACGCGTACTCACTCATACCGACCGGGCTCATGAGCACGACAACAGCGCAAAATTCCCGCACCACAACCCAACAAACGCTCTATGATTTCGGCAACGACATCGGCTCATACATTCAATCATTCGAGGAACAGCACCCGACAATGTCCTTTACACTGAAGGATCATGCCGAAGATCGCAACGACCCACAGAAAGCGGCGGCTGTCGGGCGCGTGGCGCAGGAGCTCAAGGGAGTGGGGCAGAGCCTCTTGAGCATAGAGACGGTCCCGTCGGGAATTGCGCCTGCGCACACAGCGCTCGCAAAAAGCTATGTCGCGGTTGGGACCAACCTCGCCCTCCTCGCAGAAGCGAAAGATGATGCTGATTTTCTCCATGCAATAGAGGTTTACAATGCATCGGCCGATACATTCGTGAAAAATTACGTCGCCATCGCAACACTTTTCGGCGCGTACGGCGTCGTCTTCAGCCCCACCGACGCCGGAAGCGTTTTCACATTCACGCCCGCAAGCCTCTAGCTTCGATTTCCCCTAAAAGCGCGGATATGCGCGTCCGGAGTCTTCTCTGGTGCGCTATACTTATTGCGTGGAAAACGAACGCTCGCACACAAGCGGCTTTTCGGCTATTGGGATCACTGCCGCCATCTCTGTGTTTGTGCTTGTCGCAGCCTTCGGTTGGGAGATCAGACAAACTATGCAAGGTACGGACACCCCGACTCCATACGCGGAAAGCGAGCCGGAGAAAAATCCTGCGATCACGGATACAGCAACGATTCCTGCGATGGGAGACACGGAGGCGATCGCGCCATCGCCCGACGGTTTTTCATCCCTCGGCATTGCGGTCGTTGATGAACTTATTACAAAATACGCTTCGCTTCAGGATCAGGGTCTGTACACCGAAGAGATCGGCCAGAAGGTCGCGGAAAAAATGGCGGCGACTCTCAAGCCGGCTGTTTCATACGATCCACACGCTGTGACGGACATTCTCACGGACACCGATACTTCCTATGATCGGATGTTGCAGTATCGCTCCGATCTTCGTGGCTCGCTCGCCCCGCTTTTGAAAAATACGCAACCTGAATTCGAGATCTTCGCATACTACGTGGACACAAAAGATGAGAAATATTTGACGCTCCTCAAGGAGGTCGCGCAAAACTACCGCGACGCCGCGAGCAGAACGGCCCGCGTCATCGTGCCGCACGACGCCGTGAGGGAACACGTTGCGATATTGAACGCCATGGAACAATTCGCGGCAATGCTTGATGCAATGGTCGCGAACGCCGCCGATCCGTTCGCTTCCGTCGCACTCCTGCGTACCTACAATCAGGCTGAAGCAGACATGTTGCTCTCATTCAAAGCGCTCACGGTCTACTACAAACAAAAATCGGTATGAAGACCGGACGATACCTTGCAGGATCGGGAGCACTTATTGCGCTTGGCGTGGTCCCGCTTCTCGCATTCGCTCAACCGGTAGACACATCGCCACCGACCGTTCCAACAAATCTCAATCCGGTAAGCGTATCTTCTTCGGCCATCGACCTTTCGTGGGGCGCCTCTACCGACAATATCGGCGTGCAAGGCTATAAGGTGTACCGATCCGATGTGCAGATCGCCACGACGACGAGTGCTGCGTATCAGGATACCGGCCTTGCCGCTGCAACAAATTACATATACAACGTCGCGGCCTTTGATGCCGCGGGAAATACATCTGCAAAATCTTTACCCTCTTCCACAGCTACCCAATCCGGCACAGGTACGGGAGGGGGTACCGGTGGTGTTGTACCTGCCCCTGCTCCTACACCCGCGCCCGGTGCGGCAGCGGCGCCCTACGATTTCAAGCGGCAGGGGATTTTCGACTGCAACCAGAATGGTGCATACGCGATGAGTGTCGGTGCGCTCTCGGCAACGGGCGGCGTGTACGTCCCTGTCGCCGACAACACGGTCGAGCTCAACACCGGTACGCTTGTCTATAAAGAGTGCGTCTTGCGTGAGGTGATAAACCGAGAGAGGGAGGCGGCAATGGCCGCGTACGGAAAAAGAGCGGTCGTCGCCATACAGACCGGCCGCAATGGCAATCCACAATATGTTGTCGATCAGAACCAGGAGTTGCTCGCATACGGGAGCGATCCGACTATGCTCGACTTTCTCCAAGATGGCACGTTGCAAAATCTCAATCCGGCATTTCAGTCACAGGTAACGCGGGCTACGGCTCTCGGCTATGAAACGCGGACGCGCGCGAAAGAGAGTGTTCTCCGATGCCCCTACAAGGGTGATCTGAAGACGGCGCTGACCGATCCTACGCGATCATTCAGCTGGGAGGAATTCCGTGCGCTCTCCGACCCCGCGTGTAACCCGCTCGGCGCATACTATCTTGCAAGAGACTTAGCTGACGCCCGCATCGCCCGATGCCAAGAATACTTGCAACAACAATGGGATTGGGGCCGTGGTTACTACGCCGCTTCTACCGATCCCAACAATCCCTGCCGCGGAAAGATCGTCACGCCCGCGGTGACCATGCAGGCATCGTTCCAAAACATTATCGACAGCCCCGTCCGTCAGCTTGAGAGCGCCAACGACATCGGCCAGATGATCAACGCGCTTTATGCCGGCATGACAACACAGATCATTTCCGACAACCAAGGTCTTGCAGGACTCATGCAAAGCACAGGTGGACGAGCTTCATACCTCGATCAGGTCGCATCAGAGTCCGCTTCGGGTCTGCGCAACGCAGCGCTCAATGTCGCGATCCAGGTCCTCACCGCGGCGCGGCAGGTGGAAGCTGCATATTTCCAAGCAGCCAACGCGATCGGCGCGACGCTCACACAAACGATGGCGCAGTTGCGCAGCGCAGAGAATCAGTGTTGGAAACTTATCATTCCGAAAGTGTGCACGAGCGAATTGAGTGCGCAGAATGAATGCACGGACGGTGATGGAAACACGTACAAGGTATCCACCTCGACCGCCGGATTCGCAGAAGCAGTCATAACCGCCCAGATCACACCGCTCGCTGCTCCCGCAAGCAATAACATCCGCGTATCGCAAAACGCGCTCCGGCTCATTGATCAGTTGATCGTGGGCGTTACCAACACCGCTTCACTCGATGCGCAGCGCCTCGCACTCCAACAGCTCGATTCACTCGTCGCACAGAAACTTCTGCATGTAAAACCCGATGTCGATGGCACGAACGGCATCGTGAAGCAGCTCGACAACGTGCAAACGACAATGACAACGCTCGTCACGAACACCGTGAAGGCGTGGGCAGATGACCCAAGTCCCTCCACCGGTTGGTGCAACGTCAATAATCCCGCGGTAGTGCAGGGATGGAAGGATAGGTGGAAGAAATAAATATGCCGGAAAAAAAAGACTTCTTAGTGTTCGTAGAAACCAGGGCTGGTCTGCTCCTAGGGGCACTCGCGGTTTTCTCGGTACTGTTTTTTGCTTCTCCGGGCGTTGTACATGCCGCCGCAGCGAGACCTTCTAGCGTAAGCGTTCAATGTTATACCAATTACACGTCGGGGTCTTTGGAGGGCTGTACTCCGGCAGAGATTGCAGCGGCAGATGCGGCAAACGGTGTTGCGCCCCAAAATGATGCGGCGAATAGCCAAGGTCAAGCAGCTCAACTCATGAATCAGGGTGCCAATGCAGCCAACACCGCTGTACCATACCAGCCTTCGGCAGCTGGCACAGCCGACTGCACACCGGCCTGGAGAAATATATCAGCCATTTTTAGCCCCAGATGCTGGATGCGAATGCTCGGGGCGCTTGTCACGAGCGTCTTCATCTGGATAGGGGTCATGACCCTCGAGATCGCTGGGCTTTTATTCAATTATCTGCTCGATTTTACGGTCATCAAATTCAGTACCGCCATATACACGAATATAAAGGACGCGGTCGAGATCGGCTGGACCGTATTCCGAGATCTTGCAAACATCCTCATTATCGGGATATTCACCTTTATCGCAATTGGTACGATTTTGGGGCTAGAAAATTACAACGCAAAGAAGATGGTCGCGAAAGTTCTGATTATTGCGGTACTGATCAACTTCAGCCTCCTTTTTACCAAAATGATTATCGACGCATCAAACTTCACCGCTTCTCAGTTCTACTACGCGGCCCTCGGCCAGGTAGCAAGATCGTCTGCGCAGGGCACGAGCGTCAACGTGGCCCCGACTGGCGGGAGTATGCAGCAAGCAAGCGCTGGTACCAAAGGCATATCGGGCCAGTTCATGCAGGCAATCGGCATTACGGGATTTGGAGATTCTTATAATCAAATACGCGCGCGGCAAGAGAAGAGCGATAACGGACTTGTGGGAATCGGTTTCGGACTTCTCTCGCTCATATATCTCCTTGGTATGGCCATAGTATTTTTCTATGGCTGCTTCCTTCTTATTTCGCGGGCCATACTGCTCATATTCCTCATGATCACATCGTCCATCGCATTTGCCTCGTACCTCATTCCCCAGTGGGAAACGAGTAGCTATGGGTGGAAGACGTGGAAGGATTCGCTCGTAAAGAGCGCCGTGTTCGCCCCACTCCTCATGCTTTTCATCTGGGTAACTCTCCTGCTCGCGCAAGGACTTACGAAAATAACCAGTGGCTCAACGATCGGTGGAATAGTAGAGGCGCCAGCGGAGAGTATTCCCGCCGCTTTCGGCTACTTCATGATTCTCGGTATGATTTTTCTCTCCTTCAGGCTCTCTTCAAGCTTTGCGAGCAAGATCGCCGGGTTCAGCATGGCTTCAATCGCTCCCGCGCTCGGACTTGCCGCTGGGGCACGTGTAGCGGGACTCTTGGGTCGCTATGGTCTCGGGATCCCCGGCGGCATGGCCGCTCGCCGCCTAACTGCACTTGGTAAAGATCAAGAGGGAAGAGGTAATGTCCTCACTGGGAAGGGAATCCAGCGTTTCGCCAACCGTCTCCAGAGTGCCACTGAAAAACGCGATTTCAATCTTATGAATACGAGCCTCGGTAAGCAGATCACTGCCACGGCAGGACTCAAAGGCAAGTGGACAGGTGCGACAAAATTCGGCGGTATAGAGGGCGTGACGAAAAAACAAGCTGAGGGGTACGCAAAAGACGCTGAAAAAATGACGTTCACTCACGAGGAGAAAAGTAAAATGTTTGAAGAAGCTGCAAAAAATGTCGCTTCGAGACCAGAAAATAAGGAGGATGCGCAGCGTCTAAAGGACATGCATGAAACCGCAAAGAAAACGCTGGAGCAAAGCGAGAGAGAGGCGAAGGAAAATAAGGAGCGGCACAAGGAATCCCTCAAACAAGCGAAGGAGCACCACGACGCCACCGAGAGAGACGCCCAGAGTCAGATCAAGTCTATCGAGAAGAGTTCGCAAGATACAATTTCTCGACTCGAGCGTGATAAAGAATACACGCCTGAGGGGTCTACCGCTCGCGAGGAGTTTGAAAAACAGATCGTCGCAGCTCGCGCGGATTCCGCCAGTAAAATGAACGCCGAAAAGAACCGCATCGAAACTGCGCGTGCAGAAGTTACGCGGCTAAACAAGTTGATCGAGACCGAGGATCCGCAGGTGGTCGCAGCGAGGAAAAAACTTTCGGAGGCGGAAAAAGAAAAAGAGGAGTTTGGTAAGAAAATAAAAGAAATGGCCGAGACAGAGGTGAGATTGAAGTATCCAAACTTGGATAAAACAACCGAGGAGATCGCTGGAAAGTTGGCGAACACGCGTGCAACAAATCTATTCGGAGCCCTTCAGAGCGAGGCAAACGACCACTTGGCAAAACTCACGAGAGATAAAGTAAAAGTTACCAAGGAAGACAAGCGACTCAAGAGGGTTCTTGAGAACTCATTGAAAGATGGCTCTGAGGAAGAAAAGCCGAAGGCCGAGGAAACGCACTAACCACCCACTATTTATGATCGCAACCAACATTGATAATGGACTCGACCAGGCCCTAAAAGAGCGGTTCGCAAAATTGCCGAAGGTGGTACAGGATGCGATTATGTCGGCAGATGTGGAGAAGCACATGCGCGAACTCGCCGAGACGCATAAACTACACCTCGATCAGTGGCAAACACTCGAAAACGAAGTCATGCTGGCACTTCTCGGCGTCCAGAAAGCGGAAGATTTGGAGAAAAACATCAAGAGCGAGGTCGGCGTGCCTAATGACATTGCGAAAGCACTCACCGAAAACATCTCGAAAATCGTCTTCGAGCCGATTCGCGCGGAGCTGGAGCGGGAGCTGGAGCATCCCGAGGCAAAGGCAGCTGAGGTGAGCGGGGTGGAGGCGGCGCGTGCGCAAGTCCTCGGGGAGAACGCTCCTGCTACCCCCGCAGTTGCGCCAGCAACACCTCCTGCGGAACCGCCAACACAGAAAGTCGAGCGCGCGCCCGTCTCGACCGCCTACAAGGGCGGCGAAACCTCCGCCGTGCGCGTCGCAGTCGCAGACGACCCGTACAGAGAGCCTCCGGCATGAACAGTGACGGTGTGTGGCCCGGCGCACTGATATAATGATGGGGCTATGCAATTTCAGGTTCCGCAGTTCATTGAGGTCGAAGACAAGATCTTCGGCCCCCTCACATTCAAGCAATTCGTCTATATCGGTGGGGGCTTGGGCGCGTGCTACATCATGTGGCGCGTGTTGCCCATCTACCTTGCAGGCCCGCTCGTGGCCATAATCGGAGGTCTCACCGCTGGCTTGGCATTTTTCCAGCTCAACGGCCGCCCCTTCATCATCGGACTCGAGAACGGTTTCTTTTTTCTTCTCCGCAGCAAACTCTATCTGTGGAACAATGCGCGGAAAAAGAACGTCACGCCACCAGTCATCGGAAAGGCGGTTGCCGGAGCGGCGCAAATATATGTGCCGAAACTCTCGGAGGGAAAGTTGCATGAATTATCCTGGAGCCTGGACATAAAAGAGCGTGTCGCGCAGGGGATCGCCAGTGACGATGATCGGCGCCTGATGCGAACTCCGCAAGACCTTGTGGCGCCCATTCGTACGCCGCAACAGGAACTGGCGCGACTCACCGGAGAAAACTCCTAACGTAATCGTATGCCGACAAAAGAGAAAGATACGAGTCCCCGCGCGAGCGCCCGATCCACACAGGAGTTCCTCCCGATATCCGAGGTGCGTGACGGCGTTATCGTGCTTAAGGACGGCGGACTGCGCGCCATTCTGCTCGCATCCTCGCTCAACTTCGCACTGAAATCAGAGGATGAGCAGACGGCGTTCATCGTCCAGTTCCAGAATTTTCTCAACTCGCTCGACTTTTCCTGCCAGATATTCGTGCAATCGCGCATGCTCGACATCCGCCCGTACATCGCAACGCTTGAAGTGGCGTATAAGGAACAGCTCGACGATCTCATGCGCATCCAGATCCGCGAATACATTCAGTTCATCAAGAGTTTCACTGAGGCCGCAAACATCATGACCAAAAATTTCTTCGTCGTCGTGCCGTACTCCCCCTCGGTCGGGATGACTGGCAAGGGGATATCGTCGCTCCTGCCGTTCGGCAAGAAACAGACCACGACAGAAGAATCGAATAGAACGTTCGCGGAACAGGTATCCCAGCTTGAGCAGCGTGTTGCGATCGTACAGCAGGGTCTGGTGCGCACTGGCGTGCGCACTGTACAACTCGGGACCGAAGAAGCGATCGAGCTCATGTACAAGATGTTCAACCCCGGCGAAGAAGGGAAGCCGATGCCGGTCGAGCAGAAATAAAACGTATGGCGCTCCTTGACCTGTTCAGAACGAAGAAGCCCGACGAGAGCCCGAACGTGCTGCCCGTGCTGCCCGAGGAGATCTATAAAGCGGGCACGTTGGACTTGCAGGACGTCATCGCGCCGCACGCGCTCCGCATTTCCCCGCGCGAACTCGACCTTGGGGAGAAGATTGCACGTACCTTTTTCGTGATCTCGTATCCGCGGTTCCTCACAACGGGGTGGTTTGCGCCGATCATCAACATGGACAAGGTCATCGATATCTCGATCTTTGTCCACCCGATGGACACCAACGAGATGCTCAGAAAATTCCAGAAGAAAGTCGCCGAGGTCCAGAGCCAGATATCGACACGCGAGGGGAAGGGGATGGTGCGCGACCCGATGCTCGACACCGCATATGCCGACCTTGAACAACTGCGTGATTCGTTGCAACAGGCGCAGGAGCGCATCTTCGAGGTGGGGCTCTACCTCACAATCTACGGCGGCACGCGCGAGGAGATAGACAAAGTGGAGACCGAGGTACGCTCTATCCTTGAGTCGAGACTCGTTTACATCAGGCCGGCGCTCTTCCAGCAGGAACAGGGGTTCCGTTCCGTCCTGCCGCTCGCTACCGACGAGATCAACGTGCACACGAAGCTCAACTCCGCCCCCCTCTCCTCCATCTTCCCCTTCATTTCGTTCGACCTCACGTCGGACAAGGGGATTCTCTACGGTATCAACCGCCACAATTCATCCCTCATCCTTTTCGATCGTTTCTCGCTTGAGAACTACAATTCGGTGACGTTCGCAAAATCCGGCGCCGGCAAATCCTATACAACAAAACTCGAGATATTACGGAGCCTCATGTTCGATACCGAGGTCATCGTCATCGACCCCGAACGCGAATATGAATACCTCGCGACCACCGTGGGCGGGCGCTACTTCAACATTTCGCTTTCTTCCGAGCACCACATCAATCCCTTCGATCTTCCCATTCCGCGCGAAGATGAGAACCCGTCCGATATATTGCGCAGCAACATCATCACGCTCGTCGGACTCTTCCGCATCATGCTCGGCGGTCTCACGCCGGAAGAGGATGCGGTCATTGATCGCGCCATCACCGAAACGTACGCCCTGAAAGACATCACCGCGGACGCGAATTTCGCGCAGGTGGAACCTCCACTTCTCTCCGACTTCGAGCTCGTACTCTCGGGCATGGAAGGTTCCGAGTCCCTCGTGGCGCGATTGAGCAAGTACACCAAAGGCACGTGGTCGGGATTTATGAACAGACCCACCAACGTGGATATGAACAAAAAACTCGTCGTCTTTTCCGTACGCGACATGGAAGACGACCTCAAGCCCGTCGCCATGTACATCATCACGCACCACATCTGGAATACGGTGCGCAAAGAGCTTCGCAAACGCCTCCTCATCATCGACGAGGCGTGGTGGATGATGAAATCGCAGGACACGGCGTCATTCCTCTTCGGCATCGCAAAGCGCGGTCGTAAATACTACCTCGGGCTCTCGACCATCACGCAGGACGTCAACGACTTCCTCACCTCGCCCTACGGGACAGCGATGATTACCAACTCGTCGATCCAACTTCTCCTCCGGCAATCGCCCACATCGGTCGACCTCGTACAACAGACGTTCAAACTTTCCGACGAAGAGAAATATCTTCTGCTTGAATCAGATGTGGGTGAGGGTATTTTCTTCGCGGGTCTCAAACACGTCGCCATCAAGGTCATCGCGTCGTACACAGAAGATCAGATCATCACTTCGGACCCATCACAGATATTGGCGATCAAGAAAGCGAAACAAGAGCTTGAAGCGTCCCGTGATGCCGGACCAAACGCCGCATCAGCGAACGCGGCAAATACCGCATCAGAGGCCGCACATATCCAATCGGCTCCCGTAAATTTCACTACCACACAGGCGGAGAACGTGGTTCCTAAACAATGAATACTTCAAGAACGGACACAATGAAAGCCTGTATGGTGCGCGGTGCGTTCACCTTCATCGCGGTCTCTATCGTTCTCCTCACCGTAAGTCCCGCACACGCACAACTTGGTCTACCTTCAATAGAAAAGGCGGTCTCCATAAAATTCGAACCTCTGCACCCCGGGCCGGGAGATACGGTCCGTCTGGACGCTCACAGCGCAGTACTCGATCTTTCCACCAGCGAAATAGCCTGGCGCGCGAACGGGAAAACCATCGCGCAAGGAGTGGGGGTTGAGCGCGTCGAGGTCAACGCGGGTAGCCTCGGAAAGGAAACGGTCATTGATGTTTTTGTGCTCACCTCCGGTGGAGTAGCCGCGTCCGCAGAAGCGGCCATCATTCCGACCGAACTTGACCTCTTGATCGACGCCGATTCATATGTTCCGCCATTCTATTTGGGGAGACCTCACGTTTCCGCCGGCAGCACCCTGCTCTTGCAGGCAGTTCCTCATTTCAAACGACCAGACGGGACGATGACAAAAGCGTCCGACGTGATCTACACGTGGAAGAAAAATGGCGAGGTGCTCGGTAGCATATCGGGGCGCGGAAGATCAAACGCCCGCATTCCGATACAACACCTATACGGTACCGAGAATATCTCCATTGAGGCACGCACATCGGATAATCTGCTCTCAAACGGATCAAGTCTGTCCATTTCTCCGATCCAACCCGTTCTTGTGCTCTATCAAGACCATCCCCTCTACGGTGTTTTGTACCACCAGGCACTCGGCGTCGCTTCGTCTATCGCAGAATCTGAAGCGACGTTCGCTGCCACACCGTACTTCGCCGGAATAACGGGGCAGAACGATCCCGCGCTCACCTTTGACTGGAGCGTGAACGGAAAAACGCTTCCCCAGAGTGCGACGAGGCCGGAGGCAATCACCATCAATGCCGACAATTCGAGCGGCATTGCGGTACTCAGACTCGAGCTCACACACGCGACCAACTTTTACATGGACGCGAAGGGTTTGTGGAACGTTACATTCTCAACAGCCGCGGTGAACAACCAGCTCGGGGTCTTTGGGCTATAACCATATGAAGCTACGAACTGTTGCCATGTACGCACTCGTAGGGGTCACGGTCCTGATCCTGGGGGCACTTGCGGGTTGGTACTTTTTCATCAGTACGCAAACAAAAACAACAGTCGCCGAAGATACCGCGCGTGGGTACATTTCGGCGCCGCTTGCAGGAAAGGGGAGCGACGCGGGAGGAGCGACGTCTGTAGCCGGAACACTCCCCAAAAGTCCCGCCGCCGGAAAGGGGGTCTTCTCGCGCATATGGGATACCATCACGCGCCGCGACACCGGCGTGTCCGATCCATCCACATTTGCATCATTCAACCAAGATCAAGCGGGGTTTACCACCGATGCCTCACAGGCCACCGACCTGCCGGCGAAACTTTCGGGTGAGCGCCCGCCGCGGCTGTGGCACGTCGAGAAGAAGCCAGTTGCAGGCATGGCGTTCGTAAAAAACGGTTCGAGCGAGTACCTGCGATACGTTGAGCGCGGGAGCGGCAATGTGTTCGAGGCCGACCCCAAGACAGGCGACACGACACGACTCACTAATACATTGATATCCCGCGTCTACGAGGCCACCGTGACGGGAAGCGGTCGGGTCATCGGACGCTCAATTGATGAGATAGGTGTTGTAACGACATTTATCGGGTCCGTTGCGACGAGCTCCGAAGCCACCTCATCGGCACGAAGTCTTTTGACCGCGGATCTCCCGAAAAACATCGCGTACATCGTAGCGGACCCAAAAACAGACGCGCTCTTTTATCTCACCAGCGAAGCAGGTACTGCGGTGGGAATTCGCTCGGAGTGGAATGGGGCGAAGCCAAAGCGTATGTTCGGGTCTCCGATCATGCATTGGCGTCCCTGGTGGCTTGCCGATGGTCGCATTGTGCTGGTGCAGGCGGCTGCCGACAGCGTGCCGGGCTACGCGTACGAACTTACGGGTGATGGATCGCTCGTCCCGCTTCTGCGCGCGATCCCGGGCCTCACGCTTCTGCCGCGCGCATCGGGTGCTATGCTCTACGGGCGCTCGGACAGCGGTACCCTGGCGCTCTTCGCGCAAATAAATGCGACCACGACGGCAACAAGACTGCCGATAAAAACCATCGCCGATAAATGCGCGTGGAGTACGGGGAGGGACCCTGTTGCATATTGCGGAGTACCGCAGGGATTCGCCGCCCAAAACTTCCTCGACGATTGGTACCGCGGAATGGTCCACTCATCAGATGCCATCTGGCTCGTAGATGCGCGTGCGGGCAGCGCCGAGGTTCTCTATACCCCCGACTCCAGTTTGTCCCTTGATATTGCGCGGCCTGCCGTTGACAGCACGGGAGGATACATCGCATTTATAAACGCTGCCGACCAATCGCTCTGGATACTGCGTACAAAAGATTAATTATGAGTGAGAGAATAAAATTATTCGTACGTTCGGCACTGATCTTGTGTACGCTTTCGCTCGTGTTGTTTTTTGCGATACTTGATGTTGCTACCGCACAGGAATTCGTTCCGCTTGCAGAAACCCCCTCGGGATCGAAGCTCGGCCAGTTGTATAGCTCGGGAAGCATTTCCGATTTTATCAACGGCCTCTTTAAATTCGCGATCACCATCGGTGCCGTCGCCGCCGTCCTGCGTATTGCCTATGCCGGCTACCTCTACATGGGACAGGCGGATATGTGGAGCAGCAAAGGGAAAGCAAAAGGGATCATCGCCGATGTGACGCTGGGGCTCCTCCTTCTCTTGGCGATCTACCTCATCCTCAACCAGATCAATCCGGCCATCCTAGAGTTGGACACGCTCAAAAACATCGCGCCGCCTTCGGGAAGTTGAAGGAGGGTCGGTAGTGGCTTTGAACGATTTCCGGTCATGCGGCGTATTTGATGACGACTCTTCGATTTCTTCCCTCACCCTGCGATTCCGTCTTCACATTCGGCGCGTCCTGCAGCGGCGTATGGATGATGAGACGTTCGTACGCGCTCATGGGAGAAAGTTC
>ERZ1292632.2550-Hain-H43-01um-R2-2550-length-14995-cov-9_pt1 | contig 14995 bp, 17 predicted proteins | sample MGYA00564407_ERZ1292632 | MGnify/ENA primary metagenome ERZ1292632 (study PRJEB36523, sample SAMEA6512637) | groundwater metagenome | collected 2019-01-08 | study: AquaDiva: Metagenomics assemblies of 32 groundwater samples | reverse complement strand
AAGCACCAGCATCATATCCGATGCCGGGGAAAAGGGGCGGGCCATCCCATAAAGACGGGCGGATGAGCTGGTAGGCGGCGACTGGATTGGCGGCTGATGCACCCTGCGGGACAGTCAGCGAGGACGGTAAGAGGCGTCCCTGAAATGCTCATGCACCAGTATAATGAAGCGCCCCCGAGGAAGCTGCTCTACCCCGCCGCTGGGTAACAGCTACGAGCCCCTTGGCCATTTGGATGGTCATACGGGCCGACCGCTCTAGGACGAAGGTCCTGGGATTGCTTGATGAAAAGCCGACAAGAGAACCCCGGCGCAGACATATGCTCTGCTCAAGATCCAATGCGTGACGCGACGCCGCAGGCAAGCCAAACAATATGATCCCCCCGCTACATGGATGCGACCGCTGGCCTGATATGGCTGGCGCTCTTCACTTTTATCTATGTAGCGGGGGGATAATTGCGTTCTTCTCGCTCGAGGCAGTTCGTCGCTCGCCGCTGGGCTTGATAAAATTCGAGGCGAGCCGTGCTACAAGCAATCTGCCGCTGAAGCGCGGTCGCGCGGACTGCGGCTAAGATTGCGCCGTAGCAGGACATCCAGCGCGTGAGCGTTGGATCGTCCTTCTACTTCGAACTTCACGGTTTATTATCTGGCTACAGCCTCCCAAGACATTGTTCCGACTGCGGAAAAGCGTCTTGGGAGACTTGCTCTTCCCTCCAAAAGACACAATCGCAGCAGGGTCTTGAACCACCCGAAGGAGGAGCCATGCTTGTCGGCTATGCCCGCGTATCCACAACCCACCAATCGCTCGACGTGCAGATGGAGCAACTTGCTGCCCATGGCGTCGAGAAAATCTTTCAGGAGCAGATCAGTGGTAAATCGGCATCGAACCGGCCACATCTGAAAGCTGCCCTCGATTTTTGCCGGGAAGGCGATACCTTCCTTGTCACTCGGCTCGACCGCTTCGCCCGATCCGCGCAAGACTTGCACAATATCGTAGCGGCCCTGACAGCGAAGGGCATCGGCTTCCGCTGTTTGCAACAGGGCGGTCTCGATACGACCACCAGCCATGGCAAGCTCATGCTGGGCATATTAGCCGCCGTCGCGGAATTTGAACTCGACATCAGGCAGGAGCGACAACGCGAGGGGATCGATAAAGCCAAGGCCCGCGGCGTTTATCAGGGCGGAAAACAGCGGTTTGATCCGGCCATTGTCCAGAATCTTTATAATGAAGGCATGAAACCCCGCGCGATTGCGCGTGAAATTCAATGCAGTCCAGCTACGGTATATAGAATTTTGGGTAACAATTTCTAAAAATCAGTGTTGGCGAAATCAGAATTATTTTTGATTATTTTTCTGACTGTTAACCCCAATCTCCAGTCGCTCTTTGAACAGACGACTTTATCGCTTGCCTTATCGAAAACAAGGCAAGGAGATACAATGTCGATCCTCAAATCCCTCAAGCTTACCGCCGCCAGCCCGGCCAATGCCAGCGCGCGGGAACACGGTTTCCGGGCGAAACTGCTGCGCTATCTCGAAGAGCAGAAGGCGTTGGCCGAGGCAGAAATCGCAGGGACGCCGTTTCATGCGACCAAGAAGGTCACCAAAATCCTCGAAGGTGGGCAGCGCGCCCGCGTCGATGCACCGCGCACCGTTCGCAAGGGCTGGTTCACCGATGCCAGCGGCAAGATGTTTTTCCAGCTTCGCTATGGCAGCAAACCGCTGGAGTTCGCCAAAGGCATGAACGCGGTCGCGGTCGAGAATTTTGCCGAGGTGCCCGGCATCATCGGCTCGATCATTGAAGCCATCAACGCTGGCGAACTCGACCCGCAACTGACCAGCGCCATCGCGGAGCGCAAGGCCAACTTCAAGCCCAAGGCCAAGAAGGCTGGTGCGTAACCTTCGACATCGCGGGGCGGGTGACTATTGCCCGCCTCAATGGCCTTCCCAGTCTGACAGATGAGGACAGGTAGTTTCAATCCGCCTGCGTGTCAGCGTTATCGGTGCCGATCAAGAACGGCATCGTATAGAAGCCTTCACACCCATGCGCCCAGCAAATCCACACACGCTAACCTAAATCGTGAAAGGTGCAGCTGCATTCCACTGCTTGGCAGAGCAATCTTCATTCAGTATCAAGTCTTTGGGAATCTGTGTCGTGGGGGATGCCGTGAGTAAGACTTTTATGAGGTGGATCTTTAGGATCGCCAGCATTTCAATCCTGCTCCCTGCATCTTTCAGCAATGCTGCTCCTCGCGCTACCGCTCCAAAGGCACCTGTAATTTATGGGTTCAAAGGCGCGCAACTTGGGATGTCCCTTCAAGATTTATACAATCTGCCAATCGAGGTTGCAGATACCAAGCCGGCATCGCTAGCTTGCTCAAATACGCAGGAGGGGCGGAGGCAAGGCGCGATTAGTAGCATCGAGGAGGATGAAATTGGAATTGTCGTGTGCCAATATCGCTTGAACGCAGGCTCTGACACAAGCCGCGCGACGATCAGGATCGGTCGTGGATATACCGACAACGTCAATTTCCGCTTTTATGATGGGCAGTTATTCAAGATATATATTGAGGCCGGAAAACGCGAATATGACGAGGCCGTTGATGGCCTCGTTGCAAAATACGGCGATCCCGACCTAGCTCGAGTCGAAGAAGCTGAAAGCACTAATGGTCAAACTTTTTCCCACGAGATAATGACGTGGGAAAACTCTTCAAATTCTGTAGTCGCATCCGAGCCATGGGTATTTGGTGGAGGAAGCGTTATTTTCCGAGATTACCTGATTGAGCGCAAAATGAAGCTAGATTTGAACTCCAAGTATCCATCAGATAAAAAGATGTAAATGAACTATGCAATTCATTTATAATTATCCAACCATAGCGTTCTATTTTTTGTTTCTATAGCCAAGCATTGATCTGATATAAACCGATCCAGCGAGCCGTCTCCGTCCGCTTCACATCTCTGATCTCGATCCCGAATCCACTGTCGCTGCATACCTCGCAGAAGCAGCTTCTTATCATCAGGTAGAGAGGCCATCTTTCTCCTATAGGCTTGATTTAAGAGGGCATCCTGAATTCCAAATTCTCGATCAATGCATTCTTGCATGGCGAATTGAATTCCTTCCGCGGCCTCCCCTGAAGAAATGCACCTTTCATATTCTCGCGATAATTTTTCATCGCCTGATCCGGTACTGGCGGCGAGAATGGCAAGTAGAAATATCATTGCAATCACCTGCATGAAATAAAGAAATGTCTAACTACACCTGTTCATTGTAACAGTGCTTCCATCATCCTCAGTGTATGAGAATGAATTTTCGGATGCTGAGCTGATCTTATACTGCGTCGAATTATCTTCATTTTCAGCCGCATCTACGCTGTTAACAATTATGGTTTGGTTTTCAATTTTCCATGTCCCAACGGTCCTGTCGGCAGAAAAACTTCCATCCGATCCAAATTCTATCTCGAGAATCTCTCCGCACCCATATGCGTTCTCATTCTCAGGCGCCCATCTTCCGGCAATCCAGCGCTTATTGACAGTTGCTCGCGTCACGGCCTCCTGTTCGGATTGCTCCTTTACCCGAATTGCTTGCTCCGCATTTTGCGCGAGGTAGGAAGTGACATGCTCGACGATATACGCTCGTGCCGCTTGCGCTGGAGCAGAAATTACGAAAGATGATGGATCATCCGACGAAGGCGAAATCGCATATTCCTGAGTAAATTCTTCACTTTCGCTTCCATTTGGACCGGAAATGACAAGTGTCGTATTGCACGATGCTTTCGATGAGGATTTATCGAAAGCATCCATGGTAGTGTAATTAAATTTTAGAGAATACAAACTGAGTGCAGATGTTTTTTCTTCAATTTCTGTATCATATTCTATCATTTGCGGTTTTGGCAACAATATATCCTTGAGCGTATGCTTGACATCGTCGGTTACGCATACCTTTTCAGAACCAGAACGCAAAAGACCGATGGTTTCGGATGGCTGAGTTTTATTTTCGGCTTGATTGCAAGACGCAAGAACAAATATTCCAACAATAATAATGTGTTGTTTGGTAATCATTCGCCCCCCACTTCATCCCAAATTCGTAAAGCCGCTTAACCCCTGAACGCGCTTCTATCGAAGTTAGACAGCCCCTAAATTTCCGTTAATAGATTAGCGTGATATGAGCGATGCAAGCAAGTCCCCGCGCCCGACCAAACTGCCAGAGCGATCACGCGTCTCGTCGCGGACGGGATAATAACTGCCCACCAGACTGCCCGTTCGATCCCGACAGTCGATCCGGTCGCCACGCTGTTCTCGATAGCCCAGCAGGCTTCCTGTCCGATCTCGATATTCATGTCGCATGTTCGTGCCTCCATCGTTGAGGCCATTGGATCAAAAGCCATCGGGCCAGCGCGTCAACGTCAGGCTGAAAAGTTTAGCTGCTAAACTCTCTTGCCCCTGTAAGCAGCCAGAAACACCCGAAAGCGCCCTATGCTTGCTTGGCTTGCGCGAAGTAGCAAAGGCGTTCTGTGAAACCTTGCAGGGACGATTTGACGCAAGTGCTAGACGTCCGTCCGCGCATCCCATTGATCCAGCATCATTCGGTGAGGCACGTCCGCGCCAATCGTTGCCGCGATGGTCTGCGCCCTTCCCTCTGGGTCAGCCAACATAGCTTTCGCATCCGCCTCCGCGATCTTATCACCATGTTTGTCGAGCCTGATCGCTGCTAGGCCACCAAGAAGAATTATCGTCGCTTCCATGTTGGCGGGATTCATCACTATCGAAGTGACCAAGGAGCGCAGCAATTGGTTCATATGCGATCGGCTGTCGTCATCGACCATCTTACTCCGCAACGCCGAGGCCCGCCTGAGCAATTCTGTTGGTGCTGGCCTATTTGCCGCCTCCCGCTCCTGCTTCTGTAAACGAGCAAGGTCGCCTTCTCCGACGCTGATTTCCCGCTCTAGTGACAATATGCCGCGCTCGATGGCCGCGCTGCCGGTGCGCGAATAGCTATCAACCAGCTTTTCGAGCCGCCCTTTTCTCTCCCGCAAGGATAATTCGAGATTGGTTATCGTGCCCGCCGCAGTATCCGGCCCCGCCTGCTCCGGCACGGCAATGTGAAGAACGTTGTCCAACACGCCCCGCTCCAAATTCGGATAATGATAGGTCGTCCGCGCATCGCAACCGGAGTTTTGATGCCTGTTTCGACACATCAATCGCCGGGCGCTTTTTGTGTTTGTGCCAAGAAAGAGCGGACCAAAGCAGGCACCGCATACGACCATGCCAGCCAAAATGTTGATGCGCCGGTTTCGCGCGCTAGGGCTGGCACTTGCGCGGCGCTGCAAGGCGGCCTGTGCAGCTTGCCATGTCGGTTCGTCAATGATCGCTGGATAGCATTTGGTCCAATCTCCCGCAGGAACGCGCTTGCCGTTCTGATCCTTAGTCTGCGGCAGATATTCGCCCAGCACGTTCCGAGCGCGGATAAGCTGGCTGATATTTGGTGCAGCCCAACTTCCAGCGGTCCAGCGCGATTTCGGATCAGCATTCAGTCGCCGCGCTATGCCCATCAGCGACACTCCTTCGATGCACCAACGAAATATCGACCTGATCCATTCAGCCCGTTCTTCGATTATCCGGTAATGGCCATCGGCCACTTCCATCCAGCCGGGCATAATGCGCGGGTCCGCCAAGCCATCTTTGGTTGCCCCGCGCTCGCGCGTGGCGGCCCATGCGCTCTTGATGCGCTTGCTCTTTTTGTCACTTTCATCGAACGCTAGACCGGCTCGAATGAAGGCTTCCAGCAAATCGGTCCAGTTCGACCGAACGCTGTCGTTGTCCCATTTGCGGCCGGTCGATGTCTCGAAGATCGTGACGCCTGCGCCGGTGAGGCTGGTAATAAGGTTGAGTGTCTGAATGGGCTGCTGTCGGCTCAGCCGATCAAGCTGTTCGACCAACAAAACCCATCCGGCCAATTGACCAAGGCGCGAACGCTCTTCGATTTCCGCCAGCTTGCCGCCAGCATCACGGTTGCGGCCATGATAGGCGGATCGACCATCCTCGATTAGCGTTTCGCGGATAATCCAATCACGATGTTTCGCGGCGTCCTCGCCCAGCCGCAGTTGCCGCCTATGGCTGTCACCTTTGTTCTGCTCTTGGCTTGACCACCGGATGTAGAGGAGCGCATCCACCGAAAAGTCCTTTCTTCTCAGCGAGTGCTATCGTTAAAACCTTAACGCAATACTCTTATAGCACTGGCACCATTATAACCAGGGCGCGGACATGCTGGCGAGTTGAAGCGGCGCGCGATTATCCCTTCAGCCGCCGCCCGATCAAGGCATCGAGCGACCAGCTTCCCGCGCCCTTGGCGACCAGCGGCAGAAGCAGGCCGGCCCAGCTCACATGGGTCGGCCATGCGTCGGGATAGACGAAAATCTGGATCACGGCGGTCATGCCGAGCAGCGCCAGCGCGCTGCCCCGCGTTGCAAGGCCGACCGCGAGCAGGATCGAAAACAGATGCTCCGAATAGGTGGCGGCATGGGCGGCGATATCCGGCGGGATCAGGGGGAGCGCATATTCGGTGCGGAACAGTTCGTAGGTGCTGTCGGTGATCGTCAGCAGCCCTTCCACCTTGGTCCGGCCGGACAGGAAGAAGATGGATGCAGCGCCGAGCCGCGCGACGAGCAGCAGCAGCGGCTCGGGCAGCAGACGGGCGGCGAGATCGGTGGCGCTGCGATAGAGCGCGGTCGGGTTCGGCATGGCGGGTCTCCGAAAGGGCTGTGCCCGCGCGCGGGGAACGACGCGCGCGGGCGTCTGGATCACGCCTTGGGCGTGAGCGACCCGGTGCCCTTGGGCGTCTTGATCTTGGTGCAGCTGCCCTGGGCGACGAGCGTCCAGGCGTCGCCCTGATAATCGACCTTGCTGGTGCCGGCGCAGCTGGTGCCGGCGCCCGCCTTGCAGTCATTCTTGCCGGCGAGCGAGACGCCGTAGCATTTTTCCATCGGCTTCTTGTCGGCGGCATGGGCCGCGCCGGCGGCGATGGTGAGGGCGAGCGTGGCAGCGATGGCGGCGTTGGTCTTCAACATGGCAGATCCTTCCTGAAACATGGGGCCGGCGCAGGGTTTGCGCCATGATCCGGCCGAGTTCGTGGCGGATCATGATCGCCAATTCGCAGCGGCGCGGCGTTCGGTTACGCCAGCGGCGACAGGAAAATTTCTGTCACCCGTGGCTGCGGCGCTGTAACTTTTTGCGGGGCTGGCCCGAATGCGGGTCGGGGAGCGCCTATGCGAGCAAGCGAGCAGCAGTTGCGATTATGGATGATCGGCGGGCTGGAGGGCGATGCGAACGCCCATGCCATGCTGTTGCGCGCGCTCGTGCCGCTGTTGCAGTCTTTTTACCGCCGCCGCATGAGCGGCCGGCCCGACGATATAGAGGATCTCGTGCAGGAAACGCTGATGGCGGTGCATGTGCGCCGCGCGACCTACGACCGGGACAGGCCGTTTACCGGCTGGCTGTTCGCCGTGGCGCGATACAAGATGATCGACCATTTCCGCCGCAGCCGCATCCATTGCACGGTGGAGGATGTGGCCGACATATTGGTGAGCGAAGGGTTTGAGGATGCCGTGTCGGCGCGCATGGATGTCGATCGCCTGCTGGCCGACCTGCCGCCCAAACAGGCCGATGCGATCCGCGGCACCCATGTCGACGGCAACAGCATCGCCGACCATGCCCGGCGCATGGGGATCGGGGAATCGGACGTGAAGATATCGGTCCACCGGGGGCTGAAGGCTCTGGCCGCGCGCATCAAGGGGCCGAACTGATGGACATGGAACAGCTGATCGACCGCCTGGCCGCCGATGTGAAGCCGGTGCCGCGCCACAGCATCGCGCGCTGGATCGCGCTGGGGCTGGGGCTGGGCGCGATCGGCAGCATCGCCACCGTGCTGCTCGCCTTCGGGATGCGGCAGGACTGGTCGGTCGCGCTGGTAAGCTATCATTTCTGGGTGAAGTGGCTCTACACCCTCTCGCTCGGCCTGGGCGCGATACTGGTCACGGCGCGGCTGGCCCGGCCCGATGCCGGGCGGCTGCGGCATATCTGGCTGCTCGGCATTCCCGTCGCGCTGCTGGCGACGATCGGCCTTGTCGAAATGTCGCGGACGGCGCCGGGCGACTGGCTGGCGATGTGGCTGGGGGGCAGCTGGCGCGATTGCCCGCGCAACGTGCTGCTGCTGTCGATGCCGATGTTCGTCGGGCTGCTATGGGCCTTTCGCCATTTCGCGCCGACCAATCTGCACGCGGCGGGCGCGGCGGCGGGGCTGGCGTCCGGGGCGTTCGGGGCGGCGGTCTATTGCATCCATTGCCCTGAAGTGTCGGCGATCTTCGTACTGACCTGGTACACGCTGGGCATCGCGCTGGCGAGCGCGCTGGGCGCGCTGATCGGTCCCCGGCTGATGCGCTGGTAATTTCGCATGGGCGTGTAACCGAAAGGCACGCCGCTGCGAATTCTCCCATGCCATCACGGCACAGTCTTTGGGAGGTTTCATTCATGATTACCGTAAAGTCCGGCGTCAGCATCGCCACCACCGCCGCCCTGCTGGCGATCGCCGCCGCCTCGGCCCCCGCGCCGGCCCTCGCCAAGGATGAGGCGAAGCTGGTCCATTGCTACGGCGTCAACAGCTGCAAGGGCACGTCCGACTGCAAGACCGCGAGCCACGACTGCAAGGGTCTCAACAGCTGCAAGGGCGACGGCTTCAAGGCGATGACCGAAAAGGCCTGCAAGGCGGCCGGCGGCAGCCTGACCGAAGCCCAGTGAGGGACTCGCCCGGCGGTCACCCCGCCGCCGGGCTGCCTTTTGCCCCGGAGATCGCCGATGCCCGACCCCCTTTTTGGCCTTGGCCTGCGCAAGGACCATTATCGCGATTTCCTGGAAACCGATGTCCCGGTCGATTTCGTCGAGGTGATTTCCGAAAATTTCATGATCGACGGCGGCCGGCCCCGCGCGATCCTGCGCCAGGTGCGGGAACGGCATCCGGTGGCGCTGCATGGCGTGTCCATGTCGATCGGGTCGGCGGACGGGCTGGACCGCGCCTATCTGCACCGGCTCAAAGCGCTGGCGGATGAGATCGACCCGCTGTTCGTGTCCGATCATCTGAGTTGGTCGCGCTTCCGCGGGTTCAGTTCGCACGACCTGCTGCCGCTGCCCTATACGCGCGAAACGCTCGACCTGGTGTGCGCCAATATCGCCGTGGCGCAGGATGTGCTGGGCCGGGCGATGCTGGTCGAAAATCCGTCCAGCTATGTGACGTTCGGCCGCTCGACGATGACCGAATGGGAATTTCTGGACGCGATGTGCGCGCGCAGCGGGTGCGGCCTGCTGCTCGACATCAACAACATCTTTGTCAGCGCGACCAATCACGGCTTCGATCCGGTCGCCTATATCGACGCCGTCCCGGCCGATCGGGTGCGGCAGGTGCATCTGGCCGGGCACAGCCAGGGCCGCGACATGCTGATCGACACGCACGACCAGCCCGTCCCGCCTCCGGTCTGGGCGCTCTACGCCCATGCCATGACCCGGCTGGGGCCGGTCGCCACGATGATCGAGCGGGACGACGCGATCCCGCCGCTTGGGCATCTGCTGGCCGAACTGGATCAGGCGCGCGCGATCGGCAGCCCCGACCGGATGGCGGCATGAGCCTCGCGCTCATCCAGCAGGATTTCTGCGCCTGGCTCGCGCGGAGCGATGCCGATGCGGCCGGCCGGATCGGCAAGGGGGCAGGACGGGGCCTTGCCATCTATCAGAACAATTATCGCGCGCAGCTCGTCGCCTGCTTGACCGAAGCCTATGAGCGGGTCCATGCGTGGATCGGCGAAGACGCTTTCCTGGCGGCGGCGGCGGCCCATATCGATGCGACGCCGCCTACGCACTGGACGCTGGACGCCTATCCGGCCGGCTTCGTCGCGACGCTGGCCGCGCTCTATCCCGACGACCCCGACATAGGCGAACTCGCCTGGCTGGATCAGGCGCTGGCGCAGGCCTTCGTCGCGGCCGATGCCGATCCGGTCGGGCTGGACGGGCTTGGCGCGGTGGATTGGGACGAGGCCGTGCTGCGCTTTTCGCCGAGCCTTCTTGCCCGCGACATACGCACCAACGCCGCGGCGATCTGGTCGGCGCTGTCGGAGAGCGGGACGCCGCCGGCGGCCGCGCTGCTGGACGAGCCGGCAACGCTGCTGGTGTGGCGGCTGGACCATGTCTCCTGCTTCCGCACCGCCGACCGCCGGGAAGCGCGCCTGTTGGACGCCGCGCGCGCAGGGGAGCGCTTTGGCGCCTTATGCGCGCTGTTCGCCGATGAACTGGGCGTCGAGGATAGCGCCACGGAGGCGGGCCGGCTGCTGGGACAATGGCTGGCCGATGGCCTCATCGTGCGCGTTGATGGCGGGCGGAGCATCCGGTAAGCGCTCAGGCGCAATCCTGCTGTCCCCGCTCCCCGAGGTTTCCGACCCATGTCCACGGCCCCCCAATATCCGCACGCGCGCTACATCGTCCTGGAACATGAGGGGGTGTGGAAGATCAACCTCGACAATAAATATTATGGCCCCTTCGCCACGCGCGAGGCCGCAGTGGAGGCGGCGACCGGCACGGCGGGCAAGGCGGCGGACGCTGGCTATCCGGCCTCGGTGCTGCTGATGCAGGGGACAGCGTTCGAGACGCTGTGGACCAACCAGAAATAAGCTGTATTTTGGTGCAGCCTATAACATTTTTTGGTGCGCGCCGGAACCGGAACGGGAATCACGGATTTATTCGCTTCAAGTTCGCGGGCCAAGGAATGACCAAGAAGGTTCTGATCGTCGAAGACGAGATTTTCGTCGCACTGGAAATCGAGCAGATCGTCGAGGACGCCGGGTTCGATGTCGGGGCCATTGCCGCCGACCGCGAGGCCGCGCTTGCCGGCGCCGAGGATTGCGACATCGCGCTTGTCGACCTGAACCTGCGCGATGGGCCGACCGGGCCGCAGATCGGCATGGAACTGGCGAACCGTCACGGCATCCGCGTGATTTACGTCACCGCCAACCCCGCACAGATTGGCGAAGCGTCGGTCGCGGCGCTGGGGGTCATCACCAAGCCTTTCCGCGCGCACAGCATTTCGGCGGCGCTCCAGCTCGCCGCCGCCGAACAGCCGGACCTGACGGCGGCGGAAATCGCCGGCTTTACGCCCTTTCCCCCACCCGGCTCATGGATCGGGATGGAATCGAGAGGCTGAGGCGCAGCCCGTCGGGCTGCCAGTCGCGCATAATCCTGCCGCCCAATTGCCGTTCGACGCTGAGCGAAATCAGCCGGCTGCCGAACCCTTCCTGCCCCGACGGCGCGACTGGCGGACCGCCTTCCTCGCGCCAGTCGATCCGAACCGCCTGCGCGGCCTGCGCAATATGCAGATGCACCCGGCCGGAGGGGACCGAAAGCGCGCCATATTTGGCGGCATTGGTGGCAAGTTCATGGAACAGCAGCGCCAGCGGCGTGGCCGAACGATCGTCGATCATCGGATCGTCGCCCGTCAGCAGGATGCGCGATCCTTCATCATTGCGATAGGGCGCGAAAATCTGGTCGAGTATGCCCCAGAGGCGGCCATGCCCCTGCCCCACCTGCGGCGCGGATTCAGCGCTGTGCGGGCGGACGAAATCATGCGCGCGGCCGAGCGCGAGGATGCGGTCGCGCAGATCGTCCGCCACGTCGCGAATCTGGGGATGCTGGCGTGCCGACAGGCCGATAAGGCCAGCGATTACCGAAAAGATATTCTTGATCCGGTGCGAGAGTTCATGCGCGATCATCTCGCGCTCTTCCATCATCAGCTTCTGTTCGTGGATGTCGGTGCAGGTGCCGATCCAGCGGCTGATCGCGCCATGCGCATCGCGGATCGGCAGCGCGCGGCCCAGCGTCCAGCGATAATCGCCGCTATGATGGCGCAGCCGATATTCGATCTCATAGGGTTCGCCGGTCTTGAGGCTATGCCGCCAGCGGCCCCAGGCGCGCTGCTGGTCGTCGGGATGGAACATGCCGTTCCATCCCTCCCCATCGGTCGATCCGACCGGTACGCCGGTATATTCATACCAGCGCGCGTTGTAATAATCGTGAAACCCGTCCGGCAGGGTGGACCAGACCATCTGCGGCATCGTGTCGGCCAACGTGCGGAACATGCGCTCACTGTCTGCGACGGCGGCGGCGTCCAGCTGCTGCCGCAGCATGATGTCGCGGTCCCGGCGGCGGGCCTCCAGTTCCGCCATCACCTGCCGCGCCAGCACGGTCAGTCCCTGACGCTGGAGCGGGGTGAGATCGGCGCGCGGCACGCTGTCGATCACGCAAAGCGCCCCCAATGGCTCGCCGTCGCTCGCGACCAGCGGCGCGCCGGCATAGAAGCGGATATGGGGCGGGCCGGTGACGAGTTGATTATCGGCGAAGCCCGGATGCTTCGTCGCATCGGGCACGACGAAGATGTCGCCGCCCAGCATCGCATGGGCGCAGAAGGAGACGTCGCGCGGGGTTTCTTCGGCGTCAAGGCCGGTGCGGGCAAGGAAACGCTGGCGCACATCCTCGACAATGCTGACAAGCGCGATGGGGGCGTTGCATAGCGCCGACGCGAAGGCGGTGATGTCGTCCAGCATGCGGAAGCCGCCGGCGTCGAAGTCATAGAGCGCGAGCAGCGCCGCCCGGTCGGTCGCGAGGCCGCGTCCGTCAGCCATCGCTGGCGCGCTCGATATCCGCGCCGACCGCCGAGAGCTTTTCCTCCAGCCGCTCATAGCCGCGGTCGAGATGATAGACGCGGTTGACCTGGGTCTCGCCTTCCGCCGCCAGGCCGGCGAGGATGAGGCTCATCGAGGCGCGCAGATCGGTCGCCATCACCGGCGCGCCGACCAGGCCGGAGACGCCGCGCACGACGGCGGTGCGGCCGTTGACGGCAATGTCCGCCCCCATGCGGGCGAGTTCGGGGACGTGCATGTAGCGATTCTCGAAAATGGTCTCGGTCAGCACCGACGCGCCGTCCGCCAGCGTCAGCATCGCCATGAACTGCGCCTGCATGTCGGTCGGGAAGGCGGGGAAGGGCGCGGTCGAGAGGGTTAGCGGGCGCAGCTTTCCATCGGAGGAGACGCGGATCCCGTCGCGATGCACGTCGATCTCAACGCCGGCATCGCGCAGCGCGGCGAGCACGGCGTGCATGTCGTCGGCGCAGGCCCCGACCAGGTCGAGCGAGCCGCCGGTGATGGCGGCGGCGCAGGCATAGCTGCCCGCCTCGATTCGGTCCGGCATGACACTGTAGGTCGCGCCGTGCAGGCGCGGGCGGCCGTGGATCACCAGCTTGTCGCCGCCAATCCCCTCGATATCGGCCCCCATCGCGACCAGCAGCTTGCAGAGATCGACGATCTCCGGCTCCCGCGCCGCATTTTCGAGGATGCAGGTGCCCTTCGCCAGCACGGCGGCCATCAGCGCATTTTCGGTCGCGCCGACTGATACTACCGGGAAGGTGAAGATGCCGCCGCGCAGGCCGCCCTCGGGCAGGCTGGCGCGGACATAGCCGGCATGGATTTCGATGATCGCGCCGAAGGCTTCGAGCGCTTTCAGATGTAGGTCGATCGGGCGGTTGCCGATGGCGCAGCCGCCCGGCAGCGATACCCGCGCTTCGCCCGCGCGCGCGAGCAGCGGCCCCAGGACCAGGATCGAGGCGCGCATCTTGCGCACGATGTCATAGGGTGCTTCGGTCGAGGTGACGCGGCCCGCGCGCATCGTCATCACCCGGCCGAAATCCTCCGGCCGCGCGCCCTCGATCATGGTCGACACGCCGAGCTGGTTCAGCAGATGGCCGAAACTGTCCACGTCGGCGAGGCGCGGCAGGTTGCGCAGCGTCACCGGCTCGTCGGTCAGCAGCGCGCAGGGCAGCAAGGTAAGCGCAGCGTTTTTCGCGCCAGAGATCGGAAGGCGGCCGGAAAGCGCGTTGCCGCCGCGGATATGAATACGGTCCATCGCCATGGGTTCATAGCGTTTGTGACGCGCGGCGCAAGGCGGCTGAAAGGGACCGATGGCACCGGATCGGGGCCGGTGCGGGACAATATTTCATCCCCTGCGGGAACCTTGATCGAGTTTAGTGCACCGCCCGAAAATGCAGCCAAAAGACGCTTGGGGCGTTTTGCCATCGTAACGACAACAGGAAAAAAGGTGTAGTTGGTGGCAAAAAGCTGTTTCGCGGCAAGACTGGCCAAGCAGGTTGCCTTGTCCGACGCGGAATGTAGGGCGTTGGAAAGGTTGGAGGAAAATCCCCGCAAGGTAAGGCGCGGGGCGATGATCCAGCGCGTCAACGATACCGTGACCGAATTGTTCGTGCTGCGCGAGGGCCGGGTGATGAGCTTCGTCATCCTGCCCGACGGCAGCCGCCAGATATTGCGCGTCTACTTCCCCGGCGACTTCATCGGATCGGCCAGCACCATCTACAGCAAGGCGCCCGAATCGCTGGTGGCGCTGTCCGACGCGGTGGTTTGCCCGTTCGACAAACATGCGCTGCGTCGGCTGCTGGAGGAATATCCGCGGGTCGCCGCGCTCCTGTTCCTGCTGTCCAATGCCGAGCGCGTATCGATGACCGACCGGCTGGCGGCGCTGGGGCGCACATCGGCCAAGGCGCGGGTGGCCTCCTTCCTGCTCGACATGTTCGACCGGCTGCGGATCACCGATGACAGCATCACCGACAGCTTCGACCTCAAGCTGACGCAGGAGGAGATCGGAGATTCGATCGGGCTTACCTCCGTCCACGTCAACCGCATGATCCGGCAGATGGAGCAGGAGGCGCTCATCAGCCGCTCCAACGGGCGCATCACCCTGCTCGATCTGGCGCGGCTGGAGGAGATCGGCCATTACACCAACCGGCACAAGGATATGGACCTGGACTGGCTGCCGGTGGGATGAGCCTGGATGATCCTCCCCTGCAAGGGGAGGGGGACCGCCGCGAAGCGGTGGTGGAGGGGTGTCCCGCTATCGAGAGGGCGAG
>ERZ1292632.2548-Hain-H43-01um-R2-2548-length-15002-cov-7_pt1 | contig 15002 bp, 15 predicted proteins | sample MGYA00564407_ERZ1292632 | MGnify/ENA primary metagenome ERZ1292632 (study PRJEB36523, sample SAMEA6512637) | groundwater metagenome | collected 2019-01-08 | study: AquaDiva: Metagenomics assemblies of 32 groundwater samples | reverse complement strand
CCTAAAACAATCTTATCCGACCAAAAGTATGAAACAAAATTCATGATTCCGGCTATAATTAAAGCCATTCCTGTCAAACCCAAACCTCCTACTTCACCGTATCCAAACCCACGGGCAATTACATAAATTACAGCCACTGTAAATATGGAAAAGAAAAACATGATTATCCATGTCTTAAAGATGTTTCCTGAAACCTGATCCCAAGCAGTATTAACTGTTGCCATAAGCTAATTTTAGCACAAAGGAGATTAGAATTTAACCTTTACATCAGCCTTCTCTTCTTCTGTAGCTTTGAAGAATTCTTCCTTCTTAAAGTTAAACATCTGTCCTATCCAAGCTGAAGGGATAGTTTCCAAACTATTATTTAAATCCAAAACATTGGTGTTATAAAATTGCCTGGAGGCAGCAACTTTTGTTTCCGTATCCGATATCTCATCCTGCAAAGCTTTAAAATTTTCAGAAGCTCGAAGTTGAGGATAGTTTTCTGCTACAGCAAACAAGGATTTTAAAGCTCCTGTCAGCATATTATCTGCATTAGCAGCTTCATGAGGATTTTTAGCACCCATTAAAGCCGTCCTCGCCTTAGTTACCTCTTCCAAAACCCCTTTTTCATGCTTTGCATAACCCTTAACAGTCTCAATTAAATTAGGAATTAGAGAAGACCTTCTTTTGAGTTGCACATCAATTTGAGACCAAGCCTCACGGACTCGATTACGCAGAGTAACCAGTGAGTTATAAGTAGCAAGCAGCCATAAAACTATTAAAACTACTGCCCCAATTACAATGTAAGTTATCATAAAAGATTCTTATTTTATATTAAACCATTTAGCAAAGTCTGTCCAGCCCCAAGTATTAACTATGTCTTTCTTTGTGGCCCAACCACGCCTGGCGACAGCCACACCAAACCTCATATTTTCCATCTGAGAAACCTCATGTGCATCAGTGTTAATAACAAACTTCACTCCAAACTTCAAAGCCGCTCTCACAAGATCATCCCTTATATCCAACCTATTTGGGTAAGCATTAATTTCTAATATTTTGTGATTTTTGGCAGCAGCTTTAAAAATTTCTTCCCAATCTGCATCTGATGACTCTCTTTCGTTAAGTAATCTATTTGTAGGATGGGAGATTATATCTACATTCGGATTTTTCAAAGCCGTCATCAATCTTCCAGTGATTTCATCTTTCGAACCTCTATGGCCGGAATGGATACCGGCGATGCAATAATCAAGAGTAACCAAAGCTTGATTGGGTACACTGAGCGTACCATCTCCAAGAATATCTATTTCGAGTCCATTTAGTACTCGAATACTTTTTATCTTCAATTCTAACTTATAAATAAATTTTGTCCTCTTTTCTACCCACTTAAATTTTTCTTCCTTACTAACTGTACTAAAACCTGGCGGATGATCAGAAATCCCAATAAACTCATAACCTAAACTCTGAGCCTGCTCTACTATCTTCTCTATATCATCCGCTCCCGGACCGTGGGAAGGATGCAGAATGGGATAATTCGAATGGGTATGCAAATCACCTTTAATGTCTTTTAATTCCACCAAATCCGGAAGCTTATGTTCCAAAGCAGCCTCAATTTCTCCCGTATCCTCTCTTATCTCCGGCGGGGGAGTCTGCATCCCCAGCATTTTATAGAGTTCCTCCTCTGTCTCTGTTTTTACCAGTTCCCCATTAGTTTTTTTCGCACCATACTCAGATAAAGATAGACCTTTCTTACTAGCCAGGGTCCTTAAGCTTATATTGTGGGCCTTAGAGCCTGTAAAATGCTGCAAAAGCGCCCCATAACTTTCTGGCTTCCCAACCAATAAGTCAGCCTGAAAACCTCCTCTTAAGACCACTGTGGCTTTGTTTTCACCCTGATCAACCACCCGGGTTACTCCCGGCATCTGACAAAAGTATTCCACAACCTCCTTAGAACTATTTGAACTGACAGAAAAGTCTAAATCTCCCACCGTTGCCACCATTCTTCGCAAGGACCCAAGTGGGTGTACCTGCAATATAGCCGAGCTTTTCTTTAAATAATTTAAGATCTTTTCTGCTTGTACAGCCGCATACGGCAAAAGCATCCTGCCCTCCCTGCTTGATAATTCTAATATGCCATCCATGATTCGCCTGGAGAGTTTACTTGAAAAACCTTTCTCCACCAATATCCCTGATTTAATCCCGCTCTTTAAACTGTCCAAATCCTTTACGCCTAATTTTGTTAGCTTCATGGCTGTTTGGGGACCCACCCCGGGGATATCTAAAAGTTCAAAAACAACCGGAGGTATACCATTTTGCACTTCATCAAAATGCTTTACTTTTCCACTTAAAAACAGCTCATTCAAATAACCCTGGATCTTCTCTCCCAAATTAGGAACCTCTGAAAGCTTATTCTCCTGCCAAAGGTCAAAAACTTCGGCAGTTGAGTGTTCTATACTATCTGCAGCATTCTCATAGGCACGGATTTGGAAAATATTACCATCACCTTTTATTGCGTAAGCAGCAGCAACATCCCTTAGAATTTTGGCAGTCTTTGCATTGGAGATTTCCATTTTGCTGCGGGACCGACGGGAATCGAACCCGCTATCTTCTCCGTGACAGGGAGACGTGATGACCGGTTCACTACGGTCCCAAATACTCCCGTATTGTACCAGAATATTTACCCTCTTGACAATTTAGTTGATTTAGATTAAAAAGTAGCCAATAATAACTGTCCTCCTGTCTGCCCATAAAGAAATGGCAAAAAAAACTTCTGGTAATTATTTAGAAAAGCTTGAAGGTGAAATCCAATCTAACCAATCCAAGGTCAGTTTAGTTTTGGGTGCGTTAATTGTTTTAGTAATCGGGGTTTTGGTTTTCAATTACTTCAATAGAAATAAATCCAGTCTGGGTCCTGCTCAACAGACTCAAGTAGAGGGACAAGATGTCTCAAAGGAAAACCTCCCGGGTAAATATACCGTAAAAGAGGGTGACACTTTATTTACGATTGCAGAAAAATATTTTGCTGACGGCTACAAATATCCGGAGATTGCTAAAGCAAGCAATTTAACAAATCCAGACCAAATTGAACCCGGACAAGCTCTTCAAATTCCAAAATTAGATCTAGAAGCCCAGGCTTCGCCACAGCCATCTTCTTCGCCGGAACCTCTTGAACAAGCTCTGGGAACAGGTGGGGGTGATACCACCATCTGGGGTCCGAAAATTGAAGGCAATACTTACACCGTAGTTCCCGGTGACTGGCTTTCTACGATAGCTGCTAGAGTATATGGCGATATAATGGCTTTTGACCGGATAGCCAAAGCAAATAACATACCGAATCCTGACCAAATTGAACCGGGAATGGTCTTAAAATTACCCCGCTAATCTTGTATACTCTTTAGGTGATCAAAAAACACTGGCCCGCTTTTCTACTTCTTTTGATCCTGATATTGCTGACGTATGGCAACTCTCTAAATAATGCTTTTTTGTCTGACGATATTGCCGAAATAGTCCAAAATCCCAACATTGGGAACTTTAGTAATATTTTCACTCGCCCTTTTGGCTTTATCCGGCTATTTTTATATTGGTTTGCATTTCACATAGGTGGGCTGAATCCTTTTGTTTTTAGGCTGATCAATATCTTTTTTCACACAGGGTCGGTCTTCTTAATCTACCTCCTGATTAACCACCTGTATTCTAAAAGACTGGCGCTTTTTGTAGCCGGAATATTTGCTATCCATCCGGCCATTTCTGAAGCTGTTGTTTGGATTTCCGGTGGCATGTACCCTCAATATACTTTCTTCTTCTTGCTCTCATTTTTGTCTTACGTTCTCTCAAAAAACAACAGAAAATACTACATCTTGTCTATCATCAGCTTCTTACTGGCGTTTATGTCTCACCCGCAAATGCCGCTACTGCTTTTTTTAGTCTTTCCCCTTTTTGAACTTACATTTGGCAACCTCAGAAAGAATTGGCAAAAAACAATTCCCTTCTTATGTTTAACAATAGCATTTCTTCTAATTACTTTGAGCGCTATTCCGGAGCGCGAAACCACTTTAAAATCTATGCACTATCAGGAAGGAGGAGTCGATAATTTGCTGTTGCTGATTCCTACAGCCCTAACCTCTTACTTTGAACTCATCTTCTTTCCTAAAACACTAACACTGTACCATTCGGAACTTAACTTTGGCCAAATCCAATTTGTACTGAGATTCCTAATTACACTTACCTTTCTGACCGGAGTTTTAATTAGTTTTAAGAAAAACAAAGCTATATTTCTTTGGTCTTTGTTTTTCCTAATCGCCCTTGCCCCCACCTTAACTCCCTTCAGGTTAAACTGGATTGTTGCCGAGAGATATTTATACCTCCCAATCATAGGGATCCTAGTTCTAATAGGCCTTGGGTTTGAAAAACTGACCAGTTTTTTCAAATTGAGGCAAGTTAACTACATAATCCTTGTTTTAATAGTTATTCTGCTCTCCGCAAGAACCATTATCAGAAATATTGATTGGAAAAATGAGGATAATCTTTGGATAGCCACAGGCAAAACTTCTCCCTCTTCCCCCAATACTCACAATAATTTAGGTGATGTTTATGGAAGAGCCGGGGATAAACTGGCAGCCCTGAGGGAGTTTCAAAGGGCAATTGAACTAAAACCTAATTATGGGGATGCTTACCATAATTTAGCTAATACTTACATGGAACTAGGCCAACCTGATAAAGCCTTGGAAAATTATCAAAATGCCCTCAAATTTAACCCCAACCTTTGGCAATCTTATCAAAATATTGCAGCCATTTATTTCCAGCAAAAAAAGTACGACCAGGCTCTCGAAAACATGCAAAAAGCCATATCGGTTAATCCCAAAAATCTTAATCTAAGAGTTAATCTTGGTGTTGTTTACTTGATAATGGGAGAAAAAGATAAGGCAAAAGAAACCTTTACGGAAGTTTTAAGCATTGATCCTAGTAATCAACTGGCAAACCAGGGTCTGGTGGAAGCCAGTAAATAATGTTTAGGTTTGCACCCGCCGGGTGATATAGCTTCACACCTTTTCTTTTACATACAATTTGTCAACCTGGGGAGGTTGTTTAGCTTCTTAATCAGCCCGGCCGGAGGAAACTGTGAATATTAGACTCTGTCCATTTTCTCTATACCGGAAGTTTTTTCAATGATATATCACCATGTTGAACCATATTCGTAATAACCTCTAAAGGCGCATCAAAACGTTCATCAACTGCAGATATAGGAAGCAACATGCGGGATGTCCTGAGTTTATCATGACGGATGAGTACAAAGGGAATTACGGGATGATTATCGCTAGTATCTACTCTAAAGCCAATAAAATTCCGGACCATTGCTCCTTCAAAACCGCCGCGACCTGCTGCTTCTTCAGTTATTTGTCTGACAGTTTGTCCTTCCTGAGCTTCCGATGGCGGATTATAACTTAGAAAATACTCTGAATCTGCTTCCCCAAGTATTATTCGCATTGATACACCATCTTTTCCCCGAACTCTGATCTTACCGGTCGAAGATTCTCCAAAATTGGGATGTTCTACTACTCTCCTCAAAGCACCAGCCAAACTTCGGGAAAGCTTAACCGGTTCTTTATTTAAAGTATCAGCGCTATCAGTTAACCTTTGCCGCAGTCCATCAACATATACTCTTCTTCCTTCGACAGCTAATCTTCTTTTTTCTGCCTGGAATCTAATATGTTCCTGGGTCTCCCGGTCTTTCTGGTTTGCCCTCAACTCAATCTCTGCTTGATTCATTGTCTGCCTATGTTGCAAAACCTTAGTTCGCACGTCGAGTAATTTTGCATCGACCGGTGCTATATGTTCTCTATATAAAACTTCTCTTAATTTATAAAGTTCTACTCCAGCTTCATTAAGAGATACAACGCTAGCAGAATTTTCTGCTAAAACAGCTTGTAGTTCTTCATCTGACCTTCGTTCCTGAGAACCTAAATCTTCTTCTTTTCTTCCTGACATAGCGGAGAATATACCAAATTCATCCCTAAATTGCAACATTTGGACCAACCTATAATTTAAAGTACGCCTTTAAGTGAAATTTACAAAAAATTTCAGGAGCCGAAGGTGGGAATCGAACCCACGACCCGTGCTTTACGAAAGCACTGCTCTACCACTGAGCCACTTCGGCTGGAGCGGGATACCAGAATCGGACTGGCGGCTCTACCTTGGGAAGGTAGCGTATTACCACTATACAAATCCCGCAGATCCATCATATTTTACCAGATTTTGGTATACTTGAGACTCATGGCATACAGGTATCATTCCAGAAGATCAGTTAAAAGAATTGCCCGCCGAAGCCGAAGAAACTTCCTGATCACTCTAATCATTATCGCTGTTCTGGCCTATTCTACCGTGACTTGGGTTCTTCCATCTTTTATTAACAGCATTGGATTTGTCAAAAATGTTATTAAACCTCCTCAGAGAACTCTTTCTCAGTCTTCAGAGAATACGGCTCTCGCTCCTCCGGTCCTTAATATCCCTTACGAAGCAACAAACACTGCACAAATTGATATTAAAGGTTTTGGAACCCCAAACTCCAAAATTAAACTATTCATTGATGACGACCCCAAGCAAACAATAAGTGTCTCAAGTGATGGCAGTTTTGATTTTGAAAAAGTACTTTTAAACCTTGGTACTAATAACATTTATGGGAAAACCATCGATGAACGCGGTAGTGAAAGTCTACCCTCAAAGGAAGTAAAATTAATTTACATTAACGAAAAACCCTCTCTCAATATTAATGAGCCAGAGGATGGAAAAAAGATCCAGGGAGGAGATAAAAAAGTAAAAGTTTCAGGTAAAACAGATCCCGGGGTGCAAGTTTTTGTGAGTGGTAATCAAGTAATTGTAGACCGAGATGGCAATTTCAGTATCGATTTAAATTTAGACGAGGGTGACAATACTATCTCCATCAAAGCAGTTGATGCGGCATCCAATTCAATCGAGATACAAAGAAGGGTTAACTACACCCCCTAAGAAACCCAATAACCTGTAATAAAAAGTGCAGTAAAAATAGCAAGCAGCATGATAGAAACTACCTGAAAGAAAAGGCCTACAAAACGGTTTTTTATAAATGCTACCAAAATAAAAATGGGAAATACGGGAAGTAAAAACCTTGGCATAGATGAAAGAGTAGGTGTAAAAAGCGGGATACCGACTGAAAGTAAACTATATATTGCTAAAGAAGGTGGCAAAAACCTAAAAGATCTGATTGCAAATCCCACTCCAAATATAGCAAAGGCTAAATCAATCTCTCTGCCTGAAATATTTTTTAACGTTTCCCAAAAACTAACCCCCGGGGTTGCAAGTGTCCTTTGCCAGTAATTTTCAGCTGTAATAAAATAGAACGGATCACCAGTTTGCTTATATAAAAATATGCAATAGATTATAAACCCCAATGGAGCAAGTACTAGATACCAATTTTTCCGGTTAAATCCTCGTATCGTGATCACCTCAATCAATAATCCGGCAACAACGGCCAAACCGACCAACCTGGTAGCAGAAGCGAGCGCAGCCGCAATAGTGGCCCAAAACAACTTGTTTTGTCTTAACAAATAAAACGTTGCAACAGCTAGAAAAAAGAATAATCCTTCAGAATAAGCCGTTAATAAAAAGAAGGAGGCTGGGAAAAATAAGAGAGTTATCACTGTCTTTTCAGCAATTTTTTTATCAAAATCTACCGCCACTAGCTTATATAAAAGATGCAACCCTAAAAAAATTGATCCTACACTTACTAAAATTGCCGACAATAGATAATTCTGAGTTATCTGATTTAATATTTTAATAGTCAGCGGGTAAAGCGGGAAAAAAGCATACTGGAATTTTTCACTATAACCTGACTCCGCAATTCCTAAATAGTGGCCTCCATCCCAATTAGATAAACTCGCCCAAACATTATTATCAAATTTACCGGAATGTGGTAAGGTAGAAAAACCGAAATAAGCAATTAACAAGACTGTCGCCAACCAGATGATAAAAATGTAAGTCACATTAGGATATAATTTCATCAATGACTTTATCTTTGATCTCGATTCTAGCACTTGCAATTGCAGCCGGTCAATTAATCAGGGTACCGATTGGGACACAAGGCGGTATTACAATTTTAGATATCACTGCATCCTTATTCTGTTTCTGGGGGCTTTTGAAGCTGAAATTGAGGCTCCATAAACCTCCTCCTCAAATCATTGCTGCCCTTTTCTTTATTTTAATAGCAATTATTTCTCTTGTCTTTACGCCTTTACACCCAAGGATAGAAGAATACATGATAAGTTTTTCGTATACAGCCAGATTTCTTCTCTACGTGCTTTTTGCCTGGCTCGTCTTCTCTAATGCATTTGGCGATTTTAAAAAATATCTGACTAAAGTTTTTTTGCTTTCCGGAATCTCGTTTGCTATCTTAGGGCTTTTGCAGTTTATATTCTTCCCCAGCTTGAGTTTTTTAAGTATCAGCGGATGGGATCCTCACTACTTCAGAACTGTTTCCACCTTTTTAGATCCCAATTTCGCCGGCGCATTCTTAACCTTAACTTTGATTCTCCTTACCCAATCCCACCTGGGGGATAGTCCAGGTACGACACCTAAGGTATTTATCATATTGTTTTCTATTATCTATCTTGCCCTTCTAACTACATTTTCCAGATCCAGTTACTTAATGTTTTTAGTCAGCGGTTTAACCTTTTCTTTCCTAAAAAAATCCAAGGCATTTGCTTTTACAACAATTATGCTTTTCAGCCTTCTTTTAGCAGGATTTCAAATTTATGCTAATTTGGTTGCAGAACCCCGTAATATAGACAGGGAACAATCAGCTTCTTCCCGCTTAAATACCTGGCAGCAGGGAATAACACTTTTTCAAAAATCTCCCGTCTTAGGGATTGGCTATAATGCTTACCGGTATGGGATAAAAGAATACCGCCTGGGTGACAGGCAGTTTTTAGAAAGCCACGGGGCATCCAGTAATGATTCCTCTCTGCTGTTTGTCTTATCAACCACCGGAATTTTAGGACTTCTTACTTATCTATATTTTCTCTGGAATCTTTTAAAATCCTCAGCCGGGAAAAACTTTTATTTAACTGCCGGACTTGCAGGGCTATTGGTCCACTCATTTTTCGCCAATAGCCTTTTTTATCCGCCAATACTTGCTTGGATCCTACTCATTTCCATAAACCCCAAAAAGTAACTTTCTTTTCCTTCAGAAAACTTTCAATATATTCATCACTTACTTTTCTACTCGACTGAATCTTTTTTCTCTGGCGAAGAAGATGGGGTAGATGAAAAAGAATCCACAGATCTGCCATAAACGGGGGCCAAAAAAATCCGTTTTTTAATTGGTAAAAAATAGTATTTAAGTGAACTAAAATAATTTTCAACCATCGCCATTTTTTAAACAAAATACTGGTAGGGAAATCCTTAATTATGGTCTGGGTCATATTCCTAAATTGCCAATATTCTATGTGAGCGGGTAATTTTTTAGAGGTTGCTTTATGTTTGTGGAATACTTTAGCTTTTGGACAAAAAATGGATTTGTATCCTAAAAACTGTGCCCTAAAAGCGAAATCAACTTCCTCCGAGTACATAAAATATTTTTCATCAAAAAAGCCTACCTTGATGAAATTTTCTCTCCTAAAAAGCGATGCACCACCTGTCGCCCCAAAAATATATTGCTCCTTATCATACCGACCCTTATCTTTTTCCTGCCAGCCAATTGACCTAGCCTGTCCAACCTCATTGATCAACATACCTACACCGTCTATCGATTTTCTATCATAAAAATTTAGTAATTTTGAATTTACAGAAATTACCTCGGGGTGAGATTCCGCACATTGAATCAAATTCTTTAACCAATCTTGATCCACTTTTGTATCATTATTTAAAAAGACAACATACTTTGTGTTTGATGCTTTAACTCCTTTATTTATAGCACTGGCAAAACCAAAATTTTTCTGCAAAGCTATTATTCTTATTCCGGGGAAATTCTTTTCTGCATATTTCACTGAATTATCTACTGAACCATTATCAACCAAAATTGTTTCAAAGTTTTGGTAAGTTTGATTCCTCAAAGATTCAAAGCAATCTTGTAATAATTCTTGTCCGTTCCAGTTGGGGATAATTACAGACGCTGTAACTCTCTTATGCATAATCATTTTCGAACTGCCACCATGATAAAGTGCGAAATAATCAGGTTGGGAAAAAACTTTACCAGATTACTACTCACAACTCTATCTATAAATAGACCAGGGTAACCAAGCTTCAAAACCTTAAAACGCAAAGGATAAGATATTTCAGTTGGAATGATATCTACTATCTTTAAACCGTTTTGTTTAACTAAAGATTGGGCCGTATAATAAGTATAAAATCTCAAATGAGTTTTATCTAGGATACCGGTTTCCTGATAATTAAATTTCCCTCTAAAAAATAAATCTTTCCTAATAGCCCAACAGGCAATATTAGGAAGGGCAACTAAAATCTTTCCATCTTTCTTTAACTTTTCTTTAATCAATTGCAAAGTTTTATCCGGATTTTTGAGGTGTTCTAAAATATTGGAGGCCACAACCACATCATATGTATCGTCTATTCTTTCAATAGTATTAATTTCTTCTAAGGACCCTACATAAGCTTTTCTGGCAAAACGCTTGGCCGCTCTCGCGTCTTCTTCATCAACTTCTACTATATCTACCTGGCAGTTATTTAAAACCATCTGTTTGGTCAAATATCCGATCGATGAACCTAATTCTAAAACCCCTTTATCTTTTCCCACTAACTCTACTATCTTAAGATGAGTCAAAGATAACCCCTTTTCATCAAAAATTCTGCCATAGATTTGAGACATAGCTAAAGGTAATTGTAGCATTTTTTGGTTATGGTAGAATCACTGCCAGTAAATTAAACTAATGGCTATGAACCTCAAGGACCAAATTTATCAGGTATTTAGCTTAGTTGGTCATTTTTATGCTAAATTGGCCAAAAAATATTATTTTGAAGATTATGTCAGGGTTTATCCACAGGGAATAATTTTTAACCGTTATGGTATTAAGAAGAAAGCGTCAGCCTCCGATGTTAAAAACTTTAAAAATCACAGCAAATTCTATGCTTTTGCTGCTCAGTTTGTCAAAGGTAAATCTGTAGTTGATATTGGTTGCGGTAGTGGATACGGTTGCCAAATCATTAAACAAGCTGGGGCTAAGTCCGTATACGGGACAGATGCCTCTTCCTCCGCTATCCAATTCGCAAAAGTCCACTTCGGCAAATATGCACGCTTATCAGTCCAATCCATAACCGATATGAAAAAATATCCCAGCCATACTTTTGATATAACCATCTCCAGTGAAGTGTTAGAACATGTCAAAGAATACAATATGGAACATCAAGCAATAAAAGAGCTACAAAGAGTTACTAAACTCAATGGTTTAATTATTATTGGTACTCCCAATAACGAAATGCTCGCCGATCACGGCTTCTCTTATATCGAAATCCATAGACTTATAAAAAATAATTTTACCGACTTTATTATTTTTGAGAATGCTTTGGTACCATTTGGCCGCTCAAAAGTTCGCTGGGAAAAAAGACTGGCAAAGGGTAAAACCGGTGTTATTGTTTCGGAAAAAATCAATTTGAATGAAACTTTGCTTCCACAAGACGTTATCCCACAAATTAAAACAGGTTTAAAGCCAGGGCGATATAAATTTAAATCCTATTCCATCAATACTACGCTACTTCATAATACCCACTCATGGGTAATAATCGGCATTAATAATCACCCTGCGTCTAATACTTTCCTCTTAACTAACAAATAAAAGACTACAAAAGACAGTATTTCCGATAAAGTGGTAACCCAGGCTGCTGCCATAAAACCGAATCGAGGGATAAAAATTAGATTGGTTATGATATTAAAACCAAGAGTTACAAAAGATAGCAAAATAACCGGCTTTAAAAACCTATCTGTTGATAATAGTACCGAAACCGCAGGTATGTGAATAAACATAAATGGAATAGACAGAGAAAGAATCTTAATTGCCGCAGTGGCGGATAAATAATTTGGCAATACTACTTTAATAATTTCCGGCAAAATTAAAACATATCCCAAAAATACTATCAAACCTAATCCCAGCATTATCTTAAATGATTTAAAAAAAAGTTTTTTAATATCTTTTGCAGAAGAATCATGAAGCTTTGTTAATACCGGTAGCAGTGCCATCGAAAATGCCGAAGGAATAAATATAACAGCCTCTAAAAACCTGTAGGCTGCACCATAAATACCCGTTTCAAAACTCCCTTTTAGATAGGAAAGTAGAATAGCATCTATCCTAAAATAGAGCAGGCCCAATATCGAAAGCAAGCCGTAAGGCAAAGACCCAATTATGATTTTTTTAACTTCGGCTAAATGAATTGCCGACAAAACCAATCTTTCATTCTTATATAGAAAAATAATTAAAATAGCCGCATATACAACTTGTCCAATAATCAAAGCATTAACCGCGCCCAATGGACCAAAACCATTACCCACCAAATATAAACCAACTAAGGTTGTGAATAATGAGGAAACAAAAAGTGAAGTGGCAGAAAACTGTAATTTCCGGACTGCTACAAATATTGCGTCAAAGCTAAAAGCAATTGCCTGAGGCAGAATTGCAATGCTAGCCAGAAGAACTAAACTAACTCTCATCTTGTCAGGATCTAATAAATATAAAATAATAGAAAAAATAGCAAAAAGAATCGAAGTTAGAGTTAACCGAAGTACTACAACATTCCAAAGTAGTTCCGACGCTTTTGAGCTATCTTTAGCTACTTCCCTAATTAAAAATCTGTTAAATCCAAAATCAGCCACTCCTGAAAGAATGGAAAAATAAGCAAGCGCAGCTGTTAATAACCCAAAATCAGAAACTCCTAAAGTTCTGGCCAAATAGATGATGTAGAAAAAACCAATACCCCTGGTTAAAACCTGGGCAAAAAATAGCCAGGATGTTTGTTTTAAAATTGCCTTCACTAAACTATTCTAACAAAATTAGGAATATATTGTGGAGTCATGTGGACTCGAACCACAGACCTCTTCGATGTGAACGAAGCGCTCTAACCAACTGAGCTATGACTCCATATAACGATGTCATTTTAGCACCACAACCCTTGCTTCACAACCTAAATTTTTGATATAGTCAGGAACATGGATCCAAATGTTTATTACAGTGATATGCCTCAGAAAACTTTCTTTGGGCGCCTAGGCGGATATTTTGTTGAATTCTTTGAAACAATAGTGATATTTGGAGCAATATTTGCTTCAATTTATCTATTTGTTGCTCAATTCCATAAAGTCCAAGGAAATTCAATGGTTCCAACCCTGCATACAGGAGACTATCTCATTACGGAAAAATTAAGCTATCGATTTAGAAATCCCAAAAGTGGGGAGCTCGTTGTACTCAAAAATCCCAGAGATGAATCTCAGGATTTTATCAAAAGAATTATTGCTGTACCAGGGGATACAATAAAAATTTTAAATAATACTGTTTATCTTAATGATCAACCTTTACAGGAAGGCTATTTACCTCCAAGTACTTCAACCAGATCGGGAGCTTTCTTAACAGAAGGATCGCTTATTAAGGTCGCAAGCAACCAATATTTTGTTTTTGGAGATAACAGGGAACATTCTTCCGATTCAAGAGAATGGGGTCCGGTCACCAAAGAAGAAATCATCGGCAAAGCCTTTTTCCGATACTTTCCACCACAAAACTTAGGATTACTTACTAATAAGTAAACAAAGATTTATCCCTTAAGCTTGAAATAACCAACAATTGCCTGGTGCAAATCCTCTAGAACCGTAGTTGTCTTACCTGGCTCACCATTGATTATAAGTTCCAATCTTGCTCTTTTACCGGTTAGCTGACATTTGACCTGCGCCTTATCTATCCTTTGAGACAAAATGTCACTTATATCGGCTTGAATTTTATCAATATCTTCAGAAATAATACGCATTGAGTTAACATCAGCCTGTTTTTTAGGCCCCATACCAATGTTTGCCCTAAGACGGCGAACCAATTCCTCTGTACCTCTAACGGAAAGATTTCTTTTAAGAACTTCTTTATATGCATTTATGATTATATGCGGATCTTCCAATGCGGCTAAAGCTCTAGCGTGACCTTCTGTCGTGGCGCCGGACATCAAAGCATCTTTTAACGCATCTGGAAGGATTAGCAACCTTATTGTGTTAGAGATATATGATGGGCTTTTTGATACTCGCTCTGAAATTTCCGAATTAGTCAAGCTGAACTCATCCATGAGTCTTCTGTACGCCTGAGCCCGCTCCAGTGGATTTAGATCTATCCTTTGCACATTTTCAACTATAGCCATCTCCAGCATTCCTTGGGGACTGGTTTCTCTAATAATTACCGGAACTTTAGGTAAACCAATTGTTTTAGAAGCCCTCCACCTGCGCTCACCGGCTATAATTTGATAGCCTGCAGGAGTCTTCGCAACAACCAAAGGCTCTAAAACTCCATGAGATCTTATTGACTCTGCAAGTTCTGATAGAGATTCAGGTGTAATTAATCCTCTTGGTTGTAGGGGGTTCGGTTGTAGAAGGTCTATTTCCAGCTCATATATCTGCTCATCCATATCTAGATAATCTTGACAATATTTTTATTTAATTTCTTTTTAAATTCCACTTTACCTGAGACTGTCGCAAAAATTGTGTAATCATTACCTTGCTTAGTACCAACTCCGGGATAAAATTTGTTTCCTTTTTGACGTACTATGATGTTTCCGGCCTCGGCCTTTTCCCCGCCATAAAGCTTTATACCCAATCTCTTGGAAATAGAATCTCTATTCTTTCTGGTACTTCCTCCACCTGTTTTATGTGCCAATCGGAGTCCGCCTCCTAGCGGACGAGATCCACTTGCCCCACCAATGGCGGGGACAAGGGCAAATCGAAGTATAATATCTGTGAAAACAGAAGTCAAGCTTTTTTCACAGTCAAGACAACTTTAGTAATCTTGGACCTATAACCAATCGAT
>ERZ1292632.2547-Hain-H43-01um-R2-2547-length-15006-cov-5_pt1 | contig 15006 bp, 18 predicted proteins | sample MGYA00564407_ERZ1292632 | MGnify/ENA primary metagenome ERZ1292632 (study PRJEB36523, sample SAMEA6512637) | groundwater metagenome | collected 2019-01-08 | study: AquaDiva: Metagenomics assemblies of 32 groundwater samples | reverse complement strand
AGGCTTTTCAAAACCCAATCTGGGCTGAGCAAGCTAGAGAAAGACTAAAACAAATAAGAATGTTGACTAAAATGGCTATAATTTAGTTAGTGAATATGGCAGTTTACAAACCAAACGAAGTTCCAGTAAGCATGCTGTTTATGATGTTTGGGCCAAATTTCGACGAGCACGGCCGAGGTACCATAATAGGCGGAATGTTCGAAGAAATTAACCTAAAAATCTCGGCGGTATTAATCGCTTACAATCTAATCGAGGAACAAGAAAAAGTTTTAGTAGAACTTACCTCTAAACACCTATCCGTAAGAAGCTATGCACCCGAAATAAGACAGACGGCGTACTTGGGGTTTTTCTTTGATGCTGTTTATGCTCTGACTGAAAGATGTGCAAGCCTAACAAAGATGCTCCTTGGCAGCAAACTAAAACACACACTAAAAGATGGATTTAACAAACAAAGGAAACAGTTGCTAACAAATCCCAGCATTGACCCCGCCTTAGCAAAGTTGATGAAAAGTTTAACGTGGTACGACCTCTTTAGAGAATTGAGAGTACAAAACACACATTATGGTATATCTTTGCTCGTACACGGGGATGGCAAAGGACTTCCTCGGGGTTTTTCGCAACTTAGAATTAACGTCTTGGGAAAGCGAGACAGGAAAGTACTCAAAGGTCCTACTTATAAATTTGATGTGCCAAAAACGAAAGAAATAAGGGATGGGGTGCTCAAATATACGCAGGACTTATTCCTTGTCTTGTTAAAAAAAATTGACCCTAACACCACTATTATGGGCGAGTCAAAAGAAAAGGGTAAGCTCACACTAAAAGAATATCTAAAGGGCAGACAGGAACAGCCACAATTAAGGCTTTTCAAAACCCAATCTGGGCTGAGCAAGCTAGAGAAAGACTAAAACAAATCAAGATGCTGGCCAAGGTTGCGGCTATCTAGCACTTTAATAACATAGTTTGTAAAGATTGAAGGCCAGCCTAACTATTCCCCCTTATTTTTATTGCTTCTTCGACTGCCGCAGATAAATATTTTGATATCCAATCATACCTCTCTTGGCTATTATTGCCACCTGGCGTATAACACTTTACAATTGAGGACAGCTTCGTTCCGTCGTTACCATAATTAATGTATTCAAACGGATTATTCCCTTTAGTTGTGATATACCCATCACTATCTTTCAGACCATAGATGTGTATACCCACCACACCCATATCCAAATTCCACGATTCCACTATTTCATAGTTTATCCATTTTCTATCCGCAGTATCTTTCCCCACAAGAACTACCGTACATGACCGATATTTCATTTGTTCCTTGATCCATCTCTTAACCGCCTCCTCGCCACCTCTTGTAATCGCCTCCCAATCATTATCGGGGGCCGGTTTATTCCTCTCTATTGAACCTATGTTGCGAATCATGGCTACTCGCCAGCAATCCGGTTTGTAGTGAAAACTATAAAAAACTTGTCTTTTTGTTTCCATAAACTATTTAACTAGGTATGTAATCAAAAGCATTACTCCGATCAATGGTAAATAGAAAAACAAAAGGGTGCTCGAGAACGTTGCGCTTATCCAACTATTTCCTTTGTTTTTTACAAACCTGCTCGTATCCATTGAAAAATCGATCTTAGTGTCATTTAGCTTCCGTACGTGGTCATATAACGACCTAAATAGCCGCTCCTGTGATAAGAAGTACCCGTCCAAAATCCAAAAAACGACAACCGGCAAGTAAACCACAAAGATAAGGCTTTTGTTGGTATCTTTTATAGACAGGGCAAAAAGAGCGGTAATTAAAGTTATCGTCCAGCCTCGCAAGAAAAATAAGTTACTCGCCATCCTATTTATGGCTCCCTGAACAAACTCAAGATGTTTCTGTTTATTCTCCATGGACTCTAATTTTCTGTATCTCTTGGCGGGATTGGATCGTTGCTATTTATTGTGTCCTTGCTCCTAATCTCTCCATCTCTGCCTTGAGTAATCAATTCCCCGCCCGCGCCGTTATAAAGTATTTTACGAGCACAATTCTCAGCCTCTTTTTGCGTATCAAAAACACCGGCCGCCCTGCCAGCACATTCTCTTTTGGCTTTCCAGCCCTCTTCGCTCGGTGATACCCAATAATTATTTTTAGACATTTCTTAATCTTCGGCCTGGAAAATATCCAAGCGATAAGAAGAGTTTATCAGAAAGAAAACCACTTGTCAAATCTTTCCGATAAAGGTATCATATCTTTATGAAACAAGATGAGCTTTATAAAAGGATCGGTGCCAAAATCCGTGATGCTCGAGAAAAAGCAAAACTATCACAGCGAGCCCTAGCGGAGGCTGTGGGTTACGAGACTTCAACTGCAATCTCCCTAATTGAATCGGGTGACAGGAGAGTTGCGATAGATGATTTAGATAAAATTGCTAAAGTTTTACGGGTAACTTCAAAATATCTTCTCGGACACGAAGAGCAAAAAGCTGATATTAAATATGCATTAAGGGCCGACAAACATCTTACCCCTGAGGACGAGAAACAAATTCTTAACTTTATAGAATTTGTAAAAACTATTAAAAATGCCAAGCGAACAGGCTGAGCCGAGAATAGGATTTGCAAGAAAACAAGCACGAGTTCTTCTCAAAAGAGCAAATATCACAAAACCACCGATATTATTAAGAGACGTTGTGGCCTATCTTCAAAAAGACAACGATATTCAGATAAGGGCTTGGAACTTGGGCAAAAAAGTTTCTGGAATACAGGCTATTGAAGACGGAGCTTCTTTTATTGCATATAACGTTTCCCAGCATCAGCATCGGCAAAGATTCAGCGTTGCCCACGAAATCGGGCATTTTGTTTTGGGCCATACTGCCCCCAAAAATTATGATTATGAGCTGGGGAACAATGATTCATATGAGACAGAAGCTTTTAGTTTTGCTGCAGAACTTTTAATGCCTCTGGAGATGGTGAAAAAAGACTATACAGAATCCCACGATCCAAATTCTATGGCATGGAAATACTTTGTAAGCCAAGAGGCCATGTGGAAGCATTTGTTGGAGCACCACATAATCAAATAACCGAAGGGTGATGCTTACACCATCTATCTGCCAAAACGGTCAGATTAAGAAAATTGAGCTCCGTGTTCCTAGTTTCGCACTGACCACTGCTTTGTCCCGTGTTCTCAAGGCTTTTCAAAACCCGATCTGGTCTGAGCAAGCGAGAGAAAGGTTAAAACAAATAAAAATGTTAACTAAGGTTGCGTCAACCTAGCACTTTACTAATTTAATAAGTAAAATCCCTGCTCTGCCGTTGAACTATAGTCACCGCTGGGCAGATATCTCTATCGCCGCTTTTACGTACATTTCGAGGATTTTTGGTAAAGAATCAAGTTTCAAATATTCATCGGCTGCGTGGACACCATCCCCTTCCGCACCAAAACCGCAAATCGTTGGAATTCCTGCTTTATCAAACATATAACCTTCCGAGGCGGGTCCAGAACCTCTAATTTCTGGTTTAACCTCCATGACTTCTTCATCAAGTTTTTTGAGAATCTGAACAATTTTCTCATCGGGCGAAATCGCCACCCCAGGAATATTTGTTTTAATCTGAACATCGAATTTTATTTTCTCTCCACCTAACTTTTTTGCTAAGTCGCGAATTGCTTGAATATAAGCCTCATTATTGTGGTTTGGAAGTAAACGAGCATCGACCAACACCTTAGCCTTATCAGGCACTATTGATTCCCCACTGCCACCTTGAACTATTGTTGGAGTATGTTTGAAAGTATAGCCAGGAAAGGCCTCGTGGGTACCTGGCATAGTAAAATCGCTTAGCCCATTAATAAATCTTGCTAGAGCCTCAATTGCATTTGCTCCCTTTGTCCCGTCCTGCCAACTTTTTGAACCAGTATGGGCTGCTTCACCTTGAGCCTCAATCCATAATCTAACCAATCCTCTGTGCCCAATTGTTACAGTTTCAATCCCTGGATAGGCATATATTGCTGCCTGAGCATTCAAGCCCTTATCTAGCAAGTACCTTGCGCCTAACTTGGAATCTGCACCGCTTTCCTCATCAACAACACCTGCAAATTTTGCTATATCTGGTCTTCCTAAATCGTGAAGGATTTTAAGTGCATAAATTGAAAGTGCTATACCTGCTTTACAATCAATAGCTCCTCTTCCAAAAAGTTTTCCATCTTCTATTTCTGCATCAAATGGTTTATGTTTCCACTTGGACTCATTACCTGTTGGGACTGTATCTAAATGGGCCACAAAAAGAAGTCCTGCTTTTTTATCAAAATTAGTTCCTACAAATACGTTTGGCCTATCCTTTTCAAGGGCTATAAGTTCCTGAGGCAAGCCTAACTCTTTAGCTCTAGTTGCTACTAAACTTGAAATTGCCGACTCAAAATCTTTTCCGTTCACAGAAGGTGTTCTTACCAACTCCTGACAAAAATCAATCAAGGGTTGATTATAGGTTTGTGTAAGTTCTTTGATTCTTTCTTCCATCCAAGATTATTATATCAAACTATTATTTTACTTATCAGGTGCGGCCTCGTAGCCTTGCCTAACAACTGTCATTACATAATCAATTTCACTCTCCTGAGTGATGTCTGTGTACCAGATAGTTGTTTTACCCCAGGCCCATTTAGCAGGAACCTTTTTGAATTTAGCTTTTGAATCATCAATCTTTTCAACTCTTGTATAAACCCTTAGCTTCTCTTTATAGATGGATACGCTGCAGAAATTGTGATATCGGATTTTGTAACCAATATACCAGGACACAGGCTTTTCCTGCACTCGACTATCCAATTCAAAGATTTCCCTTTGCATCTTAGTAAACAGGTCTTTAATCGATTCACTGGCTTTGACTATATGATCTTCCAGCGTATAGGTTTTAACTTGCTTACTAATACTTTCTATATCCTTATTCTTAGTTATTTTCTCAATGGATTCAGAGGCTTCAGGAGCTTTTACTTGGTTATAAAGAACTAAGTTGTCTTTAAAGAGAGTCACTTCCCAGAGTTCGATTGGTAGTCCTCTAAAAGCTATTGCTCCTTTTTGGTGTGGTGTAAAAGAAGGAGCTACGAATACTACTTTGGACTGCGACCAATCAACATCATCTCTTTTAAGATTAGTTCCTTTGCGTTCATTGTATTCCAAAATAAACTCAGCTTTGCGATTAAGCATGAGGCCTAAATAGTTGTAGCCTTGATCTATAACAGAAAAACTTTGGCCTTTCTTGTACTCGATGATAACAAAGGCTTTGGCTTCGGGATCAAAGGCTAAAGTGTCCAATTGGAAATTCTGGACTGTTAGCTGCTTATTTGAAACTCCAGAGATAAACTCATAACCGAAGATTTCATCAAGGCTATCTTCAGTTAGTTTCTGCAGATCCCTCTCTAAATCAAAGGCTTTTTCTTCTATTTCAACTAATTTATTATTCGCAATCTTAAATATCGGCATTTACAAAGTTATTGGATTGTATGGCTTGCCTTTAGCAAGGCCAACAATGTTATTTACCCAAATTTCTTTGTTTTTTTCCAAGGCTTCCTTGGTAAACCAACCAAAACCTTTAAATAGTAGGGCTGTTTCAATACCTTCTAAGGGTGATTTCTTCATACTTTCAGCTTCAAAGCAATATTGATCCACCCTGCCTGATTTAAGAGCTTCGGCCATAGCCTTTTCATCTACAAGGGACCTGTCAGCGGTGTTAATCACAATCGCCCCCTCTTTAATCATTTTGATTCGCTCTTTTGATAGAAAGTGTTTTGTTTCCTCGTTTTCCGCCAAGTGAAGAACAATAACATCCGCTTTAATCAAAAGATCTTCCACTGTTGACTTCCTGGCTATGTGTTCCATCCGTTTGATGGTTCGATTCCAGGTGATGACATTGGCGCCAATCGCCTTGCACAATTCAGCAGTCCTTGTGCCGATGTGTCCTAATCCAATCACTCCTACCGTCAGACTATTTAACTCCCTGCCCATTTCCAAGCGGTATTTTCTCTTTTGGGTCCTGTGGTCAGTCAGGATGAGTCGTTTAACGCAACCCAGGATAAAGCCCAGTGTGTGCTCAGCAACCGACTCTGTAGAGTAGTAAGGGACGTTGGTAACAACAATCTTTCTCTTTTTACAGTAGTCTTTATCAACATACCCAAAAGCAGTGGTGCTTAATGCCAAGCCTTTTATTTTTGGCATTGCATCCAGAAGCTTTATCAATCTTGCTGGTGTTTTCTCAAAACCGCCGATGTTATCGGGATCAAAAGCAAGAATTTCTGAATCTTTGCAAAGCTTGATGAGCTTTTCAATTGGGTACTCATCTCTGCTTTCCGTATAAACAACTTCACCTACACCTGAGGATAACTTATACTGCCACTCTTCCGAAAACTCTGATTTTGGACTAAAAATTGTAACTTTCATAACTTCCTTTCTAACTGACCATATTCTACTCGGTTTAAGCTTATTTTCAAAGATAGCTATAGGAAATGCCACCGTTAGGGCAGGGTTAATACCAGAAATACACGGGGGCTTTTATTGGAAGCTGTCGTGATAATAAAAATAAGTAAGGGGGTGAGTTATAAATATGAGTTCTTGGACACCAGCACAACGCAGATACTACGCAAGTTTGAAGGGACGAGAAACGAGGCTCCGCTACCAACAAAGCGAAAAGGGGCGGGCAACCCATCTTGCTTACCTAGCAAAAAGGAAAGCAAAACTAGAAGAAGCAAAAAAGGAGAAAGAAATTACCCAAGTGGAAACTGAATCCAAAACGGGTAAAATTGAAGGGGAAGCCGTAAAGAAATAAGACAGATTCCTTTCGAAGAAGGCCGGAAATAAAACTCCGGCTTTCTTTTTGCTATTTAATCTATAGTTCGCTTGACTGTTTCTTTGGATATTACTTTTCCCGCCTGACTAGCGTTTGATAAATAAACATTCATCTTATCGTTGGGGATATCATCAAAATATGTCTCTACGATATCAAAGGTATTTTTATCTATTTCGCCATGATAATTTAACCCTGAAGTGTATAAAATGAAGTGTGCTGTATTTACATTCTCTTCATAGTCCTGCCAGGCTCCATCTACAAAATCTATAAAACAACCGAGATATTCTAAACCAGCTTGGAGACTAAATTCTGAAATCGTGCGAAGATTTTTTTCAGTGTCATAATTTGATAACGTAATCTTTACTTCTTTTCGGGGAACAACAACTTGTACCCTATGGGTACTGTTTAAATCATATTGTTTATTGCTATATAGCCATTGTCTCTTTAGTGCGTAATTTATTAGCCAATTTAGGCAAAATTTAACATTTTTATAAGTCCAGTTTTCTCTTCCCCAATAAAAACTCATCTTAGATATGGTTTCGTTGGTTTCTGTATCTACTCCAAATTCAGGTACAAAATTCTTAAATCTCCAGTAGAGATAGGGGGTTAATCCAAGTTCTAAATGGTTGAGTGCTATTTCATTTACGTCTCTCTTGGGAAATTTAAATCTCGCTCTTTTCTTTTTCGAAAAAATATCATATGCGTCTTGTAAAGAAAAAAGGGTGAAGTTTATTTCGAAATGATTAAAGTACGTTTCCCCAATCTTGAATAAAAGATCTTTATATGAATTATACGTGTGTTTTTTATTTCCATACAATAATTTTTCGATGTCTTGAATCTCCTTCTTTAATTTTTCATCAAGAATGAGTGATGATAAGCTAACCACTTCTAAATCTATTCCAAAAATATTGTTTATTGTTTGATAAAAATCAAATACAATCTTGTCCGTAATTGACACCGTTTGAGAAATATTGGGAAGCAAGGCGTGGTGCTTGTAGGAATCCCTAACCCTGCATAAACCGACAAGACTTGTTTTATCAAAAGCTATTTTCTTTCCAATAGATTTAGATAGTTGTTCAAATTTTTCAGGAACCGATATATCCTTTATTGAGACTTTTCTTTTAAGGGCTATTGCCCAAAATAGATTTTCAATAGAATCGTGCAATAAGGAAATTCCTACTGTGAAACCATATTCGTTTGTTGTATCTCTCAAATAATTTAATGCTTCTTCCAACGTATATTTTAAAAAAACAAGTCTTTCCACTAAACTCTTGTCCAATCTTTTAGTTATTTTAATAGTTGCCTTTTCCATTTATAAATGCTTATAATGATTTATAACACAAAATCATATGGAAAACAACGAATTTTTAACTGTTGAACAGGTGGCAGAACTTCTTCAAGTCCATTGGCAGACTATTTTAAATTACATTAAGTCAGGTAAAATAGAGGCGGTAAAACTTGGGAAAGGATACCGTATTTCTAAAAACTCATTAGATAAATTCATAAAGGAAAATCGGACGAAATGTTAATATATTATTGGGTTTAGTAAAATTAGGGAAAAAAATTTATGTCAATTTCAAGTGAATCAAATTCTACCATTCCAGAATATGCCATGGCAAAGGGAATTGGTCAACCCGATAAGGGTGATGTTAGTAGAAAAGAAGGGAAAGAGGGCGATTTTTTTACTCGGGAAGGAAATCTTATTACCGATTTTTCTCAAGGGCTTGGTGTGATTTTCAAACAAGGTGAAGGTTGGGCGGTTGATCCTGATACTGGAGAGGCAACATATGACCCTAAATTCTTTACCGAAAAAGGATATTCTGAAACTCAGTCAATCTTTGCCACTCTTCATGAAATTGACCATGTTAAGGAGTTTACCCAGTTACGAACCACAGAAGAAGGTAAAAAGATATATGAAAGGAGAAAAGAGACTGCAAAAAAAGAGAGAAGAAAGCACATCTTAGAAAACTGTTTACTTGATGTGGCTGATAATCATAGAGTAACAGGGCAATTTCCTGCGTTATCCCAGGAAGTAACTAAATTATACAAAGAAAAGTTATGGGCCGAGAGTGATTTTACCGACAAGCCAAAGCATCTCCAGTTGGCCTACGCAATGTTACGAAAAGGAATGTTACCTGATGAGCAGATACAGATCGACCCTAAAGTTCAGGAGGCAATGGAAGGACTAAGACATATAAAAGGAAGAAGCGGGTCTGAAAGAGACATTATTAAAATTGTAACAGATCCGTCACTTGATCCCCTAACAAAGGTTAAATTGACTGAAAAATACATTGAGCCGGTATACGAAAAACTTTTTAAAGAGGATAAAGAAGAGAAAGAACAACAAAGAAAAAGGCAGGGACAACCCCAGAAAGGATCTGGTAATCCCGAAGATGATTTTAAGAGTGATTATGACGATTATGATGAAAGCTCGCCCGAGGCCATGTCGCCTGAAGATGTTGAAAAAGCGGTTGAAGGAGAGGCGGGGGGCGATTCTGATGTAGGTGGAAGACAAACGGCTGGTTATGAGAAAGAGCATGGTGTGAGTAAGAAAGATATGGCTGATTACCTTACAGAGTATAAGAAGATTGAACAATATATAGAGCCAATGAGAGAACAATTTAGAAAGATTGTTGCCGAACGTTTGGAACCGTATAGAAAAATGGTCGGTTTTTTTGATGAAGGTGTAATGATAGAGCCCGGCTTGGCTGGACAAGCCATCGCTGACCTTTCAAGAGGCATTTCTGACCCGCAAGTCTTTAGAGATTTTGAAGGAAGAGTCAAAAGAGAAGAAGTGCCTTCGGTTTTTGAAGCAACTGCAGTACTTGATAGAAGTGGTTCAATGGATGGTGGGGGTAAAAAGGAGGAACAACGCAGAGCCGCAATACTTTTAATGGAGTCTCTGAGAGAGTTTATGGAAACTCCCGAAGTTAGAGATAATCTTCTTAATCCAGATTTAAAAACACTTTCGGAAATAAGGAGTTTTGGTGGTACAAATGAAAATGTTTTGGTAAAGCCACTTTCATCAGAGTTAACTGAAAAGCAAAGGATTGAAGTATTTAAAACCATTGGGACGTGCCCCGGAGGATCAACAGAAGATTATGTTTCCCTTGGACAAATTATTGATGAAATGAAGCAAAGAGATAAATCAACTTCAGGATACCTAGAAAGTGTAAGAACTCGGACTATAAAAAAACTGGTAATTGTCTTTTCGGATGGGGCAAGTTCTAATGAGTCAGAATTTAGTAAGAAGAAGTCTGAGCTTGAGACAATGGGTGTAAAAGTGGTTAGTTACAGAAGAATAACAGACGGAAGTAATTTTTGTTCACAAATGGCGGGTATTTTAGGAGAAGCAATCAACGATTTAGGTTATGCTAACATTAATAATAAAATAAATGCCTGAAGATATATCGGAAGTATCACGAAATTTTGTTCCCAGTCTTCCTTCAGATTTGAATAAATCTGTCTCGGAGGGTCCGGAGAAAAAGGCTGGTTTATTTTCGAAACACGGCCCGGAAGACAAACACCTTAACGCCGAAGAAGTACAAAAAAATACGCAAGAGCTATTTAATCTTCTTGTTCATCGAGTGGAATTGAGAATTGATATTGCTAGACAATCGGAAAAATCAGGTGGAACGGGTGGCAGTAAAGCACAAGAAATAAGTTTACAAGAGCGTCTAGATTTAATTAAAAAGGGTGAGTTAAGAAATGCCGTTGCCCAAGTGGTCGGAGGGAATACCAAAGCTAGAACGTTGGAAACTGACCTAAAAGAATTACGCGAAACAGAAGGAAAGATTAGTGATTTGTCTAAAAATACTCAGGTAGTTGAAGAATATTCAAAGTTTCGGGAAAAACGTGTAGATAAACTTAGACAGGCAAAAGAAGCAACCGATGGTCAAATTGCAATTAAGGATCTGCAATTGCAGCAGGAAAAAATGGCAAGGACAGCTTTTTTGGGAAATAGGCAATATTCACCAGGAGAACGTCGGATAATCGATGAAAACAGGCAAGTAATTCAAGCAATTAATGAGAGAGTAAGTAAACTCAAGGAAGATCCGGAAGTATTTGACCTAGTCAGAATACGCCAACTGGAAGAGTATCAACGGGGATTGAAGACAGACAGGTTTGCTGAAACTCCCAGTAGGGAAAAGTATATCGATTCAGTCAGATCATATTGGGCCCAGGGAAGAAAAGTTTTACTCACGGGTCCAACCGGTGGAGGTAAAACAGAACTTCTTTTACATGCATCCCGAAGTCTTTTTGGTGCAGAGGCAGAACGACTGACCGGCCATGAATTAATGACTAATTACGAGGTTTACGGAAAAACAAAGGGCGGAGTTCAAGATGGTAAAGTTGCTTTGATGTTTGGTGCAGCTCCATTTATCAGGGCACTAGAACGAAATGTCCCTTTTGTCTTTGATGAAATAAACGTAGTTCCTAATAAAATATTAATGCGTCTTAAAACTGATCTAAATGCTCGTGTAGGTTCAAGGGTAACAATTCAGGAAGATGGTGATAAGGAAGTTATAGTCGGAGACAAGTTTGCCATAGGGGCAACAGAAAACGTAAAAAGCGAAAAACACGTGGAACGGGAGAAACTAGACCCTGCTCTAGTAAGAATGTTTGAATCAATGGCCATTGATTATTTTCCGCCCGATGAACTATATGACATTATGTTGGCTTCAATGATGGATGTTCAGGGTGGAGTTAAATTATCGGTCAAAGACGCAAGTTCTACCCTAAAGTCTTTGTGTGATGCCACAGAATGGGTTCAAAAAGCCTATCTTGGACAAACAATAGATACTAGTTCTGGACAAATACTGGAGGCAAGGGGGCAGGGTTCACTTGGGAAACCAGCAACACTTCGTGAAGCAGTACTTGACCCTGGAAAATCTTTGGACATGTTGGTTGGATGGGAGGATGCTGAAAAATCAGGGTTAACTTTTAGGGAGTTTTTAAACAAAAGGATCATGGCCTTTGTCAATAATGAAAACTTTCCAGAAGAAGATAGATACTATTTAACCGAAATTTTTGCTCTCCAAGGGTTCTTGAAAGGGGTAAAAGTTTCAGAATTAAGAGTTGCTGGATTGGATCAAGCTACGCTAGACGCTTGGAGCGGATACGATGGCAAGCGCTATGTTTCAAAAAATAATTATATACATCCAGAAATTGTGGCTAAATTAGACCCATACGGCAATTTACAACGGCCAGTAAGTGTTGAAGCGGGAGATTTGTTAGATGAAGGAGAATCAGTAGAAGAGGTCAAAGAGGAAGATGTTGATATAAATAAAGTTGTTGCTACTGCCAAAACAAATACAACACAGCGTACTCCATCAGCTATTCCCGCATCGCCTGGAATACTACCTTCCGAAACAAGACGGGCACTGGAAGTCTTGGATATCAAATATCCTCCAAACACCCTACCAACAGATTATAATGCTCGATACACTGAGTACCCTGGGAGATTAAATGAATTTGCTCAAAAATATCCTGGTTCCTATGTTGAAGTAGCCGAAAGGTATGCAAAAGTATTACTTCCGAACATGGATGCTATTGACATGAGAAATTACACACAGAAATTATTAGATTTTACCAAGCTTGTTGCACTAGATGTTAGACTAAGACCCAAGATAACGCAAATCGTTGCTGAGATAGATAAAATGGGTGCATGGAAGAGGGATAATCCGGAAAGGATACTCGAAAATTTAAAGCAAATAGAAACCCTGCTTATTTAATTCGCTATTAATTTTTATTACTTTGGGATTATAAACAGCGGGAACACTTTGATATAGTCTTTCTTTTTGTATTAATGGCAGTTAATCGGGCCGCACCCAAATCTTTAAATGGCCCCAACCATCGCCCATATTTATCGCCCGAATTTATATGGGATCCTTTCCCTTCATTACAGAAACTGCATGCACCCATATGAATCATGGCTTTTTTATGAAGCCAATTCTCATATACATAATCTTTCATAACTCTCCTGTCATCATTATATCGAAACTCGTATTTAATGTCCGTTTTCCGTAGAATGGACTAAAGAGATCTATGAAAATCAGAAAGAATGACAAGGCATATCTTCAGGATTTAAAAATTGATATTCACTCAGATAACGATATGAACTTCCAAGAGCTTTCTCTACTATTTGACAAGCAAGCCTATCTCGACATGCTCCCCAAGTTAAGAGATTCGTACAAAGTAGTAAATCTTGTTCCGGCTGATAAATATCAAGATTGCCTAGAAAATACAATACGTGGCGAGTATGGTTTTGAACAAGCAAAAATTGATCTTTCAAAATATAAAAAGCTAAACGTATTAAAAAAAGCTGTCCCCGATTTCTATAACATTTTAAAAGATGAAGCAGAATATCCTGTGGTTTTAGAGAACGAATGTTATCTCTTGTGTTATGAGTTCAATAGACCACCCCATTTCATTGATGTAATACGACAATCAATTTTCTGTGATGCTGTAACTGAGAATAATTTTAGCTCTACTAAAGCAACCATAATTGAACCTAATGGAATGTGGTTTGGGGTTACGTTGCCACCAATTGCTATCTTTGTTTCTCCAACTTCAAGAGACGAAGATGTGTCGAGAGAGTTTAGAAAAGCAAAAGAACTGATGAAAACAGATAAAAGACTTTCTTACTATCAACCACGAATTGATTTAGCACCCAATATCAGGAAATATCGGGAATGGTACTGGAAACGGATAAGGGGCGATACTTATCAAAAGATAGCTGATGAGTGGTCAAAAAAACACAAGTATGACGATACTACTTATCTTGATGTGCTAAAGGCTGTAAAAATCTACACAAAACTTCTTAGCCAGTAACCTGCAATATACAAGCTTCTGAATTGCATATACCACAAACAGGCCTGTGAATAGGCATATTTTACTTATTTATTATCAGCGAAGATAAGGGTATGAAGAATTTTACGGTCATACCCAACCAAGTATTTGAACAGTCGCAGTTGTCCGTCCAATCTAGATATCTTTATTGTGTTCTACTAAAACATTGCGGTAAAAGCGATTGGTGCTTTCCGAGCCAGTTAACTCTAGGTAAAACTCTCGGATGCTCAGACAGACATATAAGGACATTACTTAAAGAACTTATTAAAGTTGAGTTAGTATCCAAGGAAAGACGGGGGTGGAACAGAAGCAACACCTATTATGTTGTTAAACTACTCGACACAGATAGGATTCCTAGTTCCCCCCATTTGGGAAGTGAAGTTCCTGTCCATAACGAAACCACAGTTCCACCTAAAAGTACTTATTTAATAACAAAAGATAATAATAAATATAAATATAGTTTAAAAGGTAAGGAACAATGTAGAAAAAATCTTGAAAGAATTGGAATTTTAAAACCTACCACTCTATTAATCAAACCCAAGCTAGGCAAACCAATAAAAACCCCAAAAAGTTCACTAATTAGTAAGGAAAATCAACTGAAAGATATTAGTTTTTGGACTAAATAGCATGAACACAAAACACACATTTAAGAGTAAGAAAGAGTCTGTTAGCCACAACTTTCAAGAGTCTAATAAAGTTTTTAATAAAAACGGAATTGGTACGACAACCGCCCTTGTGATCGCTAATCATAAAGAGAGATATCAGGAGAAAACAGACAATTCTAAGAAACAAGCGGGGTTAAACTGCCCGTTGATTTTTTCTAAAGATACCGCCCCCCGTTTGCAGGTAAGTATTGATTTTGCCGCAAGCCAATGGTTTCAAATATTGCTCATTCACATTAACAGTAAAAACAAAAACTTGGGTGGTGTTTTAGAGCCGATTCCCGGTGGCCTCTTGCGTGTAACTGGGTGATTATTAATATGACGGACAATTTAGAAAATAGAAAACATATGAAAAAAGGGTACGCCTACATACGTTGCTCAACGGTAGGGCAGGTTGAAGAAGGATTCACACTCGAAAATCAAAAACGAGCTATCCAAGAATATTGCAAAATGCACAGCATCCGCCTTCTTCATGTCTACGAAGATGGTGGCCGATCAGGCAGGACTGTTAATAGGCCTGAGTTTCAGGAAATGCTCAAGCAGATAAAAGAGAAAGGAATTGATTGTGTTTTAATCTATAAGATTGACCGCTTTGCACGAAACGTAACAGACTTCTCTCGTATTTGGAATGAGTTTAAAGATAAAAATATTAACCTGATTTCTATTCTTGAAGGTGATTTATCTAATG
>ERZ1292632.2546-Hain-H43-01um-R2-2546-length-15009-cov-4_pt1 | contig 15009 bp, 17 predicted proteins | sample MGYA00564407_ERZ1292632 | MGnify/ENA primary metagenome ERZ1292632 (study PRJEB36523, sample SAMEA6512637) | groundwater metagenome | collected 2019-01-08 | study: AquaDiva: Metagenomics assemblies of 32 groundwater samples | reverse complement strand
TGCCGCGGCCAAATCACAACAGGCTGGTGGTATGCTCGGTAAAGTAGATACTAACGTCAATCAGGCGATCACTGACATTCCTAAAACGATTGATACGCGTATGGGACAAGTTACTGATCCTCTAGCTCGTAGTGCTAAGAAGCTGGAAGAGTCTATACCGGTCGCGGGTGCAGCGCTCAAAGAAACTGGCAAAACAGTTGGTGTGGGCGCATTATCTGGTATAGGTACATCTGCGCTCGCTAATCTTTTGATTCCTCACGCTAATTACAATCGCATGGATCCAGACGCAGCGTATCGTAAACGCGCCAGACGAGAAGCTATAATTAAGATGCTTGGATTGGGTGGTGCGGCCGTGGGTGGTTTAACATACATGAACCGTGGCACCGCGGTGCCGGCCATAAAGGGTTTAGGAAGTAAGCTTATCGGTAAAGCTAAATCAGTACTTAAATAGCTTTTGGCTGAGGTACGTATGCACAGCGATTATGTACGCGGATTTATGAGTAAGTTGGCGACGCTTGATATAAATACACTTAAGCGTATGGCAACGACTGCACTTCCTGTAGCTGGCGCCACATACGGAGTCAGTCGACTAGGATCTAGGTTACTTGGTGGCAAGACTAATACTGAAGAAGAGCGTACAAGACGACATAGATTAGCTGCATTATTGGCCGCGACCTTTGGTGGACTTAGCGCAGCTGGTGTAGCTAAAGCTGATACGGTTCCAGTTTCAGGCGTAGAGTCTATAGACAAACTGCCTAAAGATATTGACAATCCGTTAGTTGAAGGTGCATTTCGAACGCATTTGATTCGCGGCGCACAGGAAGCGGAAGCGACTGGGTCAGCCGTACCGCAGGGTCCTGAATTGCGCAGGCTTAGACAGTTGCTAGACGATTATCGGAGTTAACGGCTATGATAAATAAAGCCTATACACGCGGTTATATCACCAAGTTGGCACAGCTTACAAATAGGGACATATTAAAACGCGTCCTTATGTATGGCGTACCGACCGCGGCCGTAGGTTATGGTGTTAGTCGGCTTGGATCGCGTTTATTAGGTGGACGCGCTGATACACCCGAAGAAGTAAAGCGCCGTAAGCGGTTAGCACAGTTGATTGCTGTAGCCACGGGTGCAGCGGGCGCCTTTGGCGCATTAAAGTCTGTTAAGAAACCAGTAACGGCTACTACTATTGCGAAGGACAACGAATCGCAGTTTCGTAATTATTTGACCGGACCGTATGCTTCCAAATTAAAAGAGCAGGGTATTGATCCCGGGCCAATATTTAAACAATTACGGAAAGATATGTGGACTGACCGTAATCCAACTGAACTGGCTCGTAGGATGGCATACGGTGCTATAGCGAAGGATATGGCCAGCACAAATAGACCTGAAGTAATTGAAAATATCGGTCCACATTTAAGAGAGATAAGACGTATATTCGATAAGCAATATACCGAAGCAAATCCATTGGCTCCGGCTATACCGGGTAATACCGCATTAACGAGGTGAAATATGGAAAAGCGTAATGTAGTTGAAGAGCGTCGTACTCCTGATGTAGAACGCGAACGTCATGACGAGGACTGGGATAAACAGGCCGCGGCTAAATTTAATGTACCAGCTAAGAAGGTAGATAAGAGCAAGGACCGTAAATGAAAGCATTTATTAAGGACGCGTACGCATTAGGCTTTGCCGACCGTTGTGTAGCGTGTGGCGTAAATGTAGCCGCGTTATTAAAGGATGCGCAAGAAAAGTCAAAACAAGATAGTGTTATTAAACAAGTTGGTAACCGTTTACAGCAAGGATTAAAGAACTACTTCAATCCACCAGCTATCAAACTTAGACCAAATAATGAACCCGGACAAGCTGTTGGCACAATGCGGGATACACAACCTACGTTATCGGATATGTACACTAAAAACAGCGGTTACCTAGCAGGTTTTAAGGACGCGATGCAACGACATATAAAACAGGCGCAAGTAACGGCTAAGCCTGGATTATGGGCTCGTGCTACGGCGCCGGGTGCTGCAGGACGCGCTATTTATTCTTTAGCTAAACCAGTGATTAAGAAATTTGGTCCCGAGATAGCTAAACAGTATGTTAAAGATGATCCTTCTGTAGTTACTGGGATTATTAAATCTGATCCTAGCATAGTTACAGATTACATGCAAAAGAATCCACAAGTTGTTAATCAGCTTATATCGCAGTATGGTATGGATTACGTCAAAAATAATCCGCAGATTCTTAAACAATTTGCGCCCGAACTCATGAAACAATTCTTCTCGGGTTGGGCTGGTAAGTTTAAAGAATATCTACCTTTCGTGTACAATCTAATTCGTCGCGGCTACGGCCGTTCTAAGAATTACTTAAATATGATAGCCAGCAACCGTATTGCGCCCATCCAACCGGTTAATTCAAGTAACACCACATTCGGCCATTAATTTAGTGATTGCGCCGGTTGTTCACGTTTGTTATGGTTGTAGCGTACTGTGATTTATAAACCAAAGGAGTAAGGTCATGATCGATAAGAACAGTGTGATCAAGAAGGCTAACGCTAAGCTCGTCAAGAAAGCCATGCTTGCCCGTCTGGAGCAGGGACGCCAACTCGCGGCCATTGTAAAGTACGCGCAGGATACCGGTACTTCTGGCAAACTGATGTCTATGCTTGGTAAGGGTAAAGAGATTGCTGGCAAAGTCGGCAAGAAAGCTATTGGCGTAGGTAAGGACGTGGCTGGTATGGCCGCGGCCAATCCCAAGGTTACTGCAGGCGCCGTGGCTGGTGGAGCAGCGCTCGGTGGCGGTACCGCGTTGGCGCAGAAGGCGCTTCCTGGTAATCCCAAGGATCCTAATACGGCCAAACGTCAACGGATTCGTACTGCGCTTATGACCTTGCTCGGTATGATTGGCGGCGGCGCTATCGCGGGAGCTGGTGCTAAGGCCCCGGCAGCGGTGCAGGCTTAGGCTGATGTCGCGGCGTACAGCAGGCTTGCTCATGTTATCCTGCTGTACGCTGCACTGTTTTTAATACGAATACGGAGGCTCCGCAAATCACATGGCATACGATCAAACAAACTCAGTTTATCCTGCTACTTACAGCGAGCCCAGCTATATAACTAGATCTGGAGCTTCCAAATTTCCTAATCCATGGATGGACATTGCATCAGAATACGTCCCACGGGACATCAACACAATACTCGAACTCTGCGAATTTCTATACTTAACATTCGGAACATATAGAACTGCGTCACGACGCGTCGTACGTTACTTCTTAACTGACATTGTTTTAGAGGGCGCGTCTGACAACGAACGCAAAGACTATACTGACTTCCTCAACAACGACTTCAAACTACTCGACCAACTCGCCAACATTGGCGACGACTACATGACCTACGGGAACGTGTTTATCAGCGTATACTTCCCCTTCGATCGCTATCTCATATGCCCTGACTGTGGATTAACTGTACGCAGTGACAAGATTGAATATAAGTTAGACTATAAACTGTACGATATTAAAGCTAAGTGTATTAACCCTACCTGTGAATACGAAGGCATATTTAAACATGAAGATCGACGCTCACCACAAAAGGAACGCGTCAAACTCATTAGATGGAATCCCAAACTCATACGACTGCGCGTCCATCCTATTAGCGGAAAGACTGAATACTACCTTGAAATGGATCCCACGTTTACACAGAAAATCAAGGATGGCAACAAATTCTACATTGAAGATACACCATGGTCTATGCTTGAAGCTTGTATGAAGGGTTCCACCAAGGGCGGACCCGCCATGTTTAAATTCAAAGACGACGCTATATACCACCTTAAAGACGCGACACTGGCTGGCTTACCCATAAAGGGATGGGCTATACCGCCAATCATGCCTAACTTTAAACTAGCCTACTACATACAAATACTTAGACGTTACGATGAAGCCATTGCTCTTGACTTTATTATGCCCTTTCGGGTGCTATTCCCGGAAGGGGGTCAAGGCGCCGGCGGCGACGATCCGCTGTCTATGATGTCAATGACCCACTTTATTGGGCATATGCAGAACATGGTCGAGAAGAAGCGCAAAAACATCACAGACATCCAAGTATCGCCTTTCCCGATCGGGTATAAAGTTATCGGTGGCGAAGCTAAGGATTTAGCGCCTAAAGAGAGTATTGCGTTGGCATTAGATGAACTGTTGAACGCGGTTGGATTTCCTGCAGAGTTGTACAAGGGATCGCTCAGCATCCAGGCATTTCCGGTAGCCCTTCGCTTATTTGAGAAAACATGGGGCGCGCTGGTTAGTGGTAACAACGACATCATTTCATGGCTTTTGAAGAAGCTTTCTCGTCATTTTATGTGGGGTAACGTAACGGGTACACTACGTAGTGTTACGCTGGCCGACGATATCGAACGCAAGGCGCTGTCGCTACAGGCCGCGGCCGGCATGGATATCAGCAAACAGACCGCGTACAGACCGCTTGGAATCGACTATATCGAGGAACAGCGCCGCGTAGTGGAAGAACAGGAAGAGATCATGAAGTTGCAGCAAGAAGCGGCAGAACGCCAACAGGCCAGCCAAGCGTCTACACAGGGTCAAAGTGGCGGACAACAGATTGATCCTAACACTGGCATGCCGATGGCTCCTGACCCCTCTGCAGGCGCTTTAATGGAACCAGGAGCGACCCCGGGCGACGTGTACGAGCAAGGTAAACAACTGGCTCAGCAACTGTTGCTGCAGACGCCTCCGTCTATGCGTCGCGGCGAACTGGTTAAGATCAAGCACAGCAACCCGACGCTGCACGCCATCGTGACGCAGGAGATGGACAATATGCGTAACGAGATGGCACGGCAGGGACAGGCTATGATTATGGAACAATCAAAGATGGCGTCTGCCGATTCGCTGCCTAGTCCATTGGCAGTAGGTGTGTTGGTCGCTGAACAGGTTTGTGATTACAACAGGGGCGACTTGCGCAAGATCGCGATGCAGATTAAATTAGGCCGCGAAGATGCGAAACGTGCGTTCCATTACGTGTATCAAAAGATGAGAGGTTGGCTGTAACATGTCTATCACGCTAGATATAGAAAAGGGTGATACACTGTTAGGCGGTAGGTTTAAGAATCACAAGATCACTGTGAAAGACATTGGTACGGATGAACTTGGGCAACCTACTGTAAATAACATGAAGTTGCTTAGTTTCAGGATTGCCAAAAAGATGCCGGTTAAGGCTGAGGTTAAGGAAGCCTACGTACGCGGCCTAACTGATAGATTTACGGATATGTTTAATTCGAATACGAAGGGTGGTACATATGCTGATTATGACGCAAGATAGTCCGTTTATGACAGTGATGCATTTGATCCTTGAACCCGAGTCTGAGACACTGATGGATGTAAATGGAGCGGTCATATGTGACATATCCAAAGAGATATTGGCGTGGGATCGTACCAAGCCGATCGCGGTATATGTAACCAGAGCGCGATCCGAAACAGGCACCTACAGTATGTTGGCCGCGACCAAAACTAACGTGCGTAGTTCGTTCGAGCCACAGACGTGTGATGGTGAATGCGAAAAGTGTGATTTAAAGGAATTGCATACCAGTCATTCGAAGGGTGAAACGTGGAAGAAGAATGTAACGACGGCCGCGACGTCTGTTAAGACGATAGAGCTTAAAGAGGGTGTGTGTACTTATTGTGGTGCGGCTACTATGCTTCTTCCCATACCCGGGATACAGATTTGCTATAGTTGTACAGTGATAGAGCTTAAGCGAGGTAAAAATGCCAGCGGCGTGGGAACCACTACAGAATCAGACATCGGAACGAGTGCGCGATCCGCTAAACGAGTTCGCAAGACCGAGTAGTCAGTACGGGCAATCTATTCCGCCACCCGGCGGTATTGATTTGAATACGCTTATGCCGTCTCCTACGTTAAGCAATCCATTTGCTGCCGGCGTTAAGTATGGTTTGATTGGCGCCACTACGGGAGTTGGAGTATCTGGTATCTATAACGCTATGCAGCAGAATGCTGGCTATAACGTCCCGTTTAAGGTGATGAAGCCAATGTTATTAGGGGCCGCGTTTGGAGCTCTCCTAGGCTATGCCAGCGATCGTTTACGCGGTATTAAGAGGACCGTTAGTCCCGGGCAACGCAGTTATTACGATTTGCTAAGCGATATGTATCAGGATAAGTATGGAACCCCTCTTTACAGCCGGAATAGAACATTTAAGTTTGGTTCGACTCCCTATGCTGGTTTGAAACTTATACCTGTACAACGCGGCCATAATTAGGCATACTACGTTTAAATTGTGAGATAGATAATTATGAGTATTGCACAATACAATATGGTTAAGTTGTCATCGACCGCGTCCAAGTATGCGGGCTTGCTGCTTATGGAGAAGCGTTCTATATCTGACACTACTAAGACATTAGCTGATGTGGGTTCGTATTTTGTACCCGGCGTTAGCACAGCTAGATTAGGTTACGATACGGGATCTAGTGCACACGCAACAGGATCTAGTATTGTGGATGCTATTAAAGCCATGCGTGCTGGAAAATCTAGCAGCGGTCACTGGGGTAGAGCTGGACTTCACGGTCTCGGCACAGTTGCTAATGCCGGACTTACTGCACTATCTATTATACCGCTTGCTGGCGCTCCAGCCGCGGGAGCTCTGCGAGCTATTGCTAGTGCCAAGAAACTAAGAGCGTTGCTTAAGGTTGCTCCAAAACTTAAACCCATGGGACAGGGCGGACAACGAGTAGCACAGATGGCCGCGTACAAATCAACGCCGCGTATAGCTAAGATTCTGGCTCCTGTAACCCCGCAACCCGTAGCTAAAGGATTAGCCCGGGCTGGAAGTGAGTATCAGAGACTTACAGGTAATATGGCACGTTCAGTATCACAACGCGGCGGTAAGCCAGGACAGGCACTTGTGCGTGGCGTAAAGAGAATACAGACGGGTGCACTTAGTAAAAATCCACGGGCTGTATCAACGCTTACGGGTGTAGGTGGAAATGTTTTAAATCCACTAGAACAACAACTTAAAGTTGATCCGGATGCGTTTAAACCCTATTCTGTTAGACGCAAAGAGTTGATCGCAAAGATACTTGAAGCCAATAAGCCATATGCATTGGCCGAGGGATATAACCGCGGTATTTAGCTATGGATAACAACTATACATCTTTTGGACAAGGATTAGCGGCGCCATCACGTACGGTTGGCGATCTGTACGACGCGGTTATGGTGGACGCGGGATTATCGGCCGCGCAGAAGCAGGAAATGATTGCAGCTATACGGGAACTCGTAGGATATGGCGGTAATAGCGTTTCGTTGGACGCGGTGTTACGTAAGGGCGGAGGAGGCGTCGTTGGTTATCTGATCAGCCGGTATTTTAAGATGGGCCCGGTAGGTCAATTTTTGGCCGCGTTCACTGGATACGGCATTGGTAGCGCAATACATAACGCGGCCAATAAACCAGCCAAGATGCGATCGTATATTGGTTTCAGGTAAAATAAGGAGATAGTATATGCCCGCAAAATCTAAAGCACAGCAACAGGCCATGGCAATCGCGTATGCGTCAAAGAAAAGTGGAAAGACGCCTACACGCGAACCGTCTAAGTCTATCGCCAAGTCTATGAGCAAGTCTCAGTTGAAAGATTTTGCCAAGACAGACACCAAGTCATTACCGGATAAGGTCGCGGATTATAAGCTTGAAGACATGTCTGATCTTGATCTTTCCTATCTCGAGGGTGTAATCAGTAAGTTTGCGGAGTATGGAATTGACCCCGAACTATTTTTAAAGCATAATCAGGCATAGGTGAATTTTATGGTTAATTACAAAGATATCATTCCTGCAGAGGTTCATTCCGCGGCCGTTGTACTCGGTGCAGGATTAACCAAGCGATCTAGCCCGACGGACCAAGTGTTAAAAGGTGGTCAGTTTGTTGCATTGCTGGCGTTAACACTCGGCGTTCCAGTGGGCGCGGTGTGGCATGCGATAGACAAGCAGACAAAACGCAAGACAGTTGAACAAAATAGATTGTCAACTGAAGCGGACTATTATAATACGGCCGCGAAAGAACTAGAAAACGAACTAGCCTCTAGGCAGGCATATATCGAACCACGAAGTATAGCATAGGGAGAAATTATGGATTTCGAAGGCATGGGTAATTCAGGACCCGGATTGTCAGGCGTTGGCAGTATTGTACTTGGTCCGTCAATGTTTCCTAATATACCGAAACTTGACATTGAGCCGGATCCTGAGGAGATGGACAAAGAGTTTGTACGAGCGCAATTTGACACTACCGTAAAGTTAGAGCGCATAGAGGTAAAGACGTTTGATTTAAGTAAACCTAAGAATGCTCGAGATTATGAGAAGTTGTTATCCGAGATTTATACAGGAATAAAGCTTAAAACGCATATGATTTTGTTTACGGATAGGCAGTTTGTAAGTGTGCCTGGTGTTGAGCCGCGGTGGATGTCGCATATTGAGTATGCCGTATTTTCGTATAAGAAGGAACCGATTAGAACCGTTAACGACAGTAATAAGTAGGGTATAACTATGTCTTACGCAACTGATATGCTTAAAAGTGTAGGAAACGGCGCCAAGAATATTGCTAGTAGTATTAGCGAGGGCGTTGGCAAGGGTGTAGATTATACCCGGGCTGCCGGAAGAACGGTTCAAAATGAAATGTCTAACGCGGGAAGCAATAAGCGGTATAACGCGGAAGCATTGCGTTATGCATTAGCCGGCGTATCTACAGGAATTGGTGCCGCGGCTATGTTGAATCTTATTCGTGAGTTTCGTCAATTAACTACGGATAGGAAAAAGTCAAAGGAAGAACAACGTACAGGTAAGGGTACTATTGTTCTCACATTGCCGTCGCGTTCTAAAGTAGCAGAAATTGTATCGGATAAGCCTGTAGTAACGAAGAAAGATACACCTGCGTCAAAGACAATATGCGGTTTATCCAGGAAGGCTATTCAGCCGCGTCGAATGAATGGAACGCTGGCCGATAAGGTTGCTGGAATAATGTATACGCGTGATCCATGGCATCGAATTACATTAAAGTGGTTACTGGCTGTCGCGGGTACAGGTGCCGGCGTCGCGGCCGTTAATAATATTGTCGAAGGAAATAGAGAGAGACAGCTACGGCAGCAATTAGAGAATTCTCAGCAGGAATACATGGACAAACTGGTTGCTTTAGAATCAAGCAAAACCGCAGAATATTTTGATTTAACAAAATCTGCAGGAGTTATAAGTCCTATTTTAGCAGCTGTAGCATTTACGGCGCTCTTGGGTACGGGCGGCGTTGGCTATATTACTAAACGTATTTTAGATGAACGCGACGAGTCAAGTAAGAATGTCGGCATGGACGCGCCTAAATTGAATAAGATCGTTATACGCAGCGCGCCATTAAAAGAAGAGACAGTGGACGAGAAGTTCGCGTCCAAAGATGAGGTTGATTCGGTAATATGCGCGTTGGCGCTTACTATGGATTCGATGCGGGATAGCAATAGGATTATTGACCATCCTGCCGTTAAGATGGCCATGTCTGTGGATGGCGTTACGGCTGACGAATTATTGAAGTTGGCACAGGACGACGGATCTATTCCAAAGACTATTCAATTTTTCATGACGCGTCCGCAGTTATGCAGTTTAATTAAGACAAAGTTTGCGTCTATTAAAGAAGCTACATTCACAAATACTGTTTTAGGCGGCACGGCCTTGGCTAACGTACTTTCTAGCGACAATCAACTTTCGGAAGAGGATATTCAAAAGATTGTTGAAGCGGTTAATACAAAGAAGGAACGACGTAAGCCGGTTAAAGCGACAGGTATCACAATGCAGGCAGAAGACGAAGCGGCACGTGCATACTTAGCGCAGAACAGAGATAAGATTGTAGCCGCGTTACAAGCTATGGCCGCGTCCGGTAAAATATAGGGGGACGTCATGGCTCAGCTTCCTGATCATCTTCGAGAATTTGATGACACGGATAAAACCCGTGAATTGATATACGACAATACTCTCGAAGCCCTTAAAACCAGATTTCCGATAGAAGACGACACGTATCGACTTGAACTCATCAAGCCGTACTACGAGGGCTCTAAGACCTTTACCATGGCGCAGCAGAAGCAGGCGCTGCTTACCGGGCGCCAACTGCGTACACCTATCAAAGGTAAGTGGCGTCTAGTTGATAAGGCCAGTAATAGCGTATTAGATGAACGCGACGATACCATCATGCAGGTACCGTACTATACTAAACGCGGCACTATCATTCATAACGGAAATGAGTACTCTATCTCCAACCAGTCACGATTGAAACCAGGAGTATACGTTCGCCGGCAGCGTACAGGCGATATACAGGCGCAGATCAACGTCACCCCAGGTACCGGCCGAGGATTTAGAATTGGACTGGAACCAGCCACGGGTATTTTTAAACTCAGTGTAGGGCAGTCCAGCATACCCATATATCCACTAATGCAGGCGCTTGGTGTCAGTGATAAAGACATGGTTAATACGTGGGGTGCCGAGTTGGCTGCAGCCAACATGAATAAGCGAGATACGCAGGCCATAGGTAAACTGTATATGCGCTTTGCAGGAACTAAGGCGGATCCATTGGCTACTCCCGAAGCTAAGATGCAGTATCTTCGCGATTCACTTAGTAAGGCCGCGATTGATAAGTCTGTGGTAGCTCGTACGTTGGGTTTAACTGGCGTCGAAGGTATCACACCGCAGGTATTATTGCGTACGACGCAGAAGATGCTTGGCGTGTCTCGTGGGGAAGAAGAACCGGACGATCGTGATTCGCCTATGTACAGCAGTGTACATTCGGTAGAGGATTTTATACCAGAACGTATCGTAAAGGATGCGGGTAAGCTGGCGCGTACGCTATTGTGGAAGGCGCGTCGTAATAAGAGTTTAAAGGCTATACCCCGGGCTGCGTTAAATCCGTACATGGAGAATCTTGTACTGAATTCCGGACTCGCAATGCCGTTAGAGGAAACCAACCCTATTAGTACGCTGGAGCAGATGCTTAAGCTGACTAAGATGGGTGAAGGTGGTATTGGTAGTACGGAAGCTGTTACAGATGAAGCGCGTAACGTAAACAATGGACAAATGGGCTTTATTGATCCTATAGCGGGTCCGGAATCACTTAGCATTGGTATTGATACGCGTATTGCGTACAAGACCTATAAGGGACGCGACAATCAGCTGTACGCTGAGTTTAAGGATCCTACGGGCAAGATCAATTACCTAACCCCATCCGACGTGTACGATAGGGCCGTGGCGTTCCCGGGAGAATTGAGTAAGAAGGGACGTGACGCTACGGTTATCAAGTCGGGTAAGATACAAACCGTACCAAAGGATCAGGTTGAGTTTGAAGTTCCATCTCTGGCGCATATGTTCTCGTCTAACGCCAATTTAAATCCCATGCCTACAGGTGTAATGCCCGGACGACAGTTCTACGCGGCCAAATACTGGAGTCAGTATATGCCGCTTGTAGAGGGAGAAGCGCCGCTGGTCGACAGTTTATCGGACGACGGCAAGACTACATTTACGGAGTACTACGGCCGGCGCATAGGGGCGCATACCAGTAAGACAGGCGGTAAGGTAGTCGATGTTAATGAGGACGCGGTTGTAGTACGCGGCGACGATGGTAAGAAGTACGAGTATGATCTAGTTAAGGATTTCCCGTTTAACCGTATTAGCGGTATTACATACACGCCCACGGTGCAGGTGGGAGATACGGTAAACGTAGGTGATATGGTAGCGCATTCCAACTTTACCGACAAGAAGACTGGCGCCATATCTACCGGACGTAATCTTAAGGCCGCGTTCATACCCTTTAGAGGCGAGTCTATTGAGGACGCGTACGTGATATCAGAGACTGCGGCCAAAAAGTTAACGAATGAACGACTGTATGGATTTGATCTGGATACTAAAGGTGGCGTAAGTATTGCTAAGAACCGGTATATATCCCTGTTTCCAGATGAGTTTAAAAAGGATCAGATTGAGAAGATTGGACCTGACGGTGTTATTCTTCCCGGGTCAATTGTTAATACTGGCGATCCCATTATTCTCGGCGTAGGACCTAAGCTGCTATCCAGTGCAGACGCGCAACTCGGTAGACTGCACAAAGTGTTAAAGCACGCGCATACGGATAAGGCAGTGGTATGGGAAGCTGGATATCCTGGCGTGGTAACGGATGCTGTAATGAATGCAGGCGGCGCACGCGTTAATATAAAGGCCGCGGCCCCCGTACAGGTAGCAGATAAGCTGGCGACGCGGTCTGGACTTAAGGGTGTAACAGGCAGTATTGTACCAGATGATCAGATGCCTAGGGACGCGGTCACTAATGAACCCTACGAAGTACTAATGAATACGATGGGTGTTCAGTCCCGTGTCGCGCCAAATCAGATGATTGAAATGCAACTTGGGAAGGTGGCGAAGATTACAGGTCAGCAGATACGACTGCCGCAGACTCCTCCAGAGGAGGGCTGGGCTCAGTGGGCAATAAACAAGTTGGCAGAGACTAATGTAAAAGAAGCGACTGATCTGTTCGATCCTGCTACGGGCAAGACGATTAAGAACGTGGCGGATGGCTACGTGTATATCAGTCCTATGCATCACATTGCTGACAAGAAGCTTAGTGCACGCGGTGAAGAGGGCGCGTATACAGTCGACGAGCAGCCGGCCAAGGGTGGATCCGAAGGATCTAAGCGGTACAGCATGCACGACGTTATGGCGACGTTGGCACACGACTCGCCTGATGTATTAAAGGACGCGTTAATGATTCGCGGATCCAAGAATGACGAGTATTGGCGAGCATACAGGTCCGGGCGTTCGTTACCTGAACCAAAAGTACCGTTCATTTATGACAAGTTCCTTAATCTGTTACGGGCTGGCGGTATCAATGTGCGCGATAAAGGACGTACTGTATCTATTCTGCCGATGGTGGATAAGGATATCTTGGAGATGTCTAAGGGCGCGATTGAGAAATCATCTTTGATAAGTTATGACTTTGAACCTATTGCTGGCGGTTTGTTTGATGTAGGTAAGACAGGCGGCACGCAGGGTAATCGCTGGACACACGTAGCGTTAGTTGAACCCGTACCGAATCCTGTTATGGAAGAACCGATACGTCGCGTATTAGGTCTTACTGTCAATAAACTGCGTGATATTGTTGCCGGCCGCGAACAGCTTAACGGGTTATCGGGTGGTACCGCTTTAAAGGCCGCGCTTGAAGGTATGGACGTTGATGCTGAGATTAAGAAGCGCGTCGATCAGGCCAGAACATTACGTGGAGCTAACCGGGATAACGCTATTAAAGTAGTCGGATACCTTACCTCAATGAAGAAGCAGGGGTTGGCGCCTAAAGACTGGATGCTAAGCAACGTACCTGTACTGCCTCCCATATTCCGACCAATATCTAGGTTGGGCGATATTCCGTTGAAATCAGACTTGAATGACCTGTATGTTGATCTCGTTGAGACTAACAACAACTTGCGTACATTGCGTAAAGAACTTCCCGATACCGCATTGTCGGAGGAGCGGCTGAATCTGTATGACTCGGTCGCGGCCGCGGTAGGACTGGGTGAGCCGATTACGCAGCAGGGACAGTCTAAACGGCTCAAGGGCGCCATTAGACAGGTAATTGGAACGAGTCCAAAGCAGGGCCTATTCCAGAGTCGTGTCGCGTCCAAAACAGTTAGCGGTGTTGGCCGCGGTGTAATTACGCCTGAGCCTAACTTTGATATGGATACTATCGGCGTACCGGAGGATTCAGCCTGGAAGTTGTATAAGGACTTCGTAATGCGCCGGCTGGTACAGCGTGGATTTCCTACAGTGACCGCGCTTGAAATGATTGAGAATAGAACACCAGAAGCGTCACATGCGCTGGATACTGAAATGTCTTCGCGTCCTATTATTGCAGACAGAGCACCAACATGGCATCGGTTTAATCTCATGGCGTTTTATCCTAAGCGAGTTGAGGGATCTACGCTTCGGTTGTCTCCGCTTATTGTTAAGGGGTTCAATGCGGACTTCGACGGGGATCAGATGAACTTTCATGTACCTGTTACGGACAAAGCAGTAGAGCAGGCTAAGCGTAAGATGCTCCCGTCCAAGAATTTATTTAGTCTTACTGATTTACGATCTATCAGGCATGCGCCTGCCATGGAGTTAACGCTGGGGTTGTATCAGCTTACACGTCCTCCTACGAATAAGGAGCCGCGTCGTTATGCTACTACGGCCGAAGCGCGTAAAGCGTATTTGCGAGGGGAGATTGAATTAAATGACCCCATTACCGTCGGGTAATAATAGTTTTTTCGAATCCGAACTTTGCAAGTCGCATCGTAGTTGCGTGGTATGCAGGGCCAGGGAGGCTGGGCGAGCGTGGCGTCGGATGATAAGTCGCGTCCACAATTTAGCGGTTATTGATTATACGTGCCCGCACGGCAGGGCGTGGAGTGACGGTAAGGAAGCTGGTATTGAGAACGAGTTGAGTTTACGGCAGTTAGATTATGTGATTGAGCATCGCGGCGAGATTTATATACGATTGCCCGGCGGGCACAGCATTAGTCATGTGATTAAGACGATCATAGGTATGCTAAGCAGTAAGCAAGGGTGTACTAGTTGCCGTAAGAATCGTGTACGTCGTACATTGTCAACGGCGTATCGTGGTTTAGCTGTGGTGGAGCAGATACAATTTAAGGAAGTGTGTGAATTTGATTTTTCTTGAATAGGTACGCGGGTAGATCTATAGTGTTATTAAAGAAGGGATAAGATGATGAGTAAATTAAACATGAAATTGCTGTCTGAAATTAAGCAGGCCTTTGTACAGATGCCGCCCGAATCGGGTCCTGGTCCGGTTGCTGGTGGCGGTATGATGACGCAGGCGCAGGCCGCTCCTATGGATCCCGCAATGGCTGGCGGAATGCCTCCGGTTGATCCCGCAATGGCTGGTGGAGCGCCTATGGATCCCGCAATGGCTGGCGGAATGCCTCCGGTTGATCCCGCAATGGCTG
>ERZ1292632.2260-Hain-H43-01um-R2-2260-length-16459-cov-5_pt1 | contig 15013 bp, 31 predicted proteins | sample MGYA00564407_ERZ1292632 | MGnify/ENA primary metagenome ERZ1292632 (study PRJEB36523, sample SAMEA6512637) | groundwater metagenome | collected 2019-01-08 | study: AquaDiva: Metagenomics assemblies of 32 groundwater samples | reverse complement strand
CCCGAAAAGATCGGCGCAAGTTATGGTTTATGGCAGTTCTATGATCAAAACAAGGGATTCAATAAAGCGTGTGCTATCAATCTTCAGTGTGCAACTCGACAAGCTATGGCATGGATTAAAGATGGAAGGGAAAATGAATGGGCCGCTTGGAAATTTCGTTACCAGTGGTATAAAAACGAATGCGATATAAAAACGAAATCTTGTCAATGATATGAACGAACTCCCGATAAATCAGATAATACAAGGTGATTGTTTGGAAATACTTAAAACTTTTCCCGACAAATGCGTGGATTTGGTGTTGACCGATCCGCCATATGGAATAAATGTTGGCAAGCCAATCAAGAGAGAGAGAGAGAGAGTTCGGGTCGGAATCGCCACAATACCATTCGGAAATAAAGGTGGGAATACAAGGATTGTCCCGCCCAAAAGTTATACGGGGTTCGACGATACTCGAATCCCGTCAAAAGAAGTATTTGAAGAAATGATACGAGTAAGTAAAAATCAAATAATCTTCGGAGGTAATTATTTCACCAAACATTTACCTCCATCGTCTTGTTGGGTTGTATGGGATAAGGATAATGCAGAAAGTTTTTTCGCCGATTGTGAGTTAGCTTGGACATCGTTTAATACGGCAGTTAGAAAAGTAAAGTGGAAATGGTTTGGTATGTTACAAGAAGATATGAAACATAAAGAATATCGTTATCATCCAACACAAAAGCCAGTTCCCGTTATGAGATGGATTTTAGAGAATTATAGCGAGCCGAACCAAATAATCCTCGACCCCTTCCTCGGTTCTGGCACAACCGCCATAGCTTGCAAAATGCTTGGCAGAAAATACATCGGCATAGAAATTTCCCCAGAATACTGCAAAATTGCTCGCCGAAGAGTCGCAAGCGCACCCACGCCACTTTTTATAGCATGACAAAACGAAAATATATTAAATCCACACAAGGCACAAGAACCTGTGATTTTGCCGTGCCATGCAAGGGGAAGGTAAGCGACGAGTGCGCCCATAACGCGTTTTGTGAAAAACATTGCACGTGTTGGCGGCTAGTACGACACGCCAAGAAACAAAGGGAATACTATGCCCTTGCCAAAAGTCGGGGATAGTGGTGTGGTTTTGCCTGTTAATAACTCCTCTTGCAAGCCATTGCCGGTTTGGTATGATTCAGGAGTAGTAAAAAGTCGATGGAAAAAATACTGTTGGGACAAATAAATAGTTATCAGCAAGCCGCTCGTTTTGACGCCTCCAACAGGGCTAAAAGTGAGCGGCTTTTTGGTAATTAAGAATATGGCCCAAAGACGAATGTTTAGCCCGGATATAGTAGATTCAGATGCATTTTTAGATATGCCATCTACTTCGCAGTTGCTCTATTTTCATTTGGCAATGAGAGCCGATGACGACGGATTTGTAAGTCCTAAAAAAGTTATGAGATTGTTTGGGGCGGGCGAAGACGATCTGAAAGTCTTATTAGTCAAGCGATTTGTTCTTCTTTTTGAGAGTGGGGTTATTGTCATAAAACATTGGTTGATACATAATTTAATTCGTGCTGACCGCTACAGGGAAACGAATTATAAAATAGAAAAAGCGATGCTTGGACTTAATGAATACGGAGCTTACACAGAACTGTCTGGCGATAATGCAATTAAAAAAATTAGTGTTGTTAGTAAACCCAAATGGCTCAATGAAAGACAACAGGCGCGGAAGGAAAGTGATTTACCAGATAGTTTTGACTACAAAATTAGGCAAGCATTTGTGGGTAAAAAATGCCCTATATGTGGAAATGAAATGAAAGAGTCATCTGTAGAGAATATAGAATACGGGATGAAATATAAGCCAAGCCCGTCTATCCAGCACAATATACCAATATCTAAAGGGGGAAAGCACGAACTTGGAAATATATCAGTTATTTGCCATAGTTGTAATGTTTCTACACAAGACAAAGAGACTGGAGAGTTAAACGCAAAAGAGGTTATAGATGTCTGGCACACAGTCGGCAACCAGTCGGCACCACAGGTTAGAGATAGGTTAGAGTTAGGTATAAATACGGGTGGGAATCCTACGGATTCTGCTTTTAATAATAATTACCTTTCAAAGTTTAAGAACCCTAAAAAGGTATATTCTTCCGCCGGACTTTTGGCCGCCGAAATCAATGAATGGGATAAAAGACTAGGGTTTCCTATGTTATTGCGCCTAATCAAGGTAAAAGGAGAGCAATTTATCCGTGAAACTTGGTCTGAAGTTAAGAAATCAGACGCGAAAGAGCCTCATAAATTGTTCATGTATAAGATCGGTCAAGTGAAAGTTGAACTAAAAAATCAGGCCCCTCAGGAAAACGAGGCTGTGCAAAAGTGGCCTCTTGCGTGAGTATCACTTTTATTGTAAGATTAACAAAAGCATGATCTGTAAATTCTGCCGGAAACCAAATATCTGCCCGAAATGCGAAAAAAGAAAAAAAGCGCATAAAGTCTATATGCGGGATTGGAGAAAAGGTCGCCAAAATAAATGATTAAAGAAATGGACACAAAACAAAACGTTAATCCAGTCCCTTCTGGTGTTCGTCAGTATAAAGGGATGATTGAGGAAATAAATAGAGAGATTGAGTTACTAGAGGGCAATCTCTCGCCAGTGAGGAATAAAGTTCCAAGAGTGGAAAAAGACACAGAGGTTTTCGGAGTTGAATTACTTAGAGAGTTGAACGATATAATCCTCCGCCTCCGAACACTTAATGAAGAAGTGAAGTTTTAAGGAAGAAAAAGGAAGCTAACCAAAGCCGAAGCGAGGGGATATTATGTGGGAAGAAAATGGTATGACTATGAGACAAAAAAAGCCATCCAAGCCGAGCGTGGCAAAAAAGGTTATAGAAAATATGAAAATAAAAATAAAAAGATGAAAAATCTACTTGGAGATTTAATAAAGGCGACCATTGAATTTGTCGTTTTACCAATTCAGATTGTAAAAGATGTCGTAGATGTGACAATAGGAGATGAACCAGAGAATACAAGTCAAGCAGTCGAACGGATATTAGACGATATTTTTGAATCTTAATAAAGGGTCGCCAAAATAAACCAACATTAAAATAATGTCTAAAATCTCAAAACTTAAAAAGGGGAAAGGATGGGCGATATTGAATCCATTGGGTGATCTATGGACTAATGAAATCTTTGAAACGAGGAAGTTTGCCTTGAAAGAGTTGCAAGATTTTTGGGGAAAAAAACTAAAGTCGTTCAAGGGAAATCCAATCGTCCCCTGCCTCATCTCCTTCCCCACACCGAGGAAGGTAAAATAAAAATAGGCGATTATCCCCTATATCAAGATGAAGAAAGAAATAAAAGCAAAAGCTAAAAAACCAAAAATCATTCAAGCCGAACGAGAGAAAGCCAAAGCCGATACCATTGAAAAAGTGCGGGAGATTGTGGAGGGAATGAAAAAAGCAACAATGGTCCACGAAATAAATACGCATAACATCAAAGAGATATTCGACATAACAGGTTACAACCAAGCTCTCGGGGACCTCCTCAATAAACTAAAGCAAAATTGATTCATCATTATATTTCAAAGAAATTAAGGAAATGAAATAATCATATGTGGTATCAAAAACGAGGGAATAAATATAATGCCAAATCGTCCATTTATGAAGGAGTTGCTTATGACAGTAAGAAAGAAGCTGGGCGGGCCACGGAACTCGATCTACTCCTTAAAGCGAAGGCAATTAAGGGCTGGGAGCGACAAAGGAGAATTTCTTTCGATCACTGTCTCAAATGTCTACGACTTTGTTCTGTAAGGTGTCCCGAACACCCAAAGGAAAAAGTAAGCCATTTCACGAATTATTATATTGATTTTGTGATACACGAAAAAGATGGAACCGAAACTTATGAGGAGGTGAAGGGCTTTGAAACTACCGAATGGCGCAAAAAATGGCATTTAACAGAATTACTTTATGGGAACGATGAGAATATAAAGTTAGTTGTAAATAAATAATCTTGGCTAACCAAATTAAAGAAATTGGATAAATGAAAAAGTTACCAAACCGATATGTTCCGGTTATTTGCATAGACCTTGATGGAGTTATTTGTCATGGCGAAACATGGACTCCCAAGGGGTGTCTCGACGCACTCCCGGATGAAAAAGTTATTGAAGCCGTGAGAAAAACATACTTATCCGCTTTTATTGTTGTTTATACCGCACGAAGAGATGAGCTAATCCCTGCAACGCTGGAGTGGTTACGGCGAAATAATGTCCGCTATCATGCTTTTTCTAATCAGAAAATCGGGGCAGAGGTTTATGTGGATGATAAAAATAAGGACATTGATTGGCTGAAAGATATTACAAAACTAAAGAAATGAAAAAAGATAAATGATTGCCTTAAACGATGACCGAAAATAAAGAATATATTTGCGAATGCCCCGACTGCCTAAAAAAACGAGATAAATTCATAGAGGAATGTAAGGAGGAAATAAGGGAGAAGACACAATCGCTTGACAAAGGGGCTGTGGATATGGCGTATTAAGTCAATAAAATCAAGAGTTTTCTACCATTTGACAAAGGGATAGAAATAGACTAAGATTAAGGGAAATGAATAACGACATTAAAAAATATCTTTCCGAACTAGGAAAGAAATCATGGGAGGCCCGGAAAAAGAAATGGGGCGATGGAAGCAAGCTAATGAGCTATGTCCGCATTACGGGGCATAAGAATAAACAGAAGGCCGAAGATGCCAAACAAAAAAATGAAAACTAAACTTGAGTTACAAAGCAAATACGATAATTGGGTTAAAATAAACAGTGAAGATGGCTACTCGCGAGTCATAGTTGATGTTACGGAAGTATTGGCGAAACTTCTTGATGAAGGCAAAACACCCGAAGAAACGCTTGCGGGATTGCGCGGGCACGATCTAACTGGTTATATGGCTGGCGTAGCTGTTTCTGCAATTGTTCATTTTCATCCACGCGGTGAAGAAGTAAAAAAGCCGTGGAATAAGCAATGTGGAAATGAGGATGCAAAAGGAACGATAAACCCCGCAATCATAACGATAGAAACAAAAAGATGATTAACATATCCACTTTGCTTCAAACCATCGTAAAGAAAAACGGCCACCAAAAATATACTTGGGATCGGAGAGCTGAAAAAAGCTACAAGAGATTGCTGAATAAAAAGGTCGGCGATGAAGGCAAAACCAAATAAACAAAAGTTTGCCTAAAGTTCCTAAATTCGGAACTGGCCTAAACCATAAGGCATGGCCACAAAAACCTACCAGTTAATCGCCGTAAAACTTTTTATGATACAAGACCATCGCATTGGAATCACTGGATATAAAAATAAAATAGTTGTTAGTTTATTTTTGCGATGTGGTTGTGGAAAGTATAATAAAGGAGACAAATATCGGGGAATTGTTTGCGAGAAATGTGGAATGGAAGTTAAACACGAAACAAAAATAGACATCCCCAGAGAAATTCTTGAATATTATCTAATTGTAAAAGGTCGAACCAAAAATTAAATCCAATGAAGAAAAAACTTAGAATCAAAGTAATAAAGCGCGGCAATCAGTATATCAGTTATCTCGGAAAGTAAATTAAAAGTCGAACAAATAGAGGGTCGCATCCGAGGGGGAAGTGGGTAGCGGCGACGCTCCCCCTCCCTCGGATAAATAAAAAAATGAAAAATTATACATTTGCCCCTACCTCAAATCCTGAATTGGATAGGGTAGTGGACGGCGAAGGCGATTGGCGGTTTTATTTCCATAAGCCGACAAAAACATATCTTCGGGCAGTGAACGCAATCCTAGACGAAGGGTTTGCTAAAGGAAGAAGGTTTTATGAGTACCTTAAAAATATCTCGGCAGAAGAAGCCGACAGAAAGTTGAAAGCGGCAGGGGATCGGGGCGATGCAGTTCATCAAGCCATCAATCAAGCCCTTACGAATGGCAAATTGCTTCGCACCGCATTAGTTCTTTCCGAAGATAATAAAACCGAACGACATCTTACGAACGACGAGTGGAATGTTTTGCTCACTTGGGCCGAGTTTTGGAATAGACACAATACGAGAGTGATAACGAAAGAGCAAGCTGTTTTTAACCTTCAAAAAGGTTATGCTGGAACTCTTGATGCCGTTATCATCCTTCAAAAGAATTGCGAAGTAAAAACTTGCAGGTGTGCCGATCTTATCGGTTTGCAGATATTGGTTGATTGGAAGTCGTCGGGGAACATTTACAATTCCTACGGCCCACAAGTCGCCGCATACAAGGATTGTCTTGATGCCCCAGTTTCTTATACGGCTATCGTTCGGCTTGGAACGTCCCATAAAACGACTGGAGGGTATGAGTTCCAGCCCTACGATGTCAAGGAAACCAAACAACATTTTGCGGAATTTTTGGCGGCCGTAACCATTTCCAATTCCGAACACAAGCCATTCAACGAAGCCGACATAGTGGATATTCCCGAAATAATCGAACTTAACAAAGCAACGCCGCCAGCGCAAACTATCCCTAGTGCAAAGCCAAAACCTAAACTCAAAAAGGTCGTTAGGAAAATTATTAGAAAAAAGAAATAATGACTAAACTATACATAGCAAGTTGCCAACCATTCAGATCGGGAGTAAAAGACGGCAGGAATTGGACGCTTTATCACGTAACCGATCCAAAAGGATTACGATATGGAACTTTCAACCCCAAGTATGTCGGCATGGTGGGAATGGAGGTTGATGTCGAGGTCGAAGAAAAGTCCAGTGATAAAGTGAATCCAAAGACCGGCCAACCTTACATCAATCGTAATATAATTGAACCCAAAGGGAATAACGCGAGTAACGCTGGACTGGGTTTTGTTATCGCCGAACTTAAAGCATTAAGAGCCATAGTTGAGGAAACACACAAAGCAGTTATGGAATTGGTAGTTGAGCCAACTCCGCCGGACGGCGGGCCAACTGAATCAGATTTAGGAAAGGACGATATGCCGGAGTTACCATTTTAATGGCCGGAACCATCAGAGACATTATTCAAGAAAAGGCCGCGCTACTCCAAGATGTTGATGTTCTGGGGGTAGCGGGGGCCGCGAAGGAGTTGGTTGAATTATCCGCTCTCCTTGCTTCGATAAATAAAGAGGTTACAGACCGCAATTTCTGGTACAACCAACTCTGCAACGAGGAACTTAAAAGGACTTCTGTCGCGGCGAAGGCCAAAATTATTGCCGGAGCAAGCCAGGAATGGAGGGATTGGCAGGAAGCGATTGGTTACCAAAAGGCCACACTCGACATGATACGGGCATTAAAGTATTTTTTGAGACGTGCCGAAGATGAAATTAGAGAAGTGAAATACTAAAATGGAAAAGTCCATATCTCTTATCGAAAAAATCGAATTACTGGCCAAAGAAAAATATCCTCAATCTCTAAATGGTGGCGCGTTTGAAAGATTAGCGATGGACAATGGCTTTAAAGCCGCAAACGCAGGACGGAGATGCAGGGAACTTGAAAGCGGTAAGGTTTGGACGCCACAAGGCATAAGGCACATAAGAATAGCTCTCGAAAAGATGGATGATGGAAAGAAAAGTGTATCCTATCGTTGGATTCCCGATAAACAGATAAGATCGCTTCCGCCTGCCTTCGCCCCGCAACAAAAACAAATGACGAAATTATTTAATTAAAATGAAAAACAAAATAAAACCATGAGAATAACCGAAGCAATCGAAAAGGCAAAGAAGGAAGGATATAGTCCCAAGATTTTCGGTTTTGCCAATGGAAGCTTCAATTATAAAGAGGAAGTGATTTTCATGGATCCGAAATTCTGGCAGTGCTTGGGGAAGGAGCTTAGTTGGGCTTTTGGCATAAATGCATTTCATTGTAAAACCTGTTTCGAAAAGACTGGCGAGAATATAGAAATCGGCTGGCTTTATCATTGGCATCGCTTCATAGACCACCTCGCTAAAGGAAGGGGAGTCGAGGATTTCTTCAAAGAACTAAACTAAAACCATGAACCTACAAGAACTCATAAATAAAAAGCTGGAGGAATTTGATAGGGACTTGATGGTGTCAATAAAGGCAATGGAAGAGGAAGAGATAGAAACAGATGAAAGGAAAGTGCGTATACAATCAGTAGGACTACCGCATTGTCTCTATTGCCACAGGGAACACGAGTTTGGCACCGAATGTCTTTATCAAGGACATACAGGTACGACTCCTTGCACCCAGAAATGCGGCAAGTGGTATAAGCCAACCGAACAAGAGCCAAGCCAAGAGTGGGAGAAAGAGTTAGAGGAAAGATTTGTGCGCTTTGCTGAACACATCTTATATCAAGACGCACGAGGGCACGAGGCCGATCCAGGAGTAATAAGAGATTCTAAAGATTTTATCCGCCGACTTCTCAAAGAGGCCGAACAACGAGGGTATGAGAAGAAAGAAAGAGACGCTCAAAAAGATTTTGATGAGTTTTGGAAAGAACTTGTATATACTAACGGTAAATTAGACGAAGTAAAAGTCAAGAACGAATTGCACGATTTTCATTTCATCTTAGAACAGGTTCCGATTCATAAAAGAACAAATAAAAAAGTTGAAAAGATGAAAGGCAATACTTGTAATAAGAAAACTAAAGAAAAATGTATGTTATAATAAAAGCATGGTTTCCGAGGAACGTATCAGAGAAATAGCGGAAAAAATTTATCATATCAGCGATCCCTCCCTATCGGAGAGGCAACAAATAGCCCGCCACTATCATTTCCGCGACCCAGAAAAAGGATTAAAAACAAAATTCAAGCCCGATGAAAGCTATGATTTCAATGCCGGGAGTTGGAATAAAAAGCGCCAATATCAAAAAAATGAGGACGAAGAACGCAAAGAAAAAATACAACAAGCGATGAGCTATATCAATTCAACGGATTATAAGACAATTTACAGTTCTAATTTCCACCAAGTCGTGGTAAAAAATCGAGCCAAAGAGGTGAGATATATCAAGGAGGCTTTTGATTTAAATTTCGTGGATATAAGCGTGGCTATCAATAAAGTCTTAGGATCAGGGAGATTTACGCCAGGGGATATACAGTATATTTTTAAGCATAGCGGGAAACATCATACCCAATCGTTCTAAAAAAAGGATATTAAACAATAAATGAAAAAAACATACAAATACAAAATTGGTCAAATCGTGAGGTGTCGAGTGAATAAGTACACCATTAAAGAGTGTCCAACTTGTGGCAACAAAGAAACCAATTCACATAGGGTAGTCGTAGAAGCCAAAATAATAAGCAGAAGATATGATTTCTCTTATTCTTATTATCCGATTGTTGCAACAAACGCGATCCAAATGTTGCCAGGAATAAATCAGAATATCCCTTATCGCACCAACATAAAACCTATTGTCGCCAGTCCGTTTTATGTATGCAAAAACAGAGGGGGAGAGTACCTCATTAGAGAAGTGGACATAACAAAGGCGGGATAGTCTAAAAAAATGAACCGCGCAGAATAATGAAAGAATGGAACTCAATGCAACTCGTTAAGATCGCTCTTGGGGTATTAGCCCTTATTCTCGGTTCTTTTTGGGGGTTAAAGGTCCTCTCTTTATTAGAAAAAATCGCCAATGGATAAAAAACAATCCCGCGAGGAATGGCTTAAAAACTTAAAGTCCGATAAGGGAACTCCACAGTGGTTTGAGGAGAATAAGGACGTCCTCACACCCGAAGAGGAGTTGATGCGCCAAGTTCTAAAGCATATCGAAAGAACCGGCCAAGCCCCCCCTATCACCCACGGCGCTTATGGCCCGGAAGAAGACAAAAAGAGCGACGCCTATGTTAAAGAGATCGAGTTCCCCAAGGAAGGCGGGGCGTTTATGAAATACTACGGGTGTCCGTTCAAGGTCAAGGGCCTCTCCCCCATTATGACTGTCCGGGCGATGCAATTTCCGAAGTACATATTCGCAGGGTTTATAAAAAACGCATGGGATTCGAGTAAGTTGCTTTTTGTATTCGCCGGTATTCTCTGGCTGATCGGCAGAAAAGGACTACTAAAGCTCTTCGACTTATACCTTTGGGAGATGATTGATGTAAGGATCATGCGGAACTTTGTGTTAATGCGGGATTTAATACCTTTCTTTGAGAGTGTTGGGAAGAAAGACGTGGACTGGCTCAAACAAGCGGTCACCGCCGCAGACCAGAACCATAAGGTTATGTATTGGCCGGAATCATGGTACAATAAATGTGAGGCAGAGATACACCGATGCCTGATAGAATCGGCGAAAGGCGAGGGCATTTGGGAGAGTATATTCGCCAAACTAGCAAGATTCTTCCGGCTGTTTCTTTTCACAGATAATACCTACCGAAGCAGGACTCAAGACGCTCTTTCGGAAGGCAAGGACTTATACGGAACGCTCGACATTCTCTTTTCACGGGAGTCGGGTGGGACGGTTCGGAACAAAAGAACATGGCAGGCGCTCAAGTATATGTTACGAATCGCTCTTCTTACTTCCCCGGCACTAAAGAGGATAATAACTAAGTTCTTTAGGGACTTAGACCGGGAAAAATGTAAGATGGATGAAAGCGATATTTATTTTTCACTAGGTTACAGAAGCTACGATTTCTTGGGAGTTCCCTACGAAGTTCGCCGTGCTAAACGGGACGAGATGAGCAAGCAATATAATGTAGTCCATTTATGAGTAAAAAATATAATCGTCGTCAAGTTGCAATCGAATTAGCTTCAAGGGCATTGGCAAAGATAACTACTAACCCGAATTTCATCTTGGGAAACTATGTCAAACCGAGGCCACGGTTCATACCAAAGATACTTTGGGCATGGTTTATAAAACTTGTAATTAAATTTCCCAAGAGATAGGATAGAGATATGCCAAAGCTCAAAAAAGACGGAACTCCAAGCAAGCAAGGGGAAGGGGGAGGCGCAGAACCTAAATTTACAAAGGGTTCGCTTTTAGAAGAAATACCTAAATATCTCAAAGAGTGCGAGGAAAAGAGCAAGATGCCGGAAAAGGCGGGATTAAGGGCGTTTTTCGATATAAGCAAACAGACATATTCGCAATATAAAAAAAAGTATCCTGACCCCATAAAAAGGTTTGAGAATCTAACAGAGAGTGCGTGGGTTCAGAGATTGGCTGGCAATTCACCTACGGGAGCGATCTTTTATCTTAAAAATGCTTTCTTTGAGGATTTTAGAGATCGTACCGAAACTGACATAACTTCCGGTGGCGATTCAATAGTCCTTCTCCCCGAAAGAGCAAATGCCAACTCAAAGAACAAGCGCAACAGAAAAACTTCTTAAACTCAAGAAGAAGATAAGAGTGATTTCAGGTGGCACTGGAGCGTCAAAGACATATAGTATTTTGATGATCCTTATTTCGGACGCTCAAGCAAACAGCGGTTGGAAAATTGATGTCGTTGCCGAGAGCTTCCCGCACCTTGAAGATGGCGCAATAAGGGATTTCAAAGAGATAATGATTTCCACGAAGTTTTGGCGGGATGAAAGTTGGAACGAAACCAAACATACGTACAATTTCAAGAATGGTTCGGTTATTAAATTTTTATCGGTAGATAAACTAGGCAAAGCTCACGGGCCGAGGAGAGATGTTCTTTTTCTTAACGAGTGTAATTACATCACTTTTCAGATAGCAGACCAGCTTATTACAAGGACAAGAAAACATGTTTGGCTTGACTACAATCCAACGCAAGATTTTTGGGTATATCCTGAAATAATAAATAAGCGCAAAGACGTTGAATTTCTAAAATTAACCTATCTAGACAACGAAGCCCTAAGCCCAGAAGAATTAGCCGAAATTGAAGGGAGAAGGAATAATAAGAACTGGTGGAGAGTTTATGGCGAGGGCGAACTGGGCGAGATAGAAGGAAAAATTTATAATGGATGGGAAATTATTGACGAAGTTCCCAAAGAGGCACGGCTCGAACGTTATGGATTGGATTTTGGATATACTAACGATCCTACGGCTATTGTCGCTATTTATTATTTGAATGGCGGATATATTTTGGATGAAGAGTGTTACTTAAAGGGACTTGCGAATAAACAGATTGCGGATATTTTGGCAAACATTCTTCGTGCATTAGTGTTGGCCGATTCAGCCGAGCCAAAGAGTATAGATGAGATAAGGTCTTTTGGAATAAATATAATCGCTTGCGATAAAGGGCCGGATTCCGTAAGGCACGGAATAAAACTTATCCAAGACCAGAGGATTTCGGTAACCAAAAGAAGTGTTAATTTAATCAAGGAATACCGAAATTACCAATGGAAAATAGACAGAAATGGGGTAGTCCTTCCTATCCCTGAAGACCTTTGGAATCATGGACTCGATGCCATAAGATACGCCATTTCTTCGCTTGTTCCGCTTAAGCGTAGGGCCGAATACATCCGTTCCCTACCCATCCCTCCGCAGTTTCTGGGTAAGCCCCAGAACCCCGCTATTTAACTTTCTTCAGGTTATCCCCAGATATTAAAAGTGGATTATGGTATAATAAATAAGAGATTATGGTTAATAAAGGATGGTTTAAAAAGGGACACAAAATCAATCAGGGAATCAAAAGAACTGGAATATTGGCATATAATTAAAGTATGATTAAAGCAATGGCAAAAACTAAAGTATCGGTTAGGAAAATCGTTGATGCCCCACAGAAATACTCAGTGGATATCAATATGGGCGGCATAAAAGAAAAACAAACAGGAGCGACTATCTTTGAAGCATTGTCAAAACTCAAAATGAATAAAGTTGTCGGCAAGGTTCAGGCCACGTTCTCAAACGGCATAAAATCACACACTATGTTCTTCCTCCGGCCTTTCTTCTTCCGCCGAGTTCTCGCCAGCAACAGCGTAAAAACTATACTCGAAAAAAGAGCCAAACTATTCTTGGGAGAAAAGTAAATGCAAGCCAAAAACACATCTAAGCCAAGGACACCGCAAGAATGGAAAGATTCCGGGGTTCTTAATGAATTTCAAATAGAGGAGCTTACTAAAGTTGCGCAGAATCCGATATTACTCGAAGCATTAGAAAAAGTTCTTTGTTATGAGATAAAAACCCAAGGAGTATTCAAAAACAATTTGCCATTCGATGCGGGAAACAATTTCATATTGGATTACATTAAAGCTATTGGAGGATCAAAAGACAATAAATGGCTCGGAGAAGAAATAAGGGCCTTATTTTGGGGAGTCCAGTATTTAGAAGAAGGATTGAAAAATATCAAAGCATTTGGTCAACCGGAAAAAGACAGTAACAGTAGTGAGAATCCTGCCATATAGAATATGAAGAAAATTAAACTAACACAAGGGCAATACGCGATAGTAGATGAAAGCGATTTTAACAAATTATCGAAGCTTAAATGGTTTGCAGTTAAGAAGAGTACGGGATTCTATGCGGTTAGAAATCTATACTTGGGGAACGGGAAATCTCGGCCATACTACATGCACCAATTTTTAATGAAACCTCCAAAGGGTAAATACGTAGATCATAAAGATCACAATACGCTTAATAATTGTCGCAGTAATTTGCGAGTATGTTCACCCCTTGAAAGCGCAAGAAATAAAAGTTTACCCAAAAACAATACATCGGGATATAAAGGTGTTTCGTGGAATAGAACAAACAATTCATGGGTAGCAAACATCAAGGTCGGTAGCAAAATGTCTTATTTAGGCATGTTTGCTACTAAATTCGCCGCCGCATATGCCTATGATAAGAGCGCGACAAAAAACTTCGGCGAGTTTAGTAAATTAAATTTTCCAGCAGTATGAGTAAATTAGCATTGTTTCTTTGCGGTGCGCTTGCTGGAGTGCTAGTGATGGTTCCGTTTTTGTTCCGAGGAAGTACGCCAACACCATTCGGCATTTCAACAACCGAGTCGAACTTCAGCTCGCAGACGACAACGCAGGTAACGTGTTCCGCGACTAATGTTACAACGTCGCTTTTGGCCGCAAGAATACGGGCAAGCGTTGTCATAGAGAACGCCAGCAACTTCATCGTGGATATTTGCCGGAGCACGTCCATTTGTTCCACGACTTCAAGTTTTATCGCCTTGCCAGCCGTATCGTCGAACACGGCTCTTTCAAGGTTTGTTCAAGAAGATAACTACACGGGGCTTTACCTTTGTCGGGCAAGAACGTCCGACGGAGTGGTAAACGTCAGTTCAGCACCCTAACAACTTAATAAAAATATCTTGGGAAAAAACCTTGGGAGGTTGTACCGTTTCCGGTACGGCTGAGTTTCCCCAAGATTCTCGGCCCCCCCGGAAACGGCGCAATCTAAACACTGCGCCGTTTTTTAACTAACTAAAATAATTAAATACTAACGTGTCAAAACTTACAGGAAAGCGTTTGTATTCGCTAAAAGATAAATACAAAGAGGCCTGCGAGAAAGCAGAGCCAGAAAAAAAGGTCGAGAAAAAAACCAAAAAAAAGAATGGTTAAAAGTATATTAGCGGGGGCGGCTTTATTCCTGGCTGGGCTTGTCCTCGGAGTGGTTTTACTCAGACAGCCAGGACAACCAATAGGAGCAAGCGCGGGACCGGAGCACTCCGTACAGCAGTTCTTCCGCGACGGGTTCTCGGCTGGTACGCAAGCAGGTATAACCCAAGTAGACAGAATCCAGTGCGGAACGGCGACAGTGAACCCCGCGAACCTTGAGGCGGAAGCATTTGAGAACTTCGCAGTTACGGTTACGGGAGTAAGTAACACCGCGAACCAGGTGTACTTCGGCGGACTTGCGACTTCGACGCTTCCAGGTGTATTTTTCACCGCGAAAGCATCAGGCACGACGGTTATTATGTTGCAGATACATAGCGCGTCGGGCACAGCGGCAACCAACATCACAACCACGACCGCTTCAGCATGTTATTTACAGTTCTAGTAAATGGGGTTTTCAGTCCCCCGAAAACTGAATAATCTTCTCAATTCTCGAAAAATTGAAAATAGAGTTCTTAATCTCTTAAAAATTAAATAAAACATTATCATTCATGTCAGAGAATGAACTTGAAATCGAGGAGCTGGATGAAACCGACGACTCGATTGACTGGAAAGCCGAAGCTCTAAAGA
>ERZ1292632.2543-Hain-H43-01um-R2-2543-length-15021-cov-4_pt1 | contig 15021 bp, 13 predicted proteins | sample MGYA00564407_ERZ1292632 | MGnify/ENA primary metagenome ERZ1292632 (study PRJEB36523, sample SAMEA6512637) | groundwater metagenome | collected 2019-01-08 | study: AquaDiva: Metagenomics assemblies of 32 groundwater samples | reverse complement strand
CATATAGCTATAGTGGAGCCTGGAGTAGATGCAGCCATTAGACGAGCTATATATAATGCGTTAGTTGCCACCCAATTAACATTCACTTTAGTCGATACTAGTAAAGTTGAAGAGGTTATTACTGCTTTACTCAAGGACTCTGTGTTGGGTCCCGAGACCAGACTATTCCCCGATAGACTGGCAGTAGGATCAGCCTTTGAATCTACCCTATTAGCTGATCTAATCGGTTTATTTAATAAAGCTAAGGGTATTAGCGCTGCTGAGCATAAAACACCGGAAGCCGAAGAAATTAAGCCAAAGGATACCAAGGCCAAACCAGTTGATGTTCCCGCTACTATAAATGATATTATGGATAAATTCTTTACTAGGCTGGAGGCCCTATTAGATGCTAAAATAGATCAATTTCTTGCACTCCGGGATACTAAAGAAAATGAAGCAGAGAAAAGGCTAATAAACTTTTTGTTAGAGGAAAGCATCTAGGGTGAATAAAGCAGTAACAAGACAATGCCTTATCTGTAAAAAAGATATTTTAGTTCGCCCGTGGCAAATCAAAGACAATAAAGGAAAATATTGCTCTAAAAAGTGTTTTTATATAGGCAGAGGAACTTTTAAAGTTTGTCCTGTTTGTAATCATGAATTTAGGATTAAGAAGAAGGTTCAAAGGTATTGTAGCAACATATGTAGAATAAGACATCAGAGCAACCAAATTGCTAGAAACTGCCCAACTTGTAATAAGACCTATTATGCAACGCCCTACATAATTAGGAATGCGAAGAAATATTGTAGTAAAAAATGTGCCTACATAGGCATACGGAAAGAAATTAATAGGATATGTCCCGTTTGCAATATTACTTTTAAAACTAAACCATACCAAAAAAGAATATATTGTAGTACTCAATGTAGACAATTAGATTATAGAGGAGAAAAACACCCATTTTGGAAGGGCGGAAGGCATAGTGATAGACATGGGTATATCCAAGTGCAGATCTTACCAAGTGATGAATATTTTGCAATGTCAGATAAATGTGGCTATGTTTTGGAACATCGTCTTATTATGGCTCAACACCAAGGCAGACCGTTAACTAAGAGCGAAATTGTCCACCATAAAGACGGCAACCCTAAAAATAACCACATATCAAACCTTGAACTAAGAACTAAAACTACTCACATTCATGGCCGTGATCCATACCAAGACAGGATTACCGAATTGTACCATCTTATTAAGAAACAGGAAAACTACAACAAATACCTAGAAACAGAAATAACCAGATTAAAAATAGCACTTGTTGTGTTATTTAATCAAATTAAATATTATGTATGAACAAATAGTCACAATACCTGCTAATACAGCAACTACAAATTTCACGACAACAGCCATAAATCTCGATGCAGGCATTATATCACAGATCCTTATTACTTGGCCATGGGGTTGCGCGGCAATAGGGGGAGACTATTTAGTTGGCGTACGCCTCAGTAAAAACAATATCGTGGTATTTCCAAAAAGTGGCCAAGGTTGGTTTACAGGAAATGGTAATACGCTTAAACTATACCCCGGGGATCCCTTGCTTAAACCTAGCTATAGCCTCAATATAGAAACTTATAATACAGACGAGACCAATCAACACCAGATAACCGTCCAGATAGAAGTCCAACCAATATGGGTATATTACCATGCAGCTAAGGTATTCTGGTATGATTATGGCCGTGGGGCTTTAAGGTAGTAGAACAGCATAACACAATGCCATTATGGGTTAGATACTGTCCTAATTGTGGAAAGATACTCAAAAAAGAATATTTATGGATAACTATTATTTGTGAGTGTGGTTGGACATGGAGAGGGGAGATAATATAATAGAAAAGCGATTAATTAAACTGCTTCTTATCACTCCAACACCAGATACTAATCCTAATATAACTAATTATTCCAGTCCTAATATTGGATTGTACCGTATCAAAGGTTATCTTGAGGCCAAGATTCCTCAGTGCAATGTAACCGTCATTGATACTGGCCTTGAATATCATATTGATTGGAAGAACTGGGATATAATAGGCGTTTCTTGCCTCCATGATAGTTTACATAATGATATTGAAATGATTAATGTAGCTAGGGACAACAATCCAGATGCTTCTATTTTTGCTGGTGGGATAGAGGCAACTGTAAACTACCAGACTATTCTAGATAATTCTAAGGTAGATGGTGTTATATTGGGTGCTGGTGAAAAACCTTTAAAAAATATTATTGAGACAATGCTTAATATTAATCCTATCTATTCTTTTGACTGGATACCTGGTCTTGTACTCCGTAACCATGCTATTCCATTAACCCAGGAAGAGTTTGACGAGATATGGTCGTATTATCCAGTTGACCAGATACCCTTAGAAATGTATTGGGATGAAATTATAAAGAATCGCAATGAACCATATATCGGTAACATACGGCTGGTAGATATATCTCATTGTACAAGGAACTGTATATTTTGTTCAGTATCTAGCTTTAACTCAATTGCATGTGGACAAGCCACGGTACCGGTAAATATGATTAGCCCGGAGGTAATAGTCAACTTACTTACCAAGGCTAAGCAATATCATCCAGAATTAAAACGATGTTATTTTTGCGGTGATGATTTCCTTTGGGATAAGGACAGAGCGATTAAAATATTAGAATTAGCTGAACCTCTAAATTTTACATGGTTGATACAAACGGGCATGTTGACGCTGGATGAACAAATAATCAATAGGTTAGCAGGCTTAGGTGTTAACCATATTACGGTAGGGCTTGAGTCGTTTATTCCACGGGTACTAACCTATCTAAAAAAGCATCAGAATCCAGAAAAAATATGGCAGGTGGCCGAATGGTGCCGACAGACTAAGATAAATTTATACGTTCTTATTATTTTGTTCATTCCAGAATTGACCTATACTGAATTAACCGAGACATACAATAAGCTTCGACAATTACAAGAACACCAGATTGACATTAGTATTGAGCCCTATATGATGTCATACCCGCAAACATGGATAAGTAATCATGAGCAATGCATTAGTGATCAGTATAAAAATTATATTGGAAAAGAATATAAGATTGATCAGATAGCTATCCCACAAGATAAAAAAGTAAGGCAAATATTTAATGCCTTCAGGGAGTTTTATCCCAGGTCATTAGCAAAGAGCGAGCTACATCACAAGTTTAAAGGATTTACCAGCACAATTATTATTGATGTTCTGGGGCAGTGCCTTAAGTATGGATAAATAACCAATATGACTATACCAATTATTCTACCCGTATATAACCAGTTCCCTTATATTAAAATTGCAGTAGAATGGCTTTTTAATAAAGGATATAGAAAGCCAGAGTATGTTATAGCGGTTATAAATGATGGTAGCACCAACCCAGTATTATTGAATTGGTTAGAAGAGGTAAGCAGAAATGACCATATAGAAATCCACAATTATAAGGATAATAAGGGGTGCCTAACAGCTTTTAATAGGGGTATTCAAGCATATCCTAATGCAGAGATATATTTAATCGGAAATGATGATACTTACCCTATGTTAGATTGCATAGAACAAATGGTATGGCTAATACGAAATGATGGTAGGATTGGCCTTGTCTCGCCTTTAGTCAATCCACCTAGCCACAAGATACAGGAACTATATGTTGAATCCCATATTGAAGAAGCAGCAATAAGATTTGATTTTGAAACTGTTGAAAAACATATCCAGAGCGTTATTCCAAAAGATGTTATAAAATGGTCGTTTGCCAATGCCCCGGAGACATCTTTTTACGCGTTGTCAGGCGATATGGTGCGAAGATGTGGCATATGGAACGATACAGAACTCAATACTAATGGCTGGTATAGCAATATAGATTATATGGTACGGATGCGTGAAAAAGGGTATCATGGCGTTATCCTTCAGACAGCTTTTATATACCATTTTCATGCAACTACTAATGACTGGAGGAAATTACAGGATCAGAACCAGTATAATTTGAGCATGGTCAACAAATGGTTTGGATCAGACTGGATGGGTAGAGAATTTCAGCCGATAATGCCTGATGATCCTCTTATTGATATTGCTGAATATTACCAGTTATGGGCATTTGAATATCCTAGGTTGGTTAGCCAGGCAGATAGACAGTTTCAAGGAGAATGGAACAAACTACAACCACAAGATGAATTAAAACGCACAGAATGGTATGGCAATTCTGATGCCTACTTATATAAACTGGTAGAATGGCATAGAACGGATGAACGCAGAGCACATGAAGATGAAATTATAGAAGCATTAAAAAATATCGAAGGAAGACGTATATTGGATTTCGGAGGTGGAATAGGGCAGACAGTGATTAATCTAGCTCGTAGTGGTAACAGTATATGCTACCGCGATGTACCTGGAAGGTGCCAAGAATTTGCTAAATGGAGGTCCCAAAAGAAGAAATTAAATATAGGATTCGACAATTCAAATCTCTTGTCTGGGGTGTATTCTGCAATAATCTGTATTGATGTATTAGAACACATAGAGAGCCCTTTTAAATTGGTTAAATCCTTTCGTGATATACATTTGGAGGATAATGGATTACTGGTCCTTGAGGTCAATTTTACAAAAGGGATGGGCATTGGCGATACTGAGGGGTACGGTGAGCACCTTAAGGAAAACATGCAGTATCAAAGTAATTGGAAGGAATTGGTTAAGCAAATTGGGTTTAAGCAAATTGATAATAAATGCTATTGTGGCATTAACCCTTGTCCTTTAACGGTATGGAAGAGGGTATGAGCCTGACTATTGCTATACCAACATGCGGTCGAACTATTAATGGAGTATTAACTCGGTGTCTTAATTCTTTAGCTATCCAAACATATACAAATTTCCGAATATTGATTATTGATGATAACCTTAATGATCCTTCAATAGAAAAACACATGTCAGCATTAGAGGATCAATTAGCAGGCAATTTGCGAAGACATGATCCTTTCGATATTATTAAAAGCTACCACATTAACCGGGATGGTTTCCCTGTTCATAATATAGCACTATCTAATAGTGATACCAAATATATCTTTCGCCTTGACGATGATTTCTATTTAGAGAGTCAAAACTTTATTGCAACCCTGCTAAACATAATGGATGAACACTCTGAATACGGAGCAGTATCGGGCATCCAAGGTGGTAATTACTATTATCCAGATTGTCTCAATAACCCTAATATTCCTGATTATCTTAAAGGACACCAACAAATAAAGTTTTATAAGACTGAACACGGCTATGACGGCATATGTGATCTCGGTATTCAGCATAATAATCATCATGAGGCTAGACTATATGCCGTTGAACATATCCATTCATCTTACATCTACCGCCGGGAAGTATTAGAGAAAATAGGCGGTTTTACCGAAGAGTTATTCCATGGCGAAGAGACTGTCCCGCTAATACAAATGCAATTATTAGGATATAAAGTTGGCATCTATACTGGGGTAAAGTTTACTCATGGAGGATGTCATGAAGGGGGTGTCCGGGGACAGACTAGGTGGAAAGCAAATAAAGACCCAGAATATAGGACTAGATATCAGAAGAAGTTACTAGAGTTGCTAGAAAATTATCGAGTCGATGACGGCGATACATTAGGAGACATATTGTGCCGAGACAAAAGGTAATTTTAATCAATGTCCCTAAACCCTGGTTACACGAACCCAAGCAACAATTCCCTCTTGGCATTCTCTATGTAGCCGCTGTATTAGAAGAAAAGCATGATGTTGAGATATTAGATCTTGCTGACTTAACCCTGGAGGAGATATATGATAATGCTGAAGGGTGGCTAAACCATTGCTATTATACTGATTACATAGGATTTTCTGTAACTTATCCTGAGTATTACTTTGCCGAGAGAATTGGTCAACATATAAAGTTTATAAATCCAAATATCAAACTTATTCTTGGTGGTGTTCATCCTACCGTCGCCCCAGATATGGTTGATCACAAGCTATTCGATATTATTGTGCTGGGGGAGGCAGAAGAACTATTTAGGATGACTAAGATAGATAACTTGAATGGAATTGTTAAAACGCCATCAATAGATAATCTCAATATATATCCCTTGCCCGCTCGCCATTTACTTGATAGAAAATCCTTTATATCCGATACCGTTTTCCATCATGGTATCTCTCTAAAAGACGGTGGGGGAACAGCAGTAATGCTATCTCGCGGATGTCCATTTGGTTGCACTTTCTGCGTAAGCCCTATTAATATGGGTAAAGACGTTAGATATTATAACACATTACGGGTTTCCGAGGAATTGACACAGATTATAGATATATATGGAGTGCAGCAATTCCGCTTTCAAGATGATAATTTTACTCTGTTGCCTTCTAAAATATTGAGTATACTAGACATACTACCCCTGAATATAGTATGGCGTTGTTCGACTTCGGTAAAACTATTAAATCCTCCATTACTAGAGCATATGTATAATGCAGGATGTAGAGAAATAGGTATAGGCATTGAATCGGCAGACTGTAGCGTACTTAATAAGTTCAATAAACTGGTAGATCTATCTTTTGCCAGAAAAGCTATCAGGTGGATTAAAGATTCAGGCATATGGGTAAGATTATTCTTTATGATAGGTACTCCAGGAGAGACCGAACATACGGTTGATCTTAACATAGATTTTATAGAAGAGACCCAACCTGATCTAGTAACTTTTTCTCTTTTTGCTCCTTATCCTGGCACTTCCATATGGAATAGCCCAGAAGAGTATGGAATACAAATATTGTCAAAAAACCCGTTAGATTATCTCATGAATTTGTCTCCGGATATTTCTATAGAAAACACACCCAATGTACTCCCTGTTAATGTAAGCTATGACACTATGGTCAAGAATATTAGGCGAACAAGAGAATATATTTTTCATAAACAAGATTTAGGTAATCGGGGATTATAGTTTAGGAATGGTTTTAAATGATCTAGATAGGCAAAAAATACTGGACTATATAGAATCATTCTCTTTTTCTGGAGGAACCCATCAATTTTGTGCATTAGTATCCGATGATTTTGAGTTAATAAAAGAACTAATAAAAAGACAAATTGAATGTAGTTGTTTTCCACCACTATCACGGCAAACCGAACTGTTAGAATATACATATAAGTATGGGCTTAATGTTAGTTTAATTACTGAAATATCGCAATTAGAACTTTATGATTTTATTATTATTACCGGCAATGATTTTTGGGAAGACAATAATAGCTTATTATTAGAAATGCTTTTGGAACATTTAGTTATCGGTGGTAAATATATCTTTTTTGCAGAATTTTCCAGGAAAAACGAAACCATAGGACTTAGAGAACATAGATTTTTAACCACAGAAGAAGTATGTTTGCAATCATGGGAAAAGGTTAAGGAACGAGATAAAGAAGTACGTGAAATTGAGTCAAAGAATTATTCTCCTACACTATTAGACCAATACATTATAAGCACATTAAATATTGTCCATCAAAAGCTAGAAGTACCTTTCTATCAAGCTAAAGGAGAATTATTAGGAATGTTTGGGGTTGTGCTCTCTCAAACCATTCTTAATAAAGTCGTTGAAATTGGTCCATTATTTGGCGGGCTAACAAGTATCTTAACTCATTTATCTGAAAACGATAGTATTGTGGCTGGAATAGAAATTAATCCAGTTAAAGCAAAGACGACCCATGATACAATTGAAAGATGCAAAAAGCCAGGGTGTAACGTACAAATATTTCAGGGACAGAGTTGGAACCCAAAAACCTATAAACAAGTCACTGAATATTGTCCTCCGCCATGGGACTTTTTATTTATTGATGGCAATCATGCTTATAATGCTATTATGAGGGATTTTTCTGTTTATAGCCGCTGGGTAAAATCTGGTGGATTTGTAGCATTCCACGATATAAAAAACCTAGGTATATATGCATATAATTTTTGGCATAGTATTATAAAACCTAGTTTTGAGCATACATGGGAATTTCTTGACACTTACGGTATTGGGCTAGTACGGATGCCTTAATATTTTATAGGGAAAGACAATATGGTTAAAGGATTCGGTACTGCTGTAGCGAGTATTGTAGGTTATTTCAAGGGATTCGATTTTATTATTCCTAGTGCTCCAAAGGCAATAACACTAGATGAAACCATAGCACAGGTGTTTGTACAGGAACTAAATATTGAAACGACTTGTCTTTTGTGGCCTTATGATATTCCCTCATCTCGTTTTGATATCTTAGTCATTACCGAAGATTCTATTAGGATAGCCAAATTAGACTATACCAAAATATGGGATCTTCTGAATATGACTGGACATTTGGTATGTCTATTCCAAAGGGGATCGCCATTACATGAAATGCTCAGAACTCAATTTGAGTTTTTGGGATATCGGTTTAGATCTGTTATATGTGAATACGACAATTTAATTCTGGAGGATTGGCAGACCATTGATAGAATAAAGCCAACTGAACCAAGATTAGAACAAACTATTAAAATATGGCCTGAGATAGAAAGTGATGTCAAAAAAATTAATTCCTGTATAAGCTCAAGGATTGATCAGGATTCATCCGAAATTATTAAAACGTTCAGCGTGATTTATTCCGGTCTTGGTGGTAAGCCAAAAAAGGGAGTGGAGATCGGCTGTCTTTATGGCGGAAGCACCATAATCTTAAGCACACTGATGAATAGTAACGGAACTTTGGTAAGCATTGATATTGACCCTGCTAATATTGCGGTTGCAAGGCGTAATTTGGATAAATGGGGGAAGACCATAGGAAGAGACATAGCAGAAGTTAAATTCGTGCATGGACAAAGCTGGAACCCTAACACAATAAAACGAGCTATGATGATTAACCCTTCTCCCTGGGATTTTATACTTATAGATGGTAGCCACATGTTTAATTCGGTTATAAGGGACTTCATATCTTACATGCGGGGAGTTCGGCCCGGCGGATATATTGTTGTGCATGATATAGATGGTGATTATAGAACAACTGGTATTGATATCCGGAGGGCTTGGGATTCCATAATACGGCCCTGTTTTGAAGACATATATGAATTTCATGGTGGATATGGTACGGGGTTAGTGAGAATTCCTAATGACTAAAAATAAAAGCGGTGAAACCATTATATCTAATAATGATCTATATATAGGTCTAGGAGAATTAATAGAAAAGTTATGTATTGTTGCACTTAAAATGTGGCATTTAGAAGAAAGATTTAAAGAAGTTGAGTCAATGGAAGAGAGAGGAGAGATAGCAACAAATTTGCGCAATTTAAACAGAGAAAGAATTGCACTGAAAAACGCATTGAATAGTATTGCTGGACAGGGATATTATGAGATTAAGGTTAATCATTTAAGTGAAGCAAAAATTGAGCAGCAAGGAAACTCTAATGGCTAACCCCCGTGTTATATTTAGATCACCAACATCAATAAGGGGAGATGTACACCATGCGCCACTTATTGGCCTCTATGTTATTAGAGATGTTTTGGCAACATTAAATATTAAAGCAACTGTTTTAGATTCTCTTATTGAACCTGACATAACACCAGAAGAAATAGCACAGCAATATGATTTTCTGGGGCAATCAAGCTATTATCATTCTCTTATTCAAGACATAGAATTTTGTAATAAGGTGAAAAAAATTAATCCTAATATATTTGTTCTTTTTGGGGGACCGGGAGCTGCTTTAGACATACAAACTATCATGGATTATAGCCTTGCTGATGGTATCTATCAAGGAAATGATGTTTCTGAAATAGCAAAAATAATTAAAGGCGATTATGCAAATGCAAAAGGCTTAATATGGCGACCACAAGGGAAACCCAAATACCATAGTAGTGAAGTTCTTGAAAAGCAATATAATGCAGTGATTTGGAATACTATTCCTTTTGATAAATATTGGCAGATATTAGATGATTTAAAACAACCACACGATAATATTATCCGGCTGTGTACAAGCTCTTATTGTGTAAAATCTTGTTCTTTTTGCTGCCATTCTGCATTAAAAGATCAAATATATGAACCAACGACTATGAAGCACTGTTATTTATCTAATGAAACGTTAATACAGTTACTTACTAAGATTAATAAAATGGTACCCGCTGCTAAGCAAATATTTTTTCAGGATGATGATTTTTTTCTTTACCCTGAGCGGAAATTATTCTTTTATGAGCTAATTACGGCAGGCTTTAACAAATACAAATATATTATATTGACTTCAGAGCAAAGTATAATGCCTATGCTTGATGAAGCTAGTTTTATGTTTTCTGCCGGCGTACGGAAGATATGTATCGGGGTTGAGAATATAGCATCTAGAATTTTACATAAGATATCAGATAGAACACAATTATATACAATCGCAAAAACATTAATAGATCACGGTATTGATGTGTATTGCTGTATGATTTTGTTTACTCCAGATGAGACCTTATTATCGCTACAAGAAAACATTTCCTTCTGTCAAAAGATTAGAGAGATAGGGGGAGAAGTTGGAATTACTTTAGGGGTATGGGCCCTTAAAGGAAGTTATTTAGAACGTAATTATCAATCTAATATAGTTAATGTTAAGCTTGAAAATATGGTTATACCATATAAGACTGTCTTATCGGTATGGGATTCTAGAACAAATGCCTTATATCATAGAATTAGGGAGAAAATAGATAATTATCATAAGAATATAACCTTTAAATCTAAAGAAACCTATGCTGATTTCGTTTTAGATGAAATAGAAAAAGAGCTTGGCGAAATAAGCCCAAAGGAAATATACCAGCAAATTAGATGAGTAGTTATTTACTGGAAAAAGAATTAAAACGATGAAAATTGAAGATTTAAACCCATTAGAAATTAAGGATTTACCACCAGACCAGATAGTCACTGTAATCTTTTTCTCTTTCCGGCGACCCATGTCGTTAAAAAAGACAATTGACGGATTTTTACAATCAACAAGTTTCAAGGGCCTTTGGCTTATTATAATGGATTGTGCTTCTACCCCTGAAACGAGTTCCTATATTACTTCAATAATGCCTCATTGTGGTGCTGTGTTTATGACCCCTACCGGGTATGGCCTTGGTCGCGCAATGAAAATAGCTATAAATTACACTATGGGCAATCATATTGTATTTCTTGACGATGACCTGACTTTTATTGTAGGGCCTGATGATCCATATATAGAAGAAGGGATAGATATTTTACAATCATTTCCTGACCGTCTTTGTAGTATTAATTTAGTGAGTTTGTGCTTTTACAACCATATTGGGGATCCTCCAACTTATGGCGATAAACTTATAACGCCAAAAGGTACTACCGGATATATTTTTCAGGACAAATACAATTATAAGACCCATGATCTACATCTTATCCCAATGCATTTTATGAAAGAATGGATACCTAAATTAACAAGTGAATTACCAGAGAATGAATTTAAAGGGTTTTTTATAGATAAAGAAATTGGCAGCTTAGATAGGCCAGATCACGGTGTTGTTCATCCTATCCACCCAAAAGACTTTTCTGAATATGAAACAGCACGGGCAATACCCGGCATACGAAAAGTCTTTGTGTCTTTCTCCATGGGATTTAATATTTGCAAGGATTAAATATGCCTGATTTACCAAATATATACTGGCTTTCATTCGACTCATGGGAACCACAACTTATCGACGATTATAGATCGCCGAATCTAGTTAGTTTGCTGAAACAGGGATTTTGGTTTAACAATATTATTACTAATATTCCTTTTACAAGAGGTAGCCTTCATGGTTATATGAGTGGCTTTTATGCTTCTATTAGTGGTTATTTTTATAGGTATGATGGATATGATACGCGTGTGGCTGGGCAAGAATGTATTACATTTCCAGATATGCTTAGATCTATAGGATATAGTTGTTTCGGTTCCTGCCCTTTACATAGAGATGTCTATCCAGAAAGCAAGTTTGATGCCACTTATCATAATTCAGATATTCCTAATAATATAATAAATAACATAAAAACAGGAAACCCAGTATTTTATTTTCATCATGATGTGACTTTACACGATCATATAGAAATGGTTTTGGGTAACAATAGCTTAAAAATAACTGAGGCATATCGGAACTATCCTGGAATAATCCAGTATGTCGATGAGAGAATATCTAGTTATCTTAGTAGCTTAAACTATAATTCAGACAAGGATATTCTAATATTTTCTACAGACCATGGTGCGCCCAGTGGAGATAGGCATTCATATAAGTCACCAGCTTATTTTTACTTTGAGGACTATAGATTAAAGGTATGGTTTGCTTTTATATTTCCTAGCAGCGAAAATGCACAAATATGTTCTAATTACGGTGCTAATATAGATTTTATCTCGACTTTTGTACCTCTTTATAATTCCTATGTTAGTAAACAACTATTGAGTAGTAACAATCAGGGTATTAATTTGATAAATGATAAGCGCAATTATGTCTGTATTGAGTCTGGTCCCTTGGGCGATGCCCAACTTGGTCAAGTATATATGACTGCAAGTTGGGGAGTTAGAGCAGAAAAATGGAAATACATATTATTAGAGGATGGAACAGAACATTTAGTAGATTTATTAGCTAGAAAAGAAGAAATCAATTTTATTAATGAACATAAAGGTGAAGCAGATAAATTGCGTAAAATACTTAACGAAGAATTATTTACCAATAAAAGCCCATCGAATTATTATACAAGTGATATAACTATTACAGACTGGTCTAAAAGAGCTAAAAGATACTCTCACTTAGCACAATGGAAAAAAGAGACCATAATTGATGATCGGGTTATTAATATAGTTAAGCAGTATACCAAACAAGGAAGTTCCGTTTTGGATATCGGGTGTGGACCTGGCACAACAACAAACAAATTAAGTAGTGAGTTTAATGTTATCGGTATTGATCAATCAATAGATATGATGCAGGAAAACATATCTATTAAGCCCGAGATTTTCCAGGTAATGAATGCTTATAACCTTTCTTTTCCTAATGAATTTTTTGATACAATTATCGCTTCTATGGTATTTCACTATTGTAAGAATTTACCAAGAGCCATGTATGAAGCATCTAGAGTATTAAAACAAGGTGGGCTATTTTTACTGGTTGAGAAAATTCCTTCTAATAGTAAAAGTTACCTGTTCAAAAAAGTTATGCTTCTTGCTGGAGATAAAAATCCATTAACGTTTAAAGAGTGGATTGATCATTTAACAGCTATTGGAATAATTAACATAGAAAATTTAATAATAAGTTTAACGGATCATAGTATACAACAATGGCTGCAAGCTAGGCATCTTATAGAAAATACTAAACAAAGAATAATGAACACTTATCGCGATGCAACTGAAGAAGAGCGAAATGGTTATTACAAGATCATAGATAACGATATAATTGTTTCTGCACCTATGCTAATAGCTTATGGGCATAAGAAGAGGGATCACAATCTATGGCTATAATACAGAACATTGGCCTTATGATAACCCGCAATGAAGAAGATGTAATTACAGAAGTTATGACCGAGATATCTAAATACTTTGAGATTGTCCTAGTCATGGATAATTCTACTGATAAGACCAGAGAGATTATTGAGGCCTATCCCTGTGTAAAATATATTGTTAACCAGAAAGACATATACGGCGATATGTTTATTACCGATGGCATGAGACAGCATTTATTAGAGAAGGCCCAGGAGATGTATGGGTATGAAGGCTGGTTTACGCTATTACAAGGTGATGAAATATTTCATTCTAATCCTAATACTATTATAGCTGATGCGGATATAAAGGGTTGTGAGATAGTTGTTTGGCACTCCCTACAATTCTTTATGCATACATCCGAACGGGATGGTAATGAGAAACTAGAGCTACCAGTACAACAGCGCCGCAAATGGTATAGCCCTGGGTGTTATGAGGAGAGACAGTTCATTAATAAAAAGGGCTTGTATTATCCATTAGACCAACAAAGAAAATGTTCGCCATCAGGTCTCAATATATCAAAATGCTATCCCTACCGGCCTATCCTGAAGCATTATCATATAAGATCGGAGCAGCAGGTACTAAATAGAGCTAAGGACAGGTTGGCAACAGGATTTCAACTGATGTACCAGTGGGTAATAGATAATGGTGCATACTGTGATGTACACCCTGGATTATCAGAGGCAAGACATGTAGATAATTACCCAGTAGAGAACTATAGCATTGCCTGTCAGATTACAGACAATATATTGAGAAAGGTAGATAAATTAGTACAGGAAAAGAGAAACAGTGAACAATAGCCCAGATATCCTCTTGATATACCCCAGGCCATCCGATACATCACCAGAAAAGGCACCTGCATTAAGCATATTCTACCCTGGAGCATATTTAGAAGAGCAAGGATTAAATGTAGAATATGTAGATCTTCGTTTTGATAGTATGGGATATATGTGGGGAAAAATAGTTAATTCTCCTTTAGTTATCGGTATTTCTACTATGACGGGCACTCAATTAAAAGAAGCGATTCAAATAGCAAGAGCAATCAAAGACAATTCCCCCCGGTTACCAATTGTCTTTGGTGGTATTCATCCGTCATTGCTTCCTCAACAGACCATTCAAGCAGATTATATAGATTATGTTATTGAGGGAGAAGGTGAGAAACCGCTTCTTAATCTGGTCTTATACCTTAAAGGAGAAACCCGTAACCCATATATAAAAGGAGTACACTCTAAAGAATGTAACGCATATTTCCATCCAGAATCCGATAGTTACTTATTGGGTAATGATCATCCTTTCCCTTTGACCGAAAAAACCAAACGATATTATGCGATAGCTAACCAACACAACCATGTCAGACACTTAGAAAGCCGCGGTTGTGTTTATAATTGTCGATACTGCTATAACAAAGGGTTTAATAATGGTACTTATCGAGAGATACCTATCGAAAAATGGGACAAGGAAGTACATTTGTTAAGGGAACATTTTGGGGATTCTTTAACTCATCTATCTTTAGGCGATAATATTGGAAGCAAACAGAGATTTAGGGATGTTTTTGG
>ERZ1292632.436-Hain-H43-01um-R2-436-length-44389-cov-7_pt5 | contig 15027 bp, 18 predicted proteins | sample MGYA00564407_ERZ1292632 | MGnify/ENA primary metagenome ERZ1292632 (study PRJEB36523, sample SAMEA6512637) | groundwater metagenome | collected 2019-01-08 | study: AquaDiva: Metagenomics assemblies of 32 groundwater samples | reverse complement strand
TCAAAGCTGATTAATGAGACAATTGAAGAAATTAAATTTAAAGCGGATGAAAAAAAACAAAAGATTGTTTTCCAAGATAATCAGATAAACAGAGAATCAGATAATCCGAAAGAAAACCAGTCATCTGATCATCCGATTATCAAATCATCTACTCTAAGGGAGTTTATGACTTTTGGCGATCCGGATAAGATTAAGGAAATTGTTGTTAATCTCCTCGGCAACTCAATCAAATATTCCAAAAATCCCGGCACCATCACCATCAAAATTGAAAAAGTCCCCACTACTAAAGTATCTGAAAAATGGCAAAAAATTGAAGAGGAAATTAAAGCCCGGCCTTTGGATGATCAGGAAGCTATTAAATCAGCCATCGATCCTCACCTTCGCGATCTTGTGGGAGCGGAACAACTTTTGATTTCCGTTAAGGACCAGGGCATCGGCATCCCTAAAGAAGAGCTGCCGCGCTTGTTCAAAAAATTCCATCGCGTCGGCGACTACACCACTGCTGAATCGCAGGGAACGGGTCTTGGTCTCTACATCTCCCGTGCCTTAGTCGAACTTCATCACGGCCGGATTTGGGCAGATTCAGAGGGTCCCTCTCACGGCTCCACTTTTACTTTTTCTTTACCCCAACTTTCCTCAAAACAAGAAATTATTGACCTCGAAGCCCAAGTCCCCCAGCCAAAGGAACAGTTAAAACCCCTCGCTCGACCAACCAAGGAGGCAGAGGAGATATAAAAAATTCTTGATTATCCGGATTAATATAGTATAATAAAAACCTATGATTAGAAGAGAAAGTCTGCATCCCATAACTCAAATTGAAAGGCAAGTAGTTTCTATTTTTCAAGATATGGGTTTTGAAGTTATTGAAGGACCCCTAGTAGAAACCGAATGGTATAATTTCGACGCCTTAAATATTCCCAAAGACCACCCCGCTCGCGATTTGCAAGACACTTTCAATTTAAAAGATAAAGAAGACAAGATTTTAAGAACACAAACTTCAGCAGTTCAAGTAAGATATATGGAAAAGCATAAACCACCCTTCAAAATAGTTTGTCCCGGTAAAGTTTTTAGACGAGATGCTAACGATCCGTCCCATATACCAGAGTTTTATCAAATTGAGGGATTAAAAGTTTCTCAAGATGCTTCTATGGCGGAGCTAAAGGGAGTTTTGGACACCTTTGCTAAAAATTTTTTTGGCCCAGAAATTAAAGTTCGTTGGCGACCAGGTTATTTTCCCTTTGTCGAACCTGGCATGGAGGTTGATGTCGAATGTAGTATCTGTAAGGGTGAAGGATGTCTCACATGTGCAAAGAGCGGCTGGGTGGAATTACTCGGAGCGGGAATGGTTCATCCCAATGTTTTTAGGGCAGCAAAATATGATCCTGATGAATGGCAGGGTTATGCTTTTGGAATAGGTATGGATCGTTTAGCAATGATGAAATTTGAAATTAATGATATTAGAACTCTTTATTCAGGTGATTTGAGATTTTTAAAGCAGTTTTAGTGGTAAAAAAGAGAAATACAATGTTCTCCAAAACAAGAAGCATTAATTAATTTGCATCTTGTTTTTGTTAGTTCTTCGTAAATTTTATCCGGCTTTTGATTATTAATATTGCCGCAGTATAAATCTTGCCTGTGAAAACAGGGAAATATGGAGCCATCGGAATCAATTACAACATTTTCGTTGCCCATATGGCAGATATGAGGATATTTTTTTGGTCCTAAACCATAGAATGATAAAAAAAGATTTTGATATTTTTTATAAATATTCTTTTTATCCCATTGTCTAACTATTTTTATTAATTTTCCTTTTTCTTTGGACAAAAGGTATTTTAAGCTAATAGACTTGGCGTTGATTGATTTAACGTTAATATAAGCTGGTTGTAGAATGATCTCATAATTATATTTTTGTATAGTTCTAATTTTATCTTGTATTTTATTAAGATTGTTTTTTGTAATAACAGCGATAATTATTGGTTTTATTGTCGAATTTTTAAATAAATCCAGTATTTTACTGTTGATATTTTCACTTGAAATATATATGTCATCAATTCCAGATCTTTCCAGCTCCCTTAAAAAATTTTTGCCTAAAAGAGTAGCATTAGTATCTATATTTGTGTAATAACCAAGTTTTTTAGCCTGAATGATAAGTTGAATTAAAAAATTCTTCTTTAGAAGAGGTTCTCCTCCGGTAAATGTGACTTCGTTAAAAGATTTTTGTCGAAAAAAATTGAGAGTACTAATTATTGATTGATATGTGAGAGTATCTTTTTTTCTTCTAAAATTATCTTGATTATAATAACAAAAATCACAAGATCGATTACATTTACTAGTGAGTATAATAAATGCAGTTTTCACTTAAACCTCATACCACAAGGCACATCCCAGAAAATTTCTAAAAAAGCGACATCGTTCGTGATTGATAGGCCTTGAATTTTTTTTCATGTCATAAATCTCTAGTGGACAAGGCCCTCCACAAACATTCATCGCTGGGCAAGAAAGACATTTTTTAAAGAAATAAGGTGGCGTTAATTTCCATTTTGTAAATTCACCCTTGTAATTAAATTTCTCTAATGGCGTTAAAATTTGACCTAAGTTCCAACTGACAATACACGGACTAATTTTTCCTTTTGTAGTTAGCGTGCCAGTAAAATTATTTTGAAATTTGGAACAGGAAAGAATTAGAGGTACTTTTTCATCAAGAGCATAAAGGACTCTTGTGCCCAAAGTGGTTATTACCGCCTTGTTCTTTTTTGCAATTTCTAAACATCTTTTGACTTCTTCGGCGAAAACTTGACCACTAATTTCCCAATTTCCATTTACTGGCTGTGGCGTATTAATTGTGATATAATTGCACCTAAGTTTTTTAACAATATATTCACACGCTCTAGAAAGATATTTAACTGTTTCTTTAGTTGGTGTTACCAAAATCCCTATATCATTTTTAAATTTTTGTAGTATTTGTAATGCTTTTACACTATTATGAAAAGTTCCTCGTCCGTCCAGATAGCGCCGATTCTCATTATGAAGTTTTTCCCAACCATCAATAGATACACTTACCAAAAAATGATTATTTTTGAAAAATTTTGCCATGTCTTTATTCATTAAAGTTGCATTAGTAGTAATAGCATAGAATGCCGAATTAATTATATCTTTTTTAATCAAATTGTTAATGTAGCTTACTGCACGAGCGATTAATGGGAATTCTATGAGCGGCTCTCCTCCAAAAAAATGTATTTCAATATGTCCTTTCTTGTTTAATTTAGCTAAGAGATCGATGCTCTTTTTAAAATTCTCCCAAGATATTCGATTGCTTAATTTTTTTTGTCTTTGTTTAACAAAACAATAAGTACATTGAAAGTTGCATTTTTCCGTTAATACGACCCTGAGTGCATTCAATTTTAAAATTTTTCCTATTTCTTTTTTTCTTTTCTCAATCTGATTTAAAATCCACTTAGAATGTTCGGATAGTTCATTTTTATTCTCAGACACAAGAATATTAGAATCTAACAATATTCTGAGAATATTTTGAATACTTTTTCTACTTTTCCGCCTCTTTTTATATTTTGAGAATATAAAAAAAACCTCTCTCAATTCTCGAGGTTTTCTGAAGAGTTTCAATAAATTGACAAGCTCTTTATCTGCAAAATAGATTTCAAGATTATTAGAATTAAAAACTATATCCCGGTTATTTTTATGATAAACGAATATCCATCTGGATTTCAGAAATCTTTCATTCATTGAGATTTGATTGGTTTCGGGGTGCGTGGTCCTTCGGCGAGACCACCAGATTGCATGCAAGCATGACTAAGGAGAATTTTCTTGTTTATAGTTGGTTTTTTTACTTTTAATTTCATTGTTAATCTCTATTTTTCTATTTTTTATCGACCTTGATTAGAGAATAGTAAAATTATTTTATTTTGTCAAACTGTAGAGGTCCATAACATATTGGACTAATTATGCTATAATTAAATTAATGGCTTCTTGTCATTTCCCGCGCTCTTGTCGAACTTCATCACGGCCGGATTTGGGCTGATTCCCAAGGCCCTTCTCACGGCTCAACCTTTACATTTTCTTTACCAAAATTATCATCCAAACAGGAAATTATTGATCTCGAAGCCCAAGGTCCCTCGCAAAAAAGAAGAACTAAAACCCTTAGCCCGACCGACTAAGGAGGCGGAGGAGATATAAATAGCGATTATAGCATCATAGAGATATTGATATATAGACATATAGAAATCTTACAATATGGAGATAGCATTATAGATAAGACAGATAGAAATGGCTAAAAAAGATTTTACCGAACTTAAAGTTTGGCAGATAGCTGACCAAATTTTTAATATGGTCATCGAGGATGTAAAAGATTTTCCCAGAAACAGAATTGCTTTATCTTTGTCGGATCAATTAATAAGAGCTGTGGGCTCAATTTCGGCAAACATTGCCGAGGGTCATGGCCGAGGCGGAGACAAAGAATTGCAGAGATCATTAATAATCGCCCGAGGAGAAATATCAGAATCCAGGAATTGGTTAATCAAGGTTCATCGTATGGGATACTCCAGCGACCAAAGATTAGGAGAATATCAAGAGAAGTTTTTAATACTTTCTAAAATGATGACTCTTTTTATCGGCGAGATAAGAAAACGAATCAAAAGTTCTCCATAATTCCATCTTGCTATAAATCAATATATCTATAAAAGCTATTCCCCTCTTGCCAAAGAGATTTTTTTATTATATAAGGAGGATAACCGACCAATAGGGGGTTGCACCGATGACAATCACCGAGTTTTTCGCTAGTCTTCATGGCATCTCATTGAGATATTGGGGAGAAATAGGTCTTGCCGTTCACGTAGTTTGCGTACATCAAGGAAGACAAATCCGTAAATCAGGTGAGCCCTATTTGGAGCATGTCTTCGGCGTTATGGCTCAAATGATAGCAATGAAACTTCCAAAGGTTACAGTTATTGCTGCTTGTCTTCACGATATTGTTGAGGATACTGATGCCACAGTGGAAATGATTAGGGACAATTTTGGTGAGAAAGTCGCCAGAATTGTCTGGGGCGTCTCTAAGGGGCCTCATGAGGATTTTGATAGTGAGCAAGAGAGGCTTGATGAGTTCTACGAGCGTTTTATGAGGTGTATTCAGGAAGATTGGGAGGCCGTATTCCCTAAGTTGGGTGATCGATTACACAATCTTCTCACCCTCGAAGGTCTTCGCAACAGCGATCCAGAATTGTTTCAGAGAATGCCGATGGAGACAATAAAATTCTATGTCCCATTAGCATTTAAGTATGCCCCACCGTTAGTTCCGCCACAGTACCGTTCCCATCTTATAAGGTATGGTCATCAACTAAGTCATCTTGCCTTGTCTTACTTACCCCTTGGCCCGAAGTGATTCGGGCTTTTGTTTTGACAAAGAAAAATTGTGTTATAATAAAAATAGTTCAATTTTAAAGTAAGCAATATTACGAAAAATATGATAAACTATGATTGAGAAGTTTTGAAGTTTATTTCAAATATTAAAGAAGGGGAGCAACTATGCCTAAAGGATCAAAAATTCTCTTGGTTGATGACGATAAGATGCTGGTTGATCTTTATAAAGAACGGTTGGAAATTGCTGGTTTCAAAGTGGAAATAGGCCGTAATGGCGAAGAAGGTATTCGCAAGACCAAAGAATTTAAACCAGATATTATTCTTTTGGACATTATGATGCCGAAAGTTGACGGTTATGAAGCTCTGGCAGCCATCAAAAGCGATCCGGCAACCAAAGATATTCCGGTGATTATTCTTTCAGCTCTAATGCGCGATGTCAACAAAACTCGGGCAATGGAAGTCGGGGCGGAAAACTACATTATTAAATCGGAATGTATGCCCGGGGATGTCATCAAAAAAATTGAACAAACTTTAGATAAGAGCATTAAAAAATAAAATTTCGAAAAAGGAGATTACATGGAGCAAGGCAAAACTGTCCTCTTAGTCGATGATGATTTAACTTTAAGAGAAATGTATGAAGAGCGTTTGAAAGCTGAAGGATTTATGATTATTCAAGCCACTAACGGCCAAGAGGCTTTAGATAAAGCCAGGCAAACTAAACCCAATGTAATTTTACTCGATATTATGATGCCAAAAATCAATGGTTTTGATGTTTTAAGGCAAATAAAAGCTGAAGACCTTTTAAAGGAAATCCCGGTGATAATTTTAACTGCTCTCATTCAAGATGTCGATCGAGTCCAGGGTAAAAAATTAGGGGCTGCCGACTATATTGTCAAATCAGAAACCATGCCCGGCGAAGTCATCGCCAAGATAAAGAATGCAATTGGAGAGAAATAAATTCTAAGTACTAAAATCTAAATCCTAAACAAATTCAAAATTTTAAATTCAAATGTCTCAAACTTTAGAATTTAGAACATTAAATATTGTTTCGAATTTAGTGCTTAGGATTTCGGATTTCCGCCAAAGGCGGTTAATATCCTTCAAAGGGATTACTTCGGCCGAAACCGGATTCTGTTGGTAAATTGATTGGCTGACCAAAGGTTTTAAGGTTAAGAAATTTTTCAATTGTTTCATTGGAAATTTTAATGTTTTCTAAAGTATCGGTAAGCGATACTTCTTTTTTGGAAAAAGCGGCGCCTTCAATTTGAGCGTCAAAAGCGGCAACTTCGGTGCCGCTTGGGGCTTTGCTTTGTAAAGCAATAGTGTTAATGGAAATCAGCCGTGAGCTTGTCTCAATTTCCTGCAAAAATTTCATAAAATTAATAAATTCACCGCTTAATTTCATCGAAAAATCAACCTCTTTAGTTTGGGCGGCAGCCGGCGGAGAGGTTGCCGTCGGATTGACGGATGTTTGTGGGGAAGCGGTAGTGGTTTCCTCTTCTTTGGCGCTTGCTTCTTGGGATTTTTCCATGCTCATTTCCTCGACTTTCAGAGAATTAGAGCCGGCAATAGCAGTAAGTTCAATCACCAGTTGGCCGGATTCTGAATCTTTGGGAATATATTTTAAAGCAATTTGAGAAATCTCCGGAATTCGAGGGTTAGTTTTTAATCCGGCAATAATTTGTTTTTTTTCTTCAACGGTTTTTTGTTCTGATTGGGCCTGTTTTAATTCTTGCCAGGATTTCCAAACCGAGGCGACCACCGGCCAAATGACAAAAACAATAATTATTAAGATTAAAATGATTGAAATGATAAAGATTAGAAAGGGTTTCCTTTTTGTCATTTAATTTCCTTCATTTTCTTAAAACCTTGATTTATTCCTGAAACTGAACCGGTAATACTTTTTTGTTCAAGATCAAATTCTAAAGTAAATTTTAATTTTTCAGCCTCTTGATTTTGATCTTTGGTCAAGGAAGAACTTTTAAAGGCAACATTTTGGAAAAAAACCGAATTTTCTAATTTTTCTTTAAATTTTATCACTTCTCGTTCAGTGGTGGTATTTCCCTGGAGGATAAAATTAGGAGTTTTGGCAGAATTGGCAGTAAAATTTTCAAATTGAACATCTTGGGGGACGCTGTTTAGTAAATCTTGGAGGACTTGAGACCAAAAGACCTTTTGTAGATTTATCTCTTGGGTGGTTTTTTCTCGGTCATTAATAGCTAAAGCCATTTCTTGAAGATCTTTATCTTCATCAAGCTGAGCCATTCCCTGAGCGACGTTGCTGGTAGCGGTTGTTAGATTGGCTTTGATGGTCGATTCAAGCGATTTGGCAATCACCCCCAAAATCGCAAAAATTATCACCGCCACAATACAATAGCTGACTAAAGAGGCATTTCGTTTAGCCGCTAGGCGTCTTAATTTCAATTCCGGGGGTAAAAGATTAATATTAATCATATTTTTTTCATTGCCAGGCCGATAGCGGCGGCAAATTTAGAATTATAAGTTTTGATCTGGATCTGGGGCCAGCCTATTTCGGTTTTAATCTTTGTTTGTTTTTCGATTAAATTAACTAGCTCGGGAATATTGGCGCCGCCGCCGGCTAAAATGATTTTTTTAAAGATCGTCGCTTGTCCAATTCGATTTTGATAATATTTGATCAAATGGAGGATTTCAGAATTTAGGCCTTTCAAATTTGGCTCGAGCTCTTTTCCCAAATCATCACCGCCGATGGAAATTGTCGAGGTCATTTTAATCGTTCCTTGATCATAGCAGATAATCCCGGAGGTTTTAGCGCCGATATCAACTAAAAGATAGGGTCCTTGGTCAAAAGTCGGAATCAGCGCCCGGACGACTGCCACTGGTTTAGTTTCCAAATTTGAAAGTTCCAACCCAGCCATTTGAATTGTCTCGGCTAAAGAATCGACAATTTTTTTAGGAGCGGCAACCACTAAGACATCAACTAAATTTTGACCCGGAAGCCGGCCAACAATTTGCCAATCAATATACATTTCTTGGGGAGGAATAGGAAAAAACTCCGAGGCTTGATAAGGAATATTTTTATTGATTTCTTGCGGAGTCATGCTGGGAATACCGATTGATTTGGTAAAAACCAATGATTCTGGTAACGCCGAGGAGACAATTCTGGCGTTGATTGGATGAGGTTTAGCAATTTTTAAAGCCGATAAAATCGCCTCGGCGATTTTTTTCTTGTCTCTAATGCCTTCTTTACTGAGAGTTTTTGGTTCGATTGGAACTTCGGAGACGCCAAAAAGTTTAGACCCGGCACCTTCGCCTTTTAATTGAATGACTTTAAGAGTATGAAAACCAATATCTAAACCAAAAATAGGTTTTTTCAATCCCAAGACCGATTCGTACACTAAACCCTCCTTCACTTCGATTATATCATAATCGAAGAAATTCTAAATTCGAATATCGAAATTCTAAACAAATTCAAAATTATAAATAATAAATTCAAAACATTCCTCATCGTTTAGGATTTCGGATTTCGTGCTTCGGATTTCCACGCTAAGCGTGGCTAATATTCTTCTTCCCAGTGATTAATTTCGATAACAGGGGTTTCCAGCGGATTACCCAAAGCAGTATTGATAATATCAGCATCAAAATAAATATTAGTAATGCGATAACCGGAAATCCAAGTTCGTCTGGAAATTACTCCGCCGGTAAGATTTAAAGGATAGGGTATTGACGAATCAACTCGAAAACGATCGCCGGCATAAACCAATCCGCTGCCGGAAAAATTGCCAAGTGTTCCAATCTCAACGTCTCGCATCGAGAGAACCCCGGAGGCTCCTCCGCCTGAAGGGGTGTTAGTCAATAATTGTCCTAAAGATATCCTAATACTGCCGCTGGCGGCAATTACTCCGTTCATAGTAATGGTTCTTCCCCAATCAATATCCAATGGCCCGTCAATGAAGACCACGCCGTTGAAGGTTCCACTGCCAAAGTTGGGTATAAGATTTTTAAAATCGCTTTGGCTGGCATAATATTGTCCTTGAATTTGAGCCAGCGTTTTATAGGCATCAAAACTAATTGAGGGAATGGTTTTGGGAGGCGCTCCCTCCAACGGAGTACAGCCGGGATTATCAGCACATTGGGTGGTTTCCGGATCGCCGTCGTCAATCAAAAGACAATTGCAATCGAGGGTTGAGCCGGATTTTAAGTCAACTTGATTACCTGCCTCGACAGTTTTTTCGACATCAACATCAGAGCTGAATTTAAGATTAATATCCCGATTCGATAAAACTCCTCCCCCAAAAATTTTCACTGGCGCATACCAAAAATCAACATCAGCAATTGAAGAGCCAGCTCCCGAGCCGGTGGTATAAATTCCGCCATCATAAGGATAGGGCGGCGGGGTGTTGGCTTGAGCAATACCAACTTTGATCTCCCGTCTGGCGGTTCTTAAGGTGCCAATTTGATAACTACCGATTGAAGTGACAATCGCGGCGGCCTTAGCGGTATTTTGGATTGTAACCGAATAAGAGCCCTTAGCAATTAACGCCGGAGCTGGATGATCAAAATACTTCACCCCGTCAACGGTATTAAGAAAAGTATTTCTGACTTCGGCATCATATTGAATTAAGTAGATTGCTTCTTGGACTCCGGCTTCGGCTAAAGAAAAAGCCGCTGCCGTCCCTTTATTGTTGCGGGCGATTGTCAATTCACTAAATAATGCGTCAGCATATAGATAACTGGCGGCGACTAAAACCATCATTAAAATCAAAACTGTAATGGTTATATATCCGCGTTTAAATTTTAATTGTCTGATAATTTTCGACATATTATCTTTAAAATCCTAAATCATAAATCCTAAATTCTAAACAAATTCAAATATTCAAATTCTAAATTTCTAATGTGTATTGAATTTTGATTATTAGAATTTAGATATTGTTTAGGATTTGGTGCTTCGTGCTTCGAATTTTTAACTTTCATTGGATATTTCTTCCTAAAACTTTAGTTTCAAACGAATAGGTGGAGGTGCCGTTTGAGACATTAAATGAGATAATAATCACATCCTCACCCCAAAATTGCAGTTGGCTAATGTTCTGGGCTTTTATTTGATTTAAATCAGTATATTCAGTCGGCAAAGTCCCTTCGGAGCCAGTGGTTGACCAAAGGACCCATTCAGCAGGCTGAGAAGGGAAAGCGAAGTGGCTTACTTTTCGATATAAATCAGTCCCGGAAAGATAATAAGTGATGTATTGGATTTGACCGGTGGTGGGCCAGAGATCGTGGCCATCTTGGAATTTAATCTCTGCCGGTGGTGTGCCGACGCCAGGATCTTCCGGGAGGACTGTCACCAGCTCGACTGCTTGGCGAAGATCGCGGGTGATTCTTTCTAAGGCAATTCGGCCATTTTGGGTTAATTCAGCGCTTTGAGAATTGCGCTGATAGGATTTGTATGATATTATATATGCTGTCCAAGCGGCCAAAATAATTAAAGCGCCTAAAAAAACCACCGTCAAAATCTCAACCAGGGTAAAAGCCTTTGATTTTTTAATTTTCATTTTAATTTTCATTATCAACTTATTACTTTTGACTTATTACTTTTTACTTAATTTTAGTGTCTGGTCTTAATCGTTGCTGTTTGAAAGCTTCTCTCACCGCCATCATGCGGCCAAAAAATCGTCACCACAATTTTTTTCATATTGGTATCATTAGTTGATTCTGCAAGTTCGGTGGTAATATAAACAACATCAATTTTTTGCCAGTAGTCATAGAAAGGACTATCTTCTTCAGTTGAATACCGCGTCTTAAGCCCAGGTCCGATTGGGAGATTGTCATAAGAAACAGCTAATTTTTCGTCTAAAAGACCAGAGGCTAAATTAGCAGCAGTTGTTTCCTGCCTGGCAATTTTGCTGATTTGAAAACTATAGGAATAGAAACCAACAATTCCCAATAAACCAATTTCCAAAACAAAAGACGCCAGCAGAACCTCAATTAAGGTAAACGCTTGATTAATTTTTTTATTCTTCTTCATATTTTTTTACTACAGTTTGATTACTCCAGCGGGGGAGACATTAATCGTTTTTGAGGCCTCTCCGAGGGTAACAGTGATATCGCCGGCAACGCTTGGGCCGCCGTCCGGACTAAAAGCAATCTCATTTTCTAAAGCGACAATTTGAGGGGATAAACTTATGGTTACTCCATTAGATAAATTAAAAGTTTCTAAGACGATTTTCCCGCCATCATTTTTAACTAGCTGGATATTGGCTGGATCTGGATCGACCGCGAGATTAAATTTAATTAGGTGTTGTTTTTGAGTAGTCACTGCCTCTTCTTGGGCCTGGCGAAGTTTATTAATGATAATTCTGCTTGAACCCCAAAGCTTAAAAGCCGGCATATAATTACTAATAACGGGGATTGTTACTGCCGCTAAAATACCCATAATTGACATCACTATTAACAATTCATAAAGAGAAATAGCCAGACGACTACGAAATACGAAACTATACAAAAATACGAAAATTAATTTTTTTGTACTTTTGTACTTTTTTGTATTTTGTAGTCTCATATTACATTGACTAAAGAATAAATTGGCATAATTACCGCTGCCACCACCAAGCCGACGCCGGCGCCAATAATAATTATTAAAATTGGTTCGATCAAAGTAGCTAAATTATTAGTAGTGGTTTCGATTTCTTTTTCAAAAAAGTCAGCCATTGAAAGCAAAACATAATCAAGCTTGCCGCTTTTTTCGCCAACCGCCATCAGATGATAAATCATCGCCGGAAAAATGCCTTGTTTTCGAACCGAAGTCGAAACCTGGACGCCGTTTTCAACATCTTTGGCAATTTTTTTAAAAGCTAGTTGATAAACCCGGTTGGTAATTACCCCCGAGACAGTAGCGAGAATATCAAGCATCGGCAGTCCGGAAGCCACCAGGGTTCCCATCGTCCGGGCAAATCTGGCCATATAGATTTTTTTTATTAATCCGCCAATCAGAGGGATTTTTAATTTAAAGCGGTCCCAAATAAGCCCGCCAGTGTTAGTTTTTGCCCAAAAACGAATACCTAAAATTCCACCAATTAAGACAATCAAAAAAATATACCAATATTTTCTCATAATATCGCTAGTGCCTAAAACTATCCTGGTCACAATTGGCAACTCGACTCCCATATCATTGAAGACTGTTTTAAGTTGGGGGATGACAAAAAGGAGCATTAAAATAACAATTGCCACTAAAGCCCCGATAACTAAAATCGGATAGGTGGCAGCGGCTTTGATTTTTGAAATTAAATCGTAATCCTTTTGCAGCTGATCTGACAAGCGGTCTAAAACATCGTCTAATCTACCGCTTTTTTCGCCAGCCCGCACCATGGCAATATGAAGTTCGGGAAAAATTTTTGGATATTTAGCCATTGATTCTGAAAGAGCTTTGCCGCCTTTAACTTCAAGACCGATTTGACCGATGACTTTGGAAAAAAACTTATTTTCCGTTTGTTCTTCTAAGGCGTTAAAAGCGTCGTTAAGCGGCAGTCCCGATCTAATCATCATTGCCAGCTGTTTTGAAAAGATAATTTTATCTTTAAGGCCGACCTTGCCGCCTAAAAAGGGGATTTTAAGGTCTTCTTTGATTCCAGGTAGTTTGGTGCCGGCTTTTTTAATTTCTAAAATAAAAAGACCTTCTCCTTGAAGAGATTTTATTGCTGCAGCTTCATCAGCGGCTTCAATCGTGCCGTTCTGGATGGTACCTGCTTGATTTTTACTGGTATAAATAAATTTCATAGTTTGATTAATAGACTAATATTTATCCCATCATCAATCCTTAGTGACTCGCCAAATTTCTTCTAAGGTTGTTAAACCAGCCAAAGCTTTAAGAATGCCATCTTGTTTCATCGTCACCATGCCATTTTTAATCGCCTGATAACCCAAATCAGTCCCCGAAGCCCGTTTGGCGACCATTTCTTTTAAATTGTCGCTTAAATTGAAAACTTCAAAGATTCCCAACCGGCCTTTATAGCCGTTGCCACTACAGTTATCGCAACCTTTGCCATGAAAAAATTCGATTTTTGTCGGCTTTTCAATTTTTGGGGGGAGAATGTTCAGTTCTTTTTGAGCTAAATCTTTTTCTCCGGCCTCAATCGAAAGCGGCTCTTTGCAATTTTCGCAAATTCTCCGGCAAAGTCTTTGAGCTACCACACAATTAACCGAAGAATTGACTAAAAATGGTTCAATTTTCATATCAAGCAGTCTCGGAACAGCCCCGGCAGCGTCATTTGTATGGAGGGTTGATAAAACCACATGGCCGGTTAGAGCTGCATGAACCGCCATATCAGCGGTTTCATAATCGCGAATTTCCCCAATCATTATCACATCTGGATCCTGGCGGACTATTGACCTTAGACCATTGGCAAAAGTAAAACCGATCTGGCTGTGGACTTGAGATTGATTAATATCTTTCATGCGGTATTCGACCGGGTCTTCGAGGGTGACAATATTGATGCCGACATTTTTTATTTTGTCAATCACTGCGTAGAGGGTGGTAGTTTTTCCTGAACCGGTAGGGCCGGTGACTAAAATCATCCCGTGCGATTTATGAATATTTTCATCCAGGACACTAAAAGCACTGCCGCCCAAACCGAGCTGTTCTAAGGTGAGGATGCCGGCTGATTTATCTAAAATACGCGCTACGACTTTCTCACCGTTAACTGTTGGCAGAGAAGAAATTCGAAAATCAACTTCCGCGCCATCAAGGACAGTTTGAAATCGTCCGTCTTGGGGAAGACGGGTTTCATCAATTTTCATATTAGCAAGAATTTTTATTCTTGAGACAATTGCTGGTTGAATCTCACGGGGGAGGGAAATAACTTTTTTTAAAATACCGTCAATACGATAACGAATAGTAATTTCATCTTCAGTTGGTTCGATATGGATATCAGAGGCCTTTTCTCTGATCGCTCTCTTAAAGAGAGATTGAACGATTTTTGCCGCCGGGGCGGTTTCGATAATTTCCTCTTTTCTGGCAGTTTCGGCGGCTTGTTTTTGAGGTTTTAACTCCTCTTCTCCTTCTTCTTCAGCTGATTCGACAATTTTTTTGAGTTCTGCCGATAAAGCAGAATATTGGTCTAAAACGTGATTTAAATCAGCTTGAGTGCATATACGGATATCTAAATCAAGGCCAGTTTTTTTCTTGACAAATTCAATCGCCTCTCGATCTTCCGGATCAATCATCGCCACCACTAATTTAGAGTCTTTTTCTTCAATGGGAACTAGCTGATAATGACGAGCAATATGTTCAGGAAGTAAGCTTAGTACTTTTTTCGGGACAGTGGTTTTTGATAGATCAACATAGCCAATATTTGCCGGAGAAAAAACCGCCTCGGTTTCTTTATTTATATCTTTACCAGAGGAAATTTCTTGTTTGAGTTCTTTGCTCGGTCGAAATCGCGGGATGTTTTTTTCTAAAGAAAGATAGGTTTTAGCGGGATTCCGGACATCTTTGATCGTTTTGGAAGGATATTTGATCATCACAAAATTGCCAAACCCAGGAATACTAATTTCCTTGCCTAAAGAGAGCTCTTGGCTGATGGCTTTTTGCAAAACATCAAGCGTTCTATTAACCTTGTCTTGGGTAATACCGGAACTTTGAACAACTAATTTTTGTAAATCTTGTGATGTCAAAAACCCCTCCGC
>ERZ1292632.2541-Hain-H43-01um-R2-2541-length-15032-cov-14_pt1 | contig 15032 bp, 19 predicted proteins | sample MGYA00564407_ERZ1292632 | MGnify/ENA primary metagenome ERZ1292632 (study PRJEB36523, sample SAMEA6512637) | groundwater metagenome | collected 2019-01-08 | study: AquaDiva: Metagenomics assemblies of 32 groundwater samples | reverse complement strand
TTGACGCATATCTAGTCCCCTACATATCGCAACTGGATGCGTGGGGTGTCGGCGGCGGCACATCAGGCGGTCCAGCAGCAAAATCGCCACCGCCGGCAGCGCGACCTCCAGCGCGAGCGCCAGCACCGGCGGCGGCTCCGACAGCACAGCCACCAGCGGCAGACGGTCCTTTCCCGGGTCCAGCACAACCGCCTCCGCCAGAGGAACAACCACCAGCAGCGGCACCGGCGACTACGGGAGGCGTGACTGCAACGACCGAGGCCGTAGACCGATCAAAACTGCCGCGCGTTTCGACGCCGGACGATATGAAGGCACTTCCTCCCGGCACACGGTACGTCGCGCCGGATGGGAGCGTTTGGGAAACGCCGCGAAAAGAGGTGTCGAATCAGGCAGGTGGTCGGCCGGTAGATGACTTATTGTACAGGCCCGATGTCGAAGCGGCACGGGCCGAAAACATCAACGACATCGAACGCAGAGGCGCGTGGCGTGAATTGGGATATGCTCCCCGGCCCAACAACGTAGCGATTCCCATTCCGACTGATGTGGTAGGCAGAAGGGCATGGGAGGCAGGTTATTACAAGCCTCCCAAATTAGAACAGCTTTAATCAGCGAGATTCAAGTAAATGGCCAACTGGTGGGAAAACGGCACACTGATTGAACCCGCGCCACAACGTCAGCAAGGTGGCGTTGCCGTTGCTCCGCCTCCTACGCGACAGACGCAATCGGCGCAGGCCGCACAAGCGGGCAACTGGTGGGAAAACGGCACACTGATTGAACCCGCGCCACAACGTCAGCAACAGCAGCCGCAAGCCAGTCCGCCCCCGCCGGCGACCCAGCAATCCGGCATTAGCTTTCCCTACTCGCCAACGACGATCACGCCCAACGCCTCTCGACGAACGGATACGGACGTGGAACCCGCACCTGCACAGGCGACGGTCAGTATTACGCCCGAAGGAATCCAAGAGATTATCAATGAGGAAGCGTACAAACGATCCGCACCCGGAAAGTTTGGTAAGCGAACACCGAAAGAGAAAGAGGAGTTCGCCCAGTCAGTTGCCAAGCGGTTGGGCGGAGAGAGCAATCCAAGGTTCGTCGAATCGCTCGGGCCAACCCTTGATGCTTTCGATGCCATTGGCATGGAGGACATGAGCAAAGTTCCCGAAGAAATCCGCAACGATTACCTAGCGGCCCTCCACTATCGAACCAAAAAACAGGACGAACGCAACAAACCCGGTTGGGCTATGCGGACAATGGGCAAGGCTGTTGGGTCTATCGCCCAGGTAGGGCAATCGCTGGAACGACTCAACCCCTTTAAGAGTCAAGAGGATTGGGAGTTCGAGCAACAGGCGCTGAACGTCGTGAACGATCCCGCCCGGTGGACACACCCGGATCAAAAGTTTGTCAGCCGCAACGTCCAGGGTCTATTGTCGGCATTGCCCGCGATGGGCGGGGCAGCGCTAACGGGCGGCGTTGGCGGTGTGGCTTTGATGTTTGGCCTACCATCAGCGGTCAACGTCGAGCAGGCGGCGAAGGCGCGGGGTGCCAATGCCGTGGCAGCTATGGGTGCCGGGGTTGTGGCGGGCGGGCTGGAAACCCTGTTGTTCTCCAAGCTGCCGGGCAAGATCATCAGTCAGTTCGGTGGAAAGTTCGGGGTATCGACGACTATTTCCGAAGCGGCCAAGCGGTACGCCCAGGAAACGCTCAAGACCGGCGGCATTCTGACAGCCTCGGGCCTGAAATCCCGGTTGGCCGAAGAAGGGGCATTGCTGGCAAGTGGTAAAGTGGGGGACTCGACGGGCAAGATATTCAAGGACACGGTATCTGAGATTCCCGATGCTCTATTTCAGGGTGCCTTGATGCACGGGATTGGGGCGGTGCGGGACATGAAGGGGGCACCGGAAGCCGGTCGAGCGGCAGAGGCATACGCCCAGAAAACGCAAGAATTGCTTGATTCGATCCCCGAGAACCCTTCCCGAACCGAGTTTGAGAAGTTGGGCGGCCAGAAGGGGTCAACAGCCAAACAGAGGGCTGAGGTCGCCAGAGCCACTAAGACAACGCTGGAGGCCGCCAAGGCAGCGCCGTCCCCGTTGCCCGTCGAATCGCCCGGCACGCAGCCGCCGGCGCTTATCGCCAGTGGCAAATCGCAAGGTGAGGCCCCGGCGGAGATCGCGGCACGGGGGCGGCAAGAAACACAGCCGCCATCGGAGGCCACGGTGCAAACCGATGCTACGGGTCAGCCCACGGCACCGATCGCAGAAGCCGCGCCCGGTGCCGACCCCTACGCCACGATCAAACGCGAGCACGGTTACGATGTGGCCCGCTACGACGGCGAGGAATCGGCGGAACTGGCCGACGCCCGGCGAGTGGCCGAATCGTTTGGGCTCAAGTTGCAGCCCGTCACGGAACCTACGGGCCGTCTGCACGGGGCCAACATCGGCGACACGGTTTACGTGCGGGGCGATTTGAGTGGTGATGCCCTATGGGGGGTTGTGGGACACGAGATCGGGCACGGCATCAAGGTCGAGGAACTCGACGTGTTTCCGCAGGAGATGCTGAACCGTGCGGCAGAGGCGCGCAAGGGACGGGCATCGGAGGGGTACCGCAATCGCATGGAGGCCGACCCGGAACTGACCCGCCGCGAAGGAGCGGCGGAAGTGGTGGGCCAGTTCATGCAGGACGCGAAGTTCCGCGACCGATTGGCGAGGGACAATCCGACCCTCTGGCAGCGGATCATGGATTGGGTTCACAACGCCCTTTCCGGGGCGAAGAGTCGGACGGCCCAAAAGCTGCTTGCTGAACTGCAAGCCCGGAAGGTTCGCGGCGTGAAGCCAAAGCCCGAAACGCCCGTCGCCTCTGCTGAGGTGTTGCCCAAGCACGTAGCAGCGGACTCGCCCGAGATTCTGGAACTCGGCAGTAAGGTTAAGGAGACATTCCGCAGGAGCGGGCAGGACGAAGCGGCTGATGCGGTCAATGGCGTCCTGCCCGTGTTGGCTGGCAAAGGAGCTTTTGAGCCAAGCAAGGGCTACAGCGTGGCACAGATAAGTAGAGCAATCCACAATGCGGCGATCACGGCAGCTAGAAAGAAAAAAAGTGTCCCAATCAAAGCTGCCGCTGATCCCGCGCAGGTTGCGGCGAAGGAAGCCGAGACACCCACGGAGACAGATCAAGCGGTCGAGGCGGCGCTGCCCTACTTGGAGCCGGCTATCAACAGTCTAGGGGCCAAGGAACAGGAGATACTTCGATCGAAAGATGGAATAGGCCGACCAAAAAAGACAGCAAAGGAAATCGCCGCGAGCTTAGGCACGACCGAAAATGTGATCGCCGGTAAGGTGTATCGGGCGAGGCAAAAGCTCAAAAAGATCATTGAAACCCAGAAACGTGAAGGCATTCCGCCCAAAACGGAAACCGCCGCCGTTGTCACTGGAAAACGCGATGTCTTCTATGAGAGCACCGGGGACGGCGCGCTGGGTGCGCAGCCGGGCGCGACCTTCACGCTAGAGCCAACCGAGTTGCACCCGGAGCTTGCGGGCCGAATCTATACCGTCGGCGAGAAGCGACAAGTTTCCTGGACAGACGGCAAGGACAGTGGAACGACAACCCTAGACGCGATTCGTGAAGAAATCTACAACGAGGGGATGCAGGGGGTCGAAGAGGCAGAACGACTGGCGGCGGTAGACAAGCAGCCGGTAGTGACATTCGACTACTCGGGGGTGGAGAGGGCTGGGCCGTCATCGCCCGCCGCGCCGAAGGTGACAGGGACGCGGCCACCATCACTGCCAAAACCACAACCGGCCGCGCCGCAGGGACCGCCTCCGCTTGGCAGCAGGGTTCGCGGGGTCAGAGGGAAGGCAGAAACGCAGCCGGAACAGCCGGCCGCAGAGGCAAAGCCCTCCCCAGCGGCCGAGCAAGCAAAGACTGAGGCCGAAGCGGCAAAGCCTATCGTAAAAACTTACGGCGCTGGTCTCGGTGGCGGAAAAAGGAAAGCCCAGCGCGTACGTTCGGATGTCGTTCCAGATGTGGCCAAGGCCCCGACTCCGGAAATCGAAGACCGACTTAGCAAGGCACACGGAGTCGAACCGCAATCATGGGTCGAGTGGGGTAAGGAGATTTTCGCTGCGGCATGGCACAAGAGCACCCGGCACTTAGAGTATCTGCCCAAGAACGCCGAGTACGCCGTGGCTTACGACTTCTTCCGCCGGCTCGCGGACGTGCCAAAAGTGAGCCAGGACGAATCCGTTCGTGTGGTGGCGGCAATCCTTGACCCGCTGGGACCGCAGCAAAAGATTCTCTTCGAGCGGGCCATGATCGCCGACAATATGCTCAATGCCTTGGACTCAGGCCAGCCGCTACGGTTCGGATTTGAGAATCGGGAACAAGTAGCAGCCTACAAAGCCCAACTGGATGCGGCTGTGGAAGCGACCCCGGAGGTCAAGAATGCACTGGCGACGCGCAAGAACGTCCTAGCGGAACTTGTGGATGAACTCAAGTCCGAGAATCTAGTGGGGAAAGACATCTCCCCAGAACACTACTATCACCAACAGGTGTTGACCTACCTGGAAGCCAAGCAGCGTGCGGCTCGGGGAGCGGTCCCACGGCCGGTAAAGCGGAGTTTTCAGAAAGCCCGAGTGGAAGGCGTGGAGCAGTTTGGAGAAGAGTTTGACTACAACACATCCTACATCGAAGCCGAGACATCTTGGATGACGGATGCCAGGATTGAACTCGCCAAGGCCCAACTGCTAAAGCAGTTGGAAATCGAGTACGATGCTATGCCAATGCTCCGCGCGACAGCGAAAACCTCCGGCACGACGTGGCAGGATGTACTGCGTGCGCATCCAGAACTGGCGATCTGGCAACCGAGGCCGGGCAACCTCTTCTACCAAGCCACAACCATCCCTGAGAAGATCGCAGAACAGTTGCAGGCGGGAATCATCGACAGTGCCGGATTGACGGCCGAGGATCTGCGAACCGTGCTGGCGATGGGCGGGCCGCAGAAGCAATGGGTGGTTCGAGCGGAGTTAGCGCAACAGTTGGAGGCCAGCACAAAACCTGTGCCGCCTGGTGTGATCGGCGAACTGGCCGACGAAGCGATGGCTTCATGGAAAGTCTGGACGCTGCTATGGCTAAAGCGGGCATTGGGCTACAACATTCGCAATCTGACAGGTGACGCCGACCCAATAATCGCCGCTGCTCCAGGCATCCTGGCACCGACGTATCAGGGAAAAGCTGCCGTTGAATTGTGGAACTATTACCACTCAGACACGCTACCGATGAGTCAAGACCTTAGAGCAAGCCGCGATAACGGAGTGATTGATGCAGGCATGACCGCAACGGAGATTCCAGACATATCGGACTTAGCCGTTTTCAAGCGGTTTGTCATGCCGAATCGAGGCATCGCCGGGCTTCCTGCCAGAAGCGTTAAGGCATACTTTAATACCGTCAAGAAATACACACAGTTCCGCGAAGCGGTCATGCGCCACGCCGCTTTCCTCTACTACAAGGACAAGCTGACCAATGGAACTCTTGAGCATTATGGCACAAGTAAGAAGGAGGTCATCGACACCCTGTATCGCAAGTTGGGGGTGGATGTAGCAGCCGCAACGCTATCCCGCGACTTGATGGGCGACTACGGAAGCCGGACGGTTCTGGGTGAATGGCTCCGCCGACGACTGATTCCGTTCTGGGCTTTCCAGGAGATCAACATCCAGCGCTATCCGGCTCTGGTCCGCGAAGCCTGGCGAGTCGGCAATAAGGGTGCCGTGGCGAAAGCCAGTGTGCTGGCCGGGAAAGCAGTCACCGTCGCTTTGATGACGCGCATTGGGGCGATGTACGGCCTTTACTGGCTGTGGAACAACCTCCGCTACCCTGACGAAGAGAAGGAACTGTCGCCTTACGACCGATCCAATCCGCACGTTACCCTTGGCCGCAATCCTGATGGCTCGATTGTCATCTTTCGTAATGTCGGGTCTGTTGGCGACCTCCTGGAGTGGTTTGGCTTGAATGATGCCACGGCACTCTTGCGGCAGTACGCCGATGGCAATATGAGTTGGGGAGGTGTTGTTAAGGAAATGCTCAAGTCCCCAATAAACAAACTCGTTGGGGGAGTCGCACCGCACGAAAAGGCCCCAGTTGAGATTCTCACGGGGAAGTCCCTATTCCCAGATGTGTTCAGTCCGCGCACAACCGAACGGGGCGAAATCGTGTCAGGCATCGGCGGTCTCCAGGACGAGTATAGGTGGGCGAAGGGGATGATCGTAGGCAAGGGCAACCGAGCCAGGCCGTTCTATTGGCAGCGATGGCTGTTCGGTGTCACGGACCCACGGCAGAACGCCTTGAGCGAAATGTACGATCTGCGAGAGCGTTTTCTGGCCAAGAAGGGCACAGATATGAGCGGAAGCTATCCGCTGAGTAAGTTCCGCAACGCCCGCTACGCTGCCCAGAACGAAGACTACGACGCTTTCATCGAATGGCAAAAGGAATACCTGACATCCGAAGACAATGGGGGCGAGGCTGCGAAGAAGTTCTTCGCAATGCTAAAGCGGATGGACCCGATTCAAGCAGGATTGAACCGAAAAGATGAAGTTGAGTTCGAGACGAAGTTTCTCAACGATCAGCAACGCATTCGCCTGAAGATCGCTCGGGACTACTCGCAGAAATTAAGTGTAACTCTGACTCAATGGTGGATTGCTTCCAAAGGTCCAATGCCACCCACGAAGCTGCGGAAGACCAAGCCAATCTTCACGAAGCCGCGGAAGTAAGAATCCATGTTCTCACACCACGGGGGTCTGTTCCAGTGGACGACGCCCAACTTGCACGGATGATCGAGGCGGCGCATGTCAACGGTGATCTCGGCGTCTCTCTGGTGGAAGTGGAGCGGCGGCTGGTCGTCTGCTGGGCGTGTGTTGACCGGGTGCGGTGTCTCAGCGAGCGGGAGTGGTTTTTGGCCCTGACGGGGCAATCTGGGCAGGCGTGTCAAGCATGGAGCGGGGTTCCGATAGAAACTCGTATTGTGGGGTAAATGCGGCAATGTATAATGTGGGCTGGGAATTGCACAGGAAAGGGCGGTGACTGCCGCTGTGGTGGTTTGACATGTTTTCACTCCTGTTTTCCAGAACGACGCTGACGCTGGCCCTGGTGGCCGTTTGCCTGGTCGCAAGTTGCGCGATTATGCGGCGGGCTGGTTGTGGGGCAAGAGGGCCACGACAGCCGCGCATGGTCACGGCTGGCCCCTACCAGGTGTTGCGCGCCGAGTCGGGGGCCACACTGGTGGTCAAGTCGGGCCGTCGCCGGGCTCCCGAGCAGACCGTGACGCTCGAATACTGCGAGGCCCCAGCCAGCGGCACGTGGGCCGACATCGCCAAGAACCACCTCCAGGAGATTGCCGGCGGCACGGTCACGGTGCGATACCAGCGGCATGGGCTGTTGCGTAACCCAACCATCATCGGACCTGATGGCGAGCCGCAGATTACCAACGAAGCATTTGCTGACTTGGAGGCGGAAATCACTGAGGCACGCGGCCCGCTGACCGGCACGGTCATTGGCGAATCGGGGATTGTGACGAATCTTGCGATGATAGAGGGCGGGTACGTCCGCTGCTCGAAAGACGCACCAAAGGAATGGCAGAAGGTGGGAGCGTTGGCGGAGAAAAAGAAACTCGGGCTATGGTCTGAAAAGGTGAGGTAGCCATGAACCGAATCAATTCCATCTGCTTGACAGTAGCCATCATCAACATTGCCCTGGGAACCGTCTTTGGGCTTTCGTTGGTATGGATTGACGTGCCAAGCGAGTTCGTGTGGCGATGCTTTTTGTCGTTGGGAATCCTTTTTGGAGCAGCAATGCTGACCGGCCTAGCGGCAGGCTTGTTGTTGGAAAATCCCGCGGAAAAGAAATGACGACAGAACCCGAAACCACGATCTGGACCGGAAGCTACGCGACCACGGCAATGGCCGGGCTGGGCGTGCTGGCGGGCGTCGTTTGGCTCGCCGTGACGGTGTTTGGGTGGTGGCTCTGTGACGGCTGGCTGGCGTGGCTGATTGCGTCGGCACTGGCCACCGTGCCGGCTATCGTCTGTTGGCTCGTGGCCCAGTATCGCCACCTCGCGCTAAAATACACCCTTACGTCACGTTTACTGATCGTCGAGAAGGGGCTGTTGGGCCGCAACCGTGCCCGCGTGGCACTGTTGGCCGTTGAGGACGTGGACTGCCGGCAGACGGCGATGGATCGGATGTTCGGAATCGGCAAAATCAAAGTGCTGTCGAACGACCGCACCGACCCAACACTTTCGATGGCCGGCGTGGAGGACGTACAGAGCGTCGTGGGGATGCTCGACCAGGCGTGCACAGAGGAACGAAACCGGCACGGCATGGTCATGCCGGCCGCAACCTAAAAGGAAACGATCATGTTCAAGGCAATCAAGGCATGGCGAAAGCTGATCCGCCTGTTGCGGGAAGATCGGGCGTGGAAACTGTCGGACGGTGCGCTGCTGCATGGCTCGCACGTTATGATTATGACCGGCAGTACGCACGGTGCCCACGTCGCCATTGACAACGTGGTGATCCCGCTGGGGCCGTGGCGACGGTGGCGGTTAAAGCGGCACGTCATGCGACTCATGTTGCAGAAGCTCGACAAAAACCTGTAGGAGTTTTTCCCGTGGGAATTATTCAGATGATCGTCGCATTCGTCGCGCTCTGTTCGTTGCTCTGGCTAGGCTATGCGGTCTGGAAATGCTTCTGGCCCAATTCTGCTACCAATACCACGACTGGCAAGGCAGTGGGACAGGTGGTGGATGTAACCCAGGATTGGGCCAAGAAGGCTTACATGCAACCTATTCGCTGGTGGGATGAGGTTGAGGGCAACGCTGCCGCACTGTCCGCGTGGGAGGTTTTGTACGCGGCCATCGGCGGTACGCCCTATAGCCCCGACGAGATTGTGAAGCCGGCAACCACCAGCGTCATCCCGGCGGCCAGCGCTCCGCACATTCCGCCGGCGGCGCAAACACTGCCGGCAACGCCCGCCCCGCATCATGACGGCGGCGTGGAAGTAGTCGTCTTCGATTCCGCCGGCAAGGCCATTCACCCAACGACAGGAGTGTAACGTGGAAATCAAGAGCATTAACGTCGTGTTGGATTCGTCGGAAGTTGCCACCGCGATCATACCCATGTTGGACGCCAAGCTGGCTTCGCTGGGCAAGGTGGCCGGTATGCAGTTGGCCGACGTACCCGTGACGGTTACGTTCGCGCCGGAGGTTGTGGCTACATGACACTGGTCGATGAGGTGTGGTCAATGATGGAAGACAAACGCACCCTTTGTGAAATCGACCAGTTTTTGGATGACCGGCTTGGCGAGGTGGAATGCGGCATTGATGAGGATTTTAATTGGAGGGACGCAGCGGGCGAACCCGATCCCCGGCGGGCCTTGGAACCAACAGAAATACTTGGGCGGGAATGCGGAAGCGGGACGGATTACTCCGGGCGCGGGTTGAAAAAATACCCAATCCCCGCCGGTGAGTTTGATCGCCACTACGGTAAGCTGGGGATACAGGAAGAAGCGGCGTAATTGCCGCACAAAAGGAAAGAGCCATGAAACGCATCGCCCCGCCGCTGATACTGCTAGTCGCGTGCCTAGTGACGCTGGTGATCTTGAATCTGCCCTATGGCGGCGGCACACCGATCATCGTTCCGCAGCCCGTCACGGCAGCCGTGATCGTGGAAGAGACAGCCGACCGTCCGAACCTCCCCAAGGAAGTGCTGGCCGTATTGGCGGTGGCCCCAAAGCATGGCGTGAAGGTGGTTGATAAGGACGTGGTGGACAAGACGAAGAAAACGCCTACTGTGTTGGTGCCGTTCCTTGACGCCTGCAAGAACCGATCATTGCCAGCCCTGGTCACGCGGCGGGGAGCGGACAAGTATCAGGCAGTCGGGTGCCCAGACTCCGAAGCAAAGCTCGTGGAGGCCCTAAAATGAGTCGCTATGGATGGTTTACATTGCGTTCACTGCATTCCCCAAGATATTTTATTGGCATGGGTCCAGTGTCGGTGTGTGTCTGGCGAGATTGGTCAGTTGAAATAACATGGCATGGATTTAAGAAGTACCGGATCCAATAATGACTCTTATCGTGGGTTGGTGGGCAATACCGCTGCTAATTACGATGGTCATTGCTGGCTACGTCGGGTTCGTTCTATTGACAGACCCACATCCCAATGACTGCGGGATGGGGCTGCTGCTGGTGTGTCTGGCAATGGGTGCATCTGCGAGTGTTTGGGTCATATACCTGTTTGTGTCTATTATGCTCTCGGGGAGATTCCTGTGACACTCATCGTTACCGACGAAAACAGTCTGAAAATCATCACGGCCATGCAGGCGGACGGCTTCCCACCCGGTTGCGCCGAGGACGGCCGCTTCCGTAGCGAGCCAATCGGCACCTATTCCGCCGTGTACGCGGACGAGTTCCCTTTGATCCCGGAAAGTGAGGTTATCGAGCGAATCAAATACGTCACGGCGAACCAGGGTTTTATCGGCCAGCGGTGGCAGCCGGATCCACGCGCGCATTTTCAATCGACGTTTGGTTGGTGCTGGGCGTACAGCCTCACGCAAGCGGTGGAGGGTGTGAGAGCGGGTCAAGGTCTTCCGTTCGTGCAGTTGGCTCCCGAATCGCTACTGGAGTTGGTGAACTATCGCAACCAAGGCTACTACTGTGATCGCGCCTTGGAGTATGCCAAGCAGCACGGTATTGCCGAGCGTGCCCTGGTCCCGCAATACAGCCAGAATCCGGTAAAGTGGGGCGACTACCGAGAAAACGCCAAGCAGTACGTGCCGTTAGAGACTTGGGATTGCACGCAAAAGGAGATGCGGGCGCAGGTAAGAACAGCGCTGTTGTGTGGCGACGGAGTTTACGGAGGGTGGGATAAGTATCGACACGCTATGTGGCTGGACGGAATGCTGTTGGACGGCAACAAGATTCGCTACCACACCCCCAACACGCATGGACCGGGGAAGGATTGGGCTTTGGATTCTGAACCCGATGAAGCGTTTATACTCAGGAGTGCCACGTACAATGGATGACCAAGTGACCTCCAAACGCGAGCCGCTGATCGTCATCGCCCTGGCGGCGATTGCGGTCTTGGCTCTCTGGCTGTCGAGTTGCAAGCCGAAAGAATCATCGCCGGTGGTGCTGGAGCCGGTCGAGTTTAATACAACACTCTCCCCGGCGGCTCCGGTCAACAGCCAGAAGGAAACGAAGGCTTCCATTAGCCCCGTCAAGAGCGGTGCCTTGCCGGGGATCGTCCACGCACCAAAAGCGGCAAATAAGCCTGCCGCAATGATGGCTGAGAATCCTACACCAGCCGGGACGGCAATTACACAACCACTTGCAGTTGCCCGGAAAGCTAGCACCGGAAATGCACCAAAAGTCGATTCCGTCCCCGCTGGTATTTTATTCGATTGGAATGCGATGCTTGCCGACGTGAAGGCCCAGCTTGCCAAGGCGGCGGCGAAGCTGCCAAAAGAACCAAAGCCCAAAGAGCCGCCTCCGGGCTTGCTACCGAAGCCCAAACTCGACTCCTACGGCGAAGCGTATGCGAAGTGGGACAGCGAACCCTATCGGCCGATGCTCGTGCTGGTCTGTCAAGAGGCTTGCGGCCCGTGCCGGCAGATTGAGAAGCGAATCCCTGAGCTACGCGAAGCTGGCCACTTTTGCCACCTCGACCGGGACAAGGACAAAGCTACGCTGGCACGCATGGGGTTCTCGGGTGCCTGCCCGCAGTTGATCGTCTATCCCGCCAAGGGTGAGCAGGGAAAGCCCTACGTCGGTACGGATGCAATCGGCGAATACATGGCCGAAGCGAAGAAGGAACCGTGGAAGCCCGTCGAGATTCGCGTGAACGCCATCCCCGCCGGCTTCCGCTACCTAGGAGCCAACGTACTTTCCTCCCAACGCAACGCGATCCTAGACGAAGAGGCACAGCAACAGGCCAGCTATCAGGCGTCGGTCTGTCAGCAAGGGCATCAGGGATGGTCCCAACGCTACCAGCGATTGGTAAGCCGACTGGGCGCAGCCAGCTACCAGGAGATATGCGCCGAAAGCTGGCCGCCAAGGTGGCAAAAGGATTCGAGCACAGAAGGATTGTGGCGGGACGCTTTCAATTCATGGAGCAAGAGTCCCGGTCACTGGAACGTGGCCAGCCGCGTGCATCAGGCGTTTGGCAGCGGCATGGCGCGCAGCCGTAATGGCGTCTATTTTTCCACAATTTTAGCGATGAACTGAGACGGAACTACGCTTTCATGGCTAAACATCGATCACACAAACGCCCAGACATTCATTGAAAAATGGTCGTGTTATTTGCCGCGAACGTACTGGACGCAGTTGTGAGCAAACGGAAGGCCAAGATGTTTTTGTCCCGCTGTTTTCCTCGCACGGATGGAAATGGCCACCTGGCTTACAGCGAGAAGATGAAATTATTGTCTTATGCACTACGCAAAGCGCCGCATCCGCGACCTACGCCTCGCCCACATCCTAATTATTGCATAGACGATTACTGCCGGGTTCAGTTGCGTTCCATTCCAAAACATGGAAGCTTGTGGAAGGATGCTTCTCAAAACCTCGATACATTCATTCGCAAACGTGAAGATGCAGTTTCTTTGTTGGACTGCAACGAGATCGTTATTTAACCCCTGGAGGTTTCCGATGAAGGGCAAGTTTTTGTTTTCTCTGTTACTGTGCGTTTTGGTCTGCGGTCTGGTGTCTGTTCTGGCCGGTCCTGTTTCCGCTGGTTGTGATTGCCATGATGGTAAGTGCCAGCCCCGAGCAATCGCGGTTTTGGAGGTTCCTGTGACTGTGGGCGTAGCCGTCGCCGGCGTGGCGGTCCACGTTGCGGCACGACCTGTCTCAGCCGTCGTGAAACAGCACCCCGCGCGGCGCATCATCACGGTCGTCGTTCGGCCGGCACGGTTGCGGGCCTGTTGTCATCGTTGATGCTTGCACCCCCGATCCCCCTGCCGGGACAAGGACGTTTCCGGCAGGGATTTTAGCACACGCACTATGAAACGAACGGCAGCATTTTGGAGTGGTTATCAGGCATTTCGCCTTGGGCGTGACTGCCAACTTGCCGACCCCTCCGAAAAACGGGACTGGGCAAACGGCTTTGCCTATGCCCAGCGATTGGATCAAGGCGGCAAGGTTTGGTATCGGAGTCGGACGCTTTGGGGCTGTATGTTGTGCGCCTTAGCAGGAGTCGGACTGTTGATTTATGGTCAGTCACAGGGGCAATCGGGGATGTATATGGCGGGGGCGGGAACGGGGCTGTCGGCGGGCGGAATCTTTAGCACGCTCATGCGGCTTGTGACTCGGGAAGCGGTCACTTTTGGCGGCGGTTTTAGCAGCGGCCCGACGTGGCCACCAAACAACTGAAGGGGCATGATGATGACACCTGTTCGGGAGCTGCTTGAGGAGATTCGAGAGAGCCAGGTCCGCATCGAGGAGCGGTGCATCGCCTGCCGAACAACGCAAGACGAACATCACAGGGCATTGTTTGGCAGCAACGGTCGCATGGGAATCAAGTCCAAGGCGGAAATCATGTGGTGGTCGCTTGGAGGCGTTGCGGCGTTTTTGACGGTCGGTGGCGGAGGCGTACTGATTCTCAATTGGCTTCATCCGTAGCGATTGATGCTAAATCTGTCTTAGGTTCCACGGCTGACGGGCGCACTAGCGCACGTCAGCCGTTTTTCATTCTTGCACTTCTCCAGACACCCGATCTAGCGGGGCACCGCGCCCGATGCGGGCCTTTTTCGTTGTCCGGGATGTTGGCAAAACTGTACCACTATCGACGGTTGGGGGTCAGTCGGGAACGAATTGGACAACGGCCTAAAAAATACTCTGTGTCCGAAGCTCTTGGTATGATTAGACATACGAGAGGAAGTGTAAAAAAATCGTGCAAATCGGATTGACATACGATTTGTATTTGCTAGATTGTCGATACTTACTCAGTCAAACAGAAGGAATCAGCCGGTGAGCATGAAGCACACGCAACATGAGATTTACGCTGCCACGGCCCTATCCGCGCTAGGGAATCTAAGGCGCTTCATGCCCCTTTTGTTTGACCACGGCCGGATGATCCGGCTGGCAGCTTTTGTTCATTCATTGCGGCGCTGGCCCTTTCCTTCCCGAGTCCCCCCGGACCAGGGCCGGGGCGCGGGGGTTTTTAAGTGATAGGGAGTAGACACGCGATGAAACACTGGAAACTCACCGACGAAGCCAAAGCAAAAATCCCCGAATGGAATCAGCGATGGATCAACATAATCCGCCGCGCGACTCCAATGAATGACAGCGAAAAAAAGTCCGTGGCGGAAGCGATCAGAGTGATGTATCGTCTTGCAAAACTGGATGGCGACAATCTGCGGATAGTATTTGTGCAATCGCCTTTAATGGTGGCGACTGTTGCGGGGGCAGCGGCAGCATGGTGGTATCACCGCAATACCCGCGCTGCCACCGACGCTGCCACCGACGCTGCCACCTACGCTGCCACCGACGATGCCACCTACGATGCCACCTACGATGCCACCGACGATGCCACCGACGATGCCACCCGCGCTGCCACCCGCGCTGCCACCTACGATGCCACCGACGCTGCCACCTACGCTGCCACCGCCGATGCCACCTACGCTGCCACCCGCGCTGCCACCTACGCTGCCACCCGCGCTGCCACCGCCGATGCCACCTACGCTGCCACCGACGATGCCACCCGCGCTGCCACCGCCGATGCCACCGCCGATGCCACCGCCGCTGCCACCGACGCTGCCACCCGCGCTGCCACCGCCGCTGCCACCCGCGCTGCCACCTACGCTGCCACCGACGCTGCCACCTACGATGCCACCTACGATGCCACCGACGATGCCACCGACGATGCCACCGTCGATGCCACCGCCGATGCCACCGACGCTGCCACCCGCGATGCCACCTACGCTGCCACCTACGCTGCCACCGCCGATGCCACCTACGCTGCCACCTACGAATCGATGATATTCGCGTCCATGCTGGCTGGC
>ERZ1292632.2537-Hain-H43-01um-R2-2537-length-15043-cov-8_pt1 | contig 15043 bp, 22 predicted proteins | sample MGYA00564407_ERZ1292632 | MGnify/ENA primary metagenome ERZ1292632 (study PRJEB36523, sample SAMEA6512637) | groundwater metagenome | collected 2019-01-08 | study: AquaDiva: Metagenomics assemblies of 32 groundwater samples | reverse complement strand
TTTGATGGAGATGGTGACTTAGATATTGTTGTAGGAGATTATTGGGGAAGAATTTTTATATTTGAAAACAAGATGCCTCAGAAGAAATAAATTTAAATAAATAGGAAAACTAAGAAAAAATATGAGAGACCAAGAATACAAATCAGTTGAAAGAAAAATAGCAGATCACTTGGAGACGGGTGGAGAAGAATTGAAAAATTTTGGTTCAAATTACGTGAGAGTGCTATACGGGACAATTGCGAGTACTTTCAGAATTCCTACTCTTGTTAGAAAATTGATAATGATGCAAACTCCTTCCTCTGATGTGGGTTTTTCACATGACTCAACTTTTTGGGGGCAAGTTGTGGGAGTGATTGTTGGTCTTGGCGCAGATTATAAAATCATTACAGACATTGCTGACAGCACTAAAGACGAAAACTATATTCCTTTAGCTGTTTTAACAGGCACAAATATTCTTTCAGGAATGTATGAATTAAGAAGATTGTCTAAATCTAAAGAGAAAAACACAAGCTTGGAAGCCTCGATTAATGAAAGTGATTGAACAGAAAATGCAAAAACTTGAAAGATTAACACAAGATGACGAGGGAAATTTTTTCGCAAAAGGCAGGCTTACAAATTCTGATATGCCTATTCCTTCAAGAGACTTAACTCCTAAAGGAAGAATTAGAGTTTTAATATTGGAAAATCCTGTTGATATTGAAGAAGAAATAAAAAAATATGCTAACAACTATCCTAGTTCTGTTCCTAAAGACGCTAATGCTTACATTATTTCTGATTTTAATGGAGGAACACAACATGCTCGTAAAGATGAAAAAGAAAAAGAGCATATGTGTTCAGCTTATGCACTCCAATTTTACAAGCATCCATTACTCAACAACGATTGGTAATTCTAAATAAAACCCATCTAAATATTCAAACCTTTTCCAAAGGAATTACATTCGGAATTTTATAAAGCTCTTTGTCTCCCGTTATTAAAAAAGTTCCATGAAGTTGCGCTAAAGTTACATACAAAGAATCATAAATAGTAATGTTATATTTAATGGAATTTTCTATTGCTTTGGAAATCATCTCTAAACTAGCGTTCTCTAATTTAAGATTGAGCTCCCACAGCATTTTATTAGTATAAATCAACTCCTTCTCTTTTTTTTGTTTATAACGGAGAGTGTTCAATACTTCTGAAATTATTATATCAGGTGCAGCCAACAAAAATTCTCCCCTTAAAAAAGCCTCTTTGATTCTTATGGTCTTATCAGAATTAACTTCATTAACAAACCACTTTACAATTATTGAAGCATCTACTACCTTCTCTTGTTTCTCCATTCTCTTATTATTAAAGTGCTATCTTTGCCGCCGTCAAAAACACCAGATTTTCTAATTTTGTCTATTTCTTCGCTGGCTTTTCTTCTTTTCTCTAAATCAACTTTTTCTTTATTTTCAAGATTTTCAATTATGGCTCTTCTTAAAACAGCGCTCCAATTAATCTCTTCATGCATTTTCATCCTGTTCTTAACATCTCTATTTATTCTTAATGAAATTGTTGTATCTGTCATTGTAATACAAGTAATACAAGTATATATTTAAGCTTTTTGGTTTAAACAAACCTCATAAAAATAATTTACTTGTAAACATTTTTTCTATGAGCAATTTCTATTACAATTATAATTAGCAAATTCTGCTTTATGTCTAAAATAAGCCTGTAATTACCAGCTCTTGCCCTATAGAAATTGGTTCCCTGAAGTCTTTTAAGATCGTGAGAAAACGGGCGGATTTTTATTCTCTCTATAACAGAACCTATTCTTTCTTGAGATATTTTATCAAGTTTATTTAGTTGATTTTTAGCCTTTTCTGATAATATAACTTCATACATTTATCTTTAGCTCCTTCTTAACATCTTCCCATTTGTGGAACTTTTTGGTTCTGCCATGTTTAATATCATTTTCATACTCTGCTATGCTTTTTTTAGTTTCTTCAGAAAGCTCCATTCTGTCTTCTATTAAATCCCATATTATATCCTCATAGCTTTCCTTATTATGCATTTTCATTTTTTGAAGCTTCTCTAAAAGGTCCTTACTTATCTGAATAGTTGTATCCATAGTAACTATATAATTGGCTATAGTATTTAAGCTTTTTGGTTTATACAAACCTCACAAATAAACCTTTCAAAAAGGTTTCCAAAAACGAACTGCTAGAATTTTACAAATGAACCTTTTGGAAAGGTTCCCAAACCAGACCTTATACAAATCTAACAAAGACAAATCCGGGGATTTCCTTGATTTTTGCTATGTGATTTATGTGTTTTTGGTATGCGATTATTGATTGCTGATATAACGGACCTATTGGAGCCGCGATAATTCCTCCTTCTTTTAACTGATTTAATATTTCTTGAGGTATATTTTCAATAGCAGCACTGACAAGAATTCTGTCAAAAGGAGATTTATCAGGAAGACCGTACCTTCCGTCCTGGCAATAAACTTTGATATTTTTGTAGCTTCTCAGGGCTTTTCTTGACTTGTCCGCCAGCTCTCTTAGAATCTCAACACCGTAAACCTGGCCTTTTTCTCCGACAATTTCTGAAATCAATGCAAGAACATATCCACTTCCAGACCCTATTTCAAGAACTTTCTGATCTTTCTTAATATTTAAGCAGGAAAACATAACTGCAATAGTATACGGCTGAGAAATTGTCTGACCATGGCTAAGAGGAAGAGCATTATCTACATAAGCCATGCTTTCAAGATGTTTTGGAATAAAATTTTCTCTTTTAACTTTTGAAAAAGCTTGAATAATCTTCTCATGAAATTTTGCTTTTTTTAGAGACTCAAGAAGCTGGGGTTTGGACATAACAATTATAAGAGAGTAAAATATAAATAGTTAATTATTTTCTTAGAGGTAAGAATTTAAAAAAATGGGAAGAAAAACAATTAATACTCTGTTAGCAGTAACTCTTATTGGATTTTTATCTTATGATGGATTAGATCGTTATAATAAAGAAGTTAAAATTAATGAAGATGCTATAGGAAGATTGGCTTACATTGATTATTTCGAGAGCTCAGTTAAAAGTAGTCAGGAAAATCTTAATGACTTAAAAAATGATACACTTGAGCAATGGTACACTCCTATTACAGAGTTTTTTAATAACCCAAGGATTGCCAGAAGGGTTGAAGGACATCTTAGGGATTCATTAATACAAGATAGACAGAAAATTTTGAATTTTGAGATGAATATCCTGAACAAAAATCTAAAAGAATTGGATTCGCTTCATGACTTAGGGTATTTTAATTCTGTTCCAGACACAACCAAATTAAAAATTGGGAAAATTTTAAATTCTACATCTTCAAACTAACTACTTTACTAACTCCATCATGAATTTCCATGAATAAATTCATGTCATGTGCATTATTATAATTTCAAAGCCGAGAAATTAATTTCAAAAGGAAGGTCAATTTTTAATTCTTCGAGTGACTTAGTTCTGCTTTTAAAATTAAGAATACCAATACCTACGACTTCACCTGTTGATTCTTTCTTAAATAAAGTTATATCATCTCCTACATCCTCACCATATGTAGGGTCTGCTCCTGCTATAAAGATCTCTAAATAATCTCCTTCTTCATCGTAATAAATTCTCATTTGTCCTTTCATTTTAACCTGTATTCATAACAAAATAAGTTGTTATAACATAACCCCTACCATTTAAATATTTAACTATGACTCTAAGGAATTTTCCATTATCTTTGTAATATCTATAATAAAATACTTTACTATCTTCATAAATACTTTCAACAATTTTATCTGGATTTGATAATGTTTCCTTTACTTTTTCTAAATAATTAGCCATATAAGAGTGTGGAGATGAGGGTGAAGTTATATGGTTCCATCTCTCTTTAGATAAATATATTTTCCTCCCGGTTTTATCAGTTATTTCAAAAATAAAATTCATTTTATTTTTTTATAATTTAAGACTAACAACTTTTGAAATCCCATCATGCATACAACGCGATCTTCGCGAAAGTCCATGCATCACAATTTGAGGCTTGTAACTTTGCTCATTCCTTCATGCATGCTGACTCCATAGAGAGTTGTTGCGTTTGTTATAACCTCGTCGTTATGGGTGATTACAATGTACTGACCTTTCTGCATGTATTTTTTGAGGAGCTCTGCAAGCCTTTGAGAGTTTCTCTTGTCAAGCGCTGCGTCAATCTCGTCAAGAATATAAAAAGAATAAGGCTTAAACTCCTGTATTGCGAAAATCAATGACAGGGCAACAAGAGTCTGCTCCCCGCCTGAAAGGCTTTTCACATCAAAGTATTTTCCATGGCCGGTCTTAACTATAATATTTACTCCTCCTTCAAAAGGCTCTTTCCTGTTTTCAAGCTCTAAAAAAACCTCTCCTTTAATGCTAAGCTGGGAGAAATTTCTTGAGAATATTTCATTGAGGGAATCCAAAGTCTTAAGGAAGGTTTTTTTCTTTTTTATGTCAATTTCATGGATGACCTTTAGGATGCTGTTTTTCTCTTTTTCTATTATTTCTGCTTTTTCCCTTACAGTATCATATTCTTTCTTTACAGAATCATAAACTTCTAGAGCCCTCATATTAACAGAACCTATTTCTGAGATGCTCTCTTGAGTTTTAGCGAGCCTTTCTGAGAGAGATTCTTTAGGCAGCTTTATAATTTCTACATACGGAAAACCGAGCATCTCTATTTCCAAATTCTCCGTCATAGCATCAAACCTTGCTTTCTCAACCTTGAAATTATTTACAAGCTGCTCAACATTGTAGACGGAATTTTGATTCTGGGAAATATTCATCTCTGTTTCTCTTATTTTAGCATGGAAGCTGTCTCTTTCTGCAATTAAGGACTGGAATTTTCTTGTCAATTCCTCTTCTTGTTTTCTTTTCTTTGACAAAACAACTTCGTTGTTTTCAAGTTCATTTTTAATCTCTTTAAGATCCTGCCTGATATCCTCTTCTTCTCTTAAAGACTGCTTAAGGGAAATTTTCGCTCTTTCTATCTCCCTCTGCTTAAATAAAACTTCTGAATCAACATTTTCCTTGGTTCTTAGAGATATCTCCTGAAGTTCAATTCTTGCAGTTTCATATTTATACTCTATATTTGAACTGCTGTCAAAATCCTGTTCTAGCCTCTTTTTTATCTTTTCAAGCTCTGACATCTCTGACTTCAAAATTTCTGTTTTTTCGTATAAATTTTTTATAAGATTCTTTTTTTCTTCTATTCCATCAAGCTTGACTAAATCAGACTCTCTTTTTGATATTTCAAGAGTTGCCTGCTCTATTTCCTGCTTTAGCAAATTACTTTTAGAATAAGTCTCTGTCAGCTCTTTATCAGAATCCTCTATCTCTTTTTTAAGATTAGATATTTTTTCTAGAATATCTTTATTTATATGACCTATATGCTCTTCAGTTATTTTGCTTTTGCAGACAGGGCAGATATCCATCTTAGAAATATTGCTTATAAGCTTGTTCTGCTTGTCAATTTCATATTCTTTTGTAGAAGCAACTTTTTCAGTATCTTTTATCCTCAAACTGAATTCTTCCATAAGGTTTCTTTTTTCTGCAAGAATAAGCTTCAAGGACTCTGTTTTCTGCTTTGAAGAGTTTTTGTCGTATAATTCTGTGGATATGGATTTTATCTGCTTGACTATGAACTCTGATTCATTATTATAGCTTTGAAAGAGGCCTTTTTTATCCTCCGTCCTTTCCCTCAGAGACTTCAGCTCTGACTTTACTGTATAGAATTTCTTCCTTTGTTCTTCTAAAATCTCCATCTCTTTTTTCTTTGACTCTAAGTCTCTCTCTTGAAGACCTTTTAGAGATTCTGGCTTCTTCAAATCTTTTAGGGAGAACTCTCCTGTCTTAACAGTCTCTTCGTATTCTTCCCTATGTTTTTGTATTTCAGAAAGTTTGGACTCGTAATTTTCAACTTTTACAGTGGCTCCGGCTATACCTGCCCTTATATTTGCTATTTCCTGGTTTAACCGCTCCTGTTCCAATCCTGTTGACTTACGGATTTGGGAGTTTATAGAATTAATATTGGACTCGTAATTTTCAATTGAGGCTCTTAAAGAAAGAATATTCTTCCTTATCTTTTCAACTTCTTTAGTTTTTTTAGACATTTCTTCAAGAATCCTTTCAGACTCTTTTTTTGTTTTCTGCAAATCGCTGTAGATTATGCTCGCCTTGAATTTTTTTATGTCTTCTTCAAGCTTTTTGTATCTCAAAGCCTGCTGCCTTTCTTTTTCAAGATTGTTCAAATAAGAAGTCCTTTCTTTGAGTATTGCAGCAACCTCTTTTAATTTTTCATCCGTTCTTTCAAGCTCTTTCAATGATTTTTCTTTTCTTGATTCATAGACTGCTATTCCAGAGACTTCCTCTATAATTTTTCTTCGCTCTTCTGTGTGCATATTAACAAAGTTCTGTATCTCTCCCTGAAGGATAATATTAAACCCGTTTGGATCAATGCCTGCCTGTGCTAAAAGGCTTAAAATTTCCTGACGCGTTTTTGCTTCATCGTTTATTTTGTATAGACTAATGCCGTTTTTTCTGACGACTCTTTTTATGGATATTTCGTCTGTATCCAAAGAAAAAACCCGGTCTGAATTGTCAAATACAACTTCAACTATTGCCTCTTTCGAGGGAGAAGCCGATTTAGTTCCCAAGAAAATCAAATTGCTGGCTTTTGCAGCTCTCATTGACTTAATGCTCAGCCTTCCAAGAACAAAACACAAGGCATCTGAAACATTGCTTTTTCCAGATCCATTTGGTCCAAGAATCACATTTATTCCTTGATTAAACGGAAGCTCTGTTTTTCTTGGAAAGCTCTTGAAGCCGTGCATCACCAACCTTTTTATGAACATTTGAAAACAACCTCGCGGTTTTTTTCGATTTTCCCAATTTAGCCATGTATGGCGATTTCTAGACTCGGCCACTGGAATTGTTATTAATGATTTACTTTTGTCAATTCCAATAACCTCGACCTCCGAGGAAATCATTATAAAACCTTAGAAACAATAAGAAAAAGATATTTTTAAAGTTTGGGAGAAGGTTTTTAAGAGAAAAAATTAACCAGAAAAGTAATCTATAATTTCTTTTGGCCAAAATTTAACCGTTTCTTGATGCTCTTTTAGCACTTTATTTTTATCTACCCATTTTAATTCTTCCAAATCGCTTTTTGGCGTTACATTATATGTATAAGCAAAACACTCATACCATCTAATTTCTCCCTTAGATGTAGGGGTTATTCCCGAAGCTAAAAATCTTCCAACTCTTATTTCTAATCCAGTCTCCTCTAAGAACCCTCTTTTCAAAGCTTCTTCGTCTGATTCTTCATTCTCAATAGCCTCGCCTGGAAAATGCCAATACCCTGCAAGAACTTTTGGTGAATCTTTTTTCTTCTTTCCAAGCAAAACTTTTCCCTTGTAGTTTACTATTCCTGAGACTGCTTCCATAAATTCACTCCAGCTTTTTCTGGCTTAAACCATTGCTTGCATTTTTCCAAGTAACCCATGTTTTTCTGAACAACCCTTCATCTTTGTATTTGTGCACGTTTTTTTCCAAGAATCTCTGAGTTGTAGGATCTGAAGTATAGCCAGAGCCTATGTCCCCGTACTTTTCTCGCAGTTTGTCCATTTCAAGCTCTCTGATGAATTTTGCAATAATAGAAGCAGCAGAAACAGCCACGTGGTTTCTATCAGCCTTGTGTTCGCAGTATATCTCAAGATTTGAAAGGTTTTCTATTTTAGTCTTCAAGAAATCAGACCATTTTAGTATGCTTGTTGATGGGCAATCAATAACCACCTTTATTTTCCCATACCCCTTGTTTATCTTGTTTATTATTTTCGCGCAGGCAATGGCCTCCAGTTCATTCAGCTTTATTCTTGAATCTCCTATTCCGTCAATTTCATCCGGGTGAATCATAATTACTTCAAAAGCTTCAGAAAGGTTTTTTATCTTTTCAAAAAGGATTTCTCTGCGCTTCGGAGTGACTTCTTTACTGTCTCTGACTCCAAGTTTTTTAAACTCTTTTTCAACCTCAGAATTTATAAGAGAGCCCGCCAATATCATAGGACCTATGACCGGACCTCTTCCTGCATCATCAATACCCAAAGTAAGCATAGGTTTTAAAAAAGAAGTTGGTATAAAAAGATTGTTATTGCATTTAAGCAACAAAAGCCCACTTCGCATAACGGTATTGCACAAGATTGGAAATCTTGGTCCTTCGGGGCACCCAGGTTCGACTCCTGGAGTGGGCGTTTTTATTAAGTTATTATAAATGAAAAATATAAAAAACTAAAAATTATTCTAGATTTGAAATTTCCCATAGCCCTTTTTCAGCCCACTCTCTGTTGACTTTTCTGTTAAATCCATTTATAAACTTCAGCAAGAATATCTCTTCCTGGCTTAGAAAGTCCTGGCGTAGAAGATTTATCTCCTCTGGCTCGATTATCTGCGTTTTCATTTTGTCTTTTACCTCCTAAATATCCAGCGTTTTTCTTTTTAAAACAAGTCAGAAGAAAAAATTCATAGCTATAGTTCGGAAAACAAATTCACAAACCTTATAAAGAAAAACAAGCAATTATTGGCATGAGTTTAGAGATTTCTTTAGGCAATTTTTATGGTATTGACTCAATGCTAGAAATTGGGATCATAATTGTTTCCCTTATAATATCCTATCAGAGCAGAAAGATATACAAACTAATTCAAGAAAAAAGATACAACTTCTTTGCATGGGCTTTCCTTTCTGTTGCAATTTCTTTTGTTTTCAAGATAATATCAAACCTGACAATAGTCCATAGATTTTACATCCAAAATGTAAATTTTGTTGCAGTTATTGCTCGTGAGTTCCAAGAAATGCAGATAATCCAATTCTTCAGTTTTATACTCTACAAAGTTTTATTTATAACAGGACTTTTAACTTTGTTTTTTATAACAACAAAAACAGAGGATAAGGAAAAAATATTCCTTTACATTTACTTCGGGATAATTGCAATCTTTTTGAGCATATATGTAAACTTCATCTTCCACCTCACAGTTGCAATAATCCTTTTGTTTTTAACTGAGTATTTCTATCATAATTACAAAAAATTTAAAACAAGAAATAGTTATTTGGTATTCCTGGCATTTCTTGTAATCACGATAAGCCAAATCTTATTCATATTTTCAGACCTCAATCCCTTTATCTACTTGTTAGATGAGATTCTGCTTCTTTCTGGGTTTATTATCTTTTTAATAAATCAATTTTTAATAAAAGATGAAAAAAAGAACAAAATTAGAAGTCATAAGAGATTTTTTGCTGGTTTTAAAAGGCGCTGAAAAAACCAGGATAACTCACTTAATTTACAAGGCCAACCTCTCCAACAACAGCATAAAGCCTTATCTGGAAGAGCTTATAAAAAATGGCCTCATCCAAAATTTCAATGAAAGCGAAAAAAGATTATTTTCTATAACGAAAAAAGGATGTGCATTTCTGGAAGATTTCAATAAAATAAGGATTTTCTCAGAATCATACGGATTAGGATAATTTTATAATCTAGAGTTCGGTGTAAAATTTATTGCCCTCATAGTTCAGCCTGGATAGAACGTGAGCTTGCGGATGTGAGAGAGCCTAGGTTCTCCTAACACTACCTCTCCTAAGAAAACAAGATAGGAAAATAGAGAAAATAGTAAAAAGCTTAAAACCGGGGTTCAAATCCTCGTGGGGGCGTTCAAACAAGATTTATAAAATTAAACATCTTTAAAATAATATGAAAATAAAACCTCAAACAAAATTGGGCAGATGGTCAGCAGGATTGAACCTCTTTTTCTTGATAGTTATTGCTGCTTCTTTAGTGTCTGTTTTGATACTAAAAATACTTTCTTACGATGATACTTGGTGGGATGTCACTGTGCCCATTGCATTCCTAATTGAAATGGCTGCTTTGTGTACTGGAATAATAGCTGTAAAAAAACATAAAGATAAATCAGTGTTCGTATATTTGTCTATAGCAATAGGTTTACTTACTATACTCTTTGTTCTATTGCATAGCTTATTTATCAATGATTGATTAATTTTCTAAACCTTTGAGGAAAACGTCGTTAAGTTTATCCTTAGAATTAAAATCGCGGGCGCGTTTTACTCAGCAAAGTATTACAAAAAATTATTTCTTAGAGACTTTTTCTTCCTTTAAAGCATATTTCGCAATCATAAACACCACGAATGCAATTATAACAAAGTTTATTATTGCACCTAAAAGCGCGCCCCACCCTATCACTATAGGACCTATAGAAAACGTGGCTGTCTGCCAAGCTCCCCCTGGAATAAAAGGAGTTACTATTGGCATTATTAAACTATCTACTATTGATTTTACTAGTGCTGTTGAGGCCAAACCAATTACGAGTGCCACTGCCAATCCTATAACTTTGTACTCATTCAAAAATTCTTTAAACTCTTTTAATATTTTCATATATATTACTACCAAATCACATTTAAATAGATTATCTTCTTTTTTGCTTAAACTTGGGAGAGACGAGCAAATTAAAAAATGCCAAAAACAAACTGGAAAGTTGTAACTTACTCTTTGGCTGCTTTAGCCTGCCTTGCGCTGACATTTTTTGTAGACTGGCTTTTTATAATCCCTGCAGCAATATTGATGATTTTGAATCAAAGAGAACTTTTTAAAAAAAGTAGAAAATAACCAACCCTACCAATCCTGCAATTATTGCATAAGCTGAAGCGGCAAGTATTACTTTTCTAATTATATGGCCTTCTTGATTATGAAGATGAACTGTTGCCTCAGCCGCAAGAATATTGTGAATGGCAAACATATTCCCAATAGCTCCTCCAACAACCTGGAGCGCAAGCAAGAGAACGACTGGAGCCCCTATAGAAACGGCCGCTTCTGCCTGCAACGAAGCAAAAAGCAAATTTGATACAGTATTACTTCCCCCAACAAAGGCGCCGACAGAACCGACAAGCGGAGCAACAAAAACATAAAATTCCTTAAATAAGCCGACAATAGTTTTAGCCACCAACAACGGAAAAGCCGGCAAGCCTGAATTATTTATTCCTGAAACTATTAAAAGCTGCACAAAAACAAGTGTAGATGTCAGAGCAATTGCCGGCTTTTTTATTCTTTGCAATGTTTGTATAAGAGACGCAGATATTTCACTTTTTTTGCCAATGAAAAACGCAAACATTAAAGACACAATAATAAATGCAAAGGCTGGCGTGTACAAGGGCTGGAAGCTATAGCTTACTCCCGAGCTAAGGATGCTCTTTGTTCCAATAGTTACTGAGCTTAAGAATTTTTTGAAATAAGGAACTGATCTAGAGATAAGCAAAAACAGCACTATGACCAAATACGGAAGAATGGAAATCATAACTTGTTTTTTTAGGGGCTGGATTTTTTTATGATGGTGCGCAAAGCATATCTCTGATTTTGGCTGAAGAAATCTTTTCTTGGCTGCGAAGCCGCATATCAAAAGAGAGCCAAATCCTGCGAGAATAGAAGGAAGCTCTGGTCCAATGAAATAAGCCACCGAAAAATAAATTGCAATGAAAACAAGCCATGAAAATAAAGCAAACGGAAGAGCTTCTAAAACTGCCTTTCTTTTTGTCTTTGTTTTTGAATAAGAAACAGTCAAGTAAACTAGAAAAAGGGGAATAACTATGCTCGAAATTGAATGCAAAAGCGCAGTCATTTTTGTCACAGACATAAGCATCTCATGAGAAAATCCTAAAGAGCCCAAGCCTATTGTTATAGGAACGCCCGCCGCTCCAAAACTCACTGGAAGAGCATCAGAGATTAATGGAGCCACTACTGCAAGTATAGGAGGAAAACCCGCCGAAGCCAGCAAAGGCGCTGCCATTGCTGCAGGAGTTCCAAATCCGGCAACACCTTCAATTAAAGCATTAAAAAGAAAAGCTATCAGAATTACCTGAACTCTTGCATCAGGGTTTATGGAAGATAAAAATCCTTGAATTACTGAAAGCTGTTTTGTATTTTTAAGAATTGCAAGAAGAAAAATTGCGCCGAAAATAATCAGCATTATCTCAATAGCAACAAAAAAACCTTTTATCATAGAGACACCTAGAATTATCAATGAGACTTTCCATATAATCAAGGAAAGCAGAACCAAAACAATCCAAGCCAAAGGGACAGATTTCATTGCAGAAATTCTGAATCCAATCATCAGGATAAAAAGGACTGCAAAAGGAAAGAAAGCTAAAATTTCGATTAACATATTCACCTTTTTTGTTTTACAAATAATGCTAAAGCGGTTTATAAAGATTGAGAAGAAACATCTAAAAAATGTGAATTCGTGAATTTTTTATGCCTGCATCGCATAATGGTTTTGCATCCGCCTCGAAAGCGGAGCCCTTTGGGCCTCCAGGTTCGATTCCTGGTGCGGGCGTTTTCTTTTACGTCTACATCAACGAAAGATATTTAAATGGTGTAGACGTATAGAATACTATGGTTTATACAGAAATAAAAGAGAAAAACGGAAAGAAATATTTTTACAGAGTTTTGTCAGTGAGAAAAGGTCCAAAGATAGAGAAAAAAAGAGTTTATCTTGGCGTAGACTTGGATAAAAGCAATCTCATTAATAAAGAGAAACAGGCAGACAAAGAATTAATGTTGCTTTCCACATTGCTTAACGAGAAAGAAAAAAAAGAGCTTGAAGCAATAAAAAAAGAATATCTTAATCAGCCAAAAGCAAATCTGGAAAATAGATATGAATCTTTTGTTTCTTTATTTACTTATGACTCTACAAATATTGAGGGGAATACTTTAACTCTCCAGGAAACTTCTCAGCTTTTATTTGAAAACATAACCCCAAGAAGGTCTTTGAGAGAGATAAATGAAGTTATTAATCATAAGAAAGCTTTTGATTTTATATTGAAAAATAAAAAGGACATTTCAAAGGACTTGATCTTGCAGCTTCATAAATTGGTTGTTCAGAGCACTTTAAAGCCAGAACTTGAAAGCCAGATTGGAAAATACAGAACATTACAGGTTTATATCAGGGGAACGAATTGGCTACCTCCAAAACCAGAAGAAGTGCCAAAAGAAATGGGTTCTTTGCTTTCATGGTATTCAAAAAATAGAAAAGTTTTGCATCCATTGATTCTTGCAGCGTATTTTCATTCTGCTTTTGAAACAATACACCCATTTGTAGATGGAAATGGCAGAGTCGGAAGATTGCTTATGAATTTAATTCTCCATAGGCACAAATACCCTATGATAAACATTCCTAACAAGAAAAAGCATATTTATTACAAATCTCTTGAAGAATCTCAATTAAAAGGAGACTTAAAGGGCTTGGTTAAGTTCTTATTTGATTTATTAAAAGAAGGAAAAATTAGATTTTAATATTGTGTGCTCAGATATGAAGTTGTTATTTTTTAAAGGGTTTTTACCTTGGTAATTCTAACATAATAAATAGGCGTTATACTAAAAACGAGACTTATGGTGCGGGCGTTAGATACTCAAGAATAATAATTTTGTTTGTGAACAGATCTGCCATTGGTATTTCCCGTTAAAAAATGTTTTAAACTTTTGTATGCTCTTTGAAGAAGAAAATTTAGCTAAACACACACCTTTAAAAACTAACTTCTCGACTTTTTGTAATGGAAAGCGTGAAAGAATTCAAAAAACTTGGATTGAGCGATAAAATACTCGGCGCATTGAAAGAAATGAAATTTGTAGAGCCAACCCCAATACAAAAAGCAACTATTCCCATAATCCTTCAAGGAGAAGACGTTATTGGAAACGCCTCAACAGGATCTGGAAAAACGCTTGCATTTGCTTCTGGAATAATTGAAAAGTGCGTCCCGGGAAAAGGAATTCAGGCTTTAGTTCTTGCTCCAACACGAGAACTTGTTGAGCAAATTACAAAAGTCATGAGGGAATTCGCAGAAAAAACACAATTGAACATACAGGAGATTTATGGAGGAGTTTCTATTTCAAGGCAGATTACTGAATCTAAATATGCAGATGTTATAATTGGCACGCCTGGAAGAATACTTGACCATCTGCAGAGAAAAACTTTTGACTTCTTTGATTTAAAAATTCTCGTTCTTGATGAAGCTGACAGAATGGTTGATATGGGGTTCTTAAAAGACATGGAAAAAATTTTGTGGCAGTGCCCTAAAAAAAGGCAGACTCTTTTGTTCTCTGCAACAAGCTCAAATGATACTGATTATATTGAAAAAAAGTATATGATATCTCCAAAACAAATTTCTGTTGAAAAATATGTTGATGCCGGCCATTTGAAGCATTATTACTATGATGTTCCAGGGCATTTAAAATTCTCTTTGTTAGTTCATCTTCTGAAACAGGAAAAATCTGGAAGAATTATGGTTTTCTGCAACACCAGAAAAAACGTTGATTTGATATCTATGAACTTAATGCGATATGGGGTAAACTCACACTCGCTTCATGGAGGATTGGAGCAAAAGAAAAGAAGCAGAATAATGTCAAGCTTCCATGACCGAGAAGCAGAGATTCTTGTATGCACTGATGTTGCTGCAAGAGGAATTGATGTGGAAGGTGTGAGCCATGTTTATAATTATGATATCCCAAAAACAAGCGAAGAGTATATTCACAGAGTTGGAAGAACTGCAAGAGCTGGAAAAACTGGAATGGCTGTCAGCATAGTATCAAGCTATGATTACGAAAATTTCAACAAAGTTAACATGGATGACTCTTTGAATATTGAACAAAAAGAACTTCCAAAAATTGAAAGTTTGAACCCAAGATTTGACAATTCAAAAACTTATGTTGAAAAGCAGAGAACATTCAGGGAAGGTCAGGAAAAAAGGAGATTTTTCGGGAAGAGGAAACCGTACGGAAGAAGCTCAGGAGGAAATTCTAGGCCATCCGGCAGAAGCCAGGGAAGATCTTTTTCATCAAGCGGAGACCAGAGAAGGTCTTCTTCGTCCGGAGGAAACCAGGGAAGATCTTACGGAAGAAGCCAGAAGAGAAGGTATTGAATGACATCCTCCACACACTAAAGTGTGTGGTTTCCATGACGTAAGTCCTGATT
>ERZ1292632.2535-Hain-H43-01um-R2-2535-length-15047-cov-10_pt1 | contig 15047 bp, 21 predicted proteins | sample MGYA00564407_ERZ1292632 | MGnify/ENA primary metagenome ERZ1292632 (study PRJEB36523, sample SAMEA6512637) | groundwater metagenome | collected 2019-01-08 | study: AquaDiva: Metagenomics assemblies of 32 groundwater samples | reverse complement strand
GTTTTATTTTTTATAACGATTCCGACCTTCAGCTGATACGGTTCTACTATACAAAGCGAGGGCGTATCAGTCTGTTTGTTTAAATCGTTGCTGGTTGAATTTGAGGAATAGCCATTTGTTGAGACATTCCCTGTTGACCTTGCATCATTGGTTGTTCCAATGTTTTATCTTCAAAATCTTCAACTTCTTTTAATTCGTCAGGCGTTAAATCAACTATCTCTAAACTTCTTTTTTGGGCTATTTTACGCAAAGCTATATTTTGCGGAAACATAGAAAGAATAAATTGAAATTTCTGCAAACCCTTAACACTTTCTTGTTCTTGTTCGGAAGTGGAACGGATTAAAGGTTCATATCCGGCTTCCGAAACCCAATCTGATTTATAAATTTTCTTGCTATAAACTTTCCCGCTTCGAGCTGTTTTAAATAAAGTTTTTGCTCCTTTTGAATTAGCCTCCATAATCATTAACCACTTACGAGCAAAATCATACCAACCTCTCCGATAAAATTTAGCCATATTAGTTGAACGCTCTAATGCCTTACCTACAAGTATTTGCACTTCGCCTAATGTTTGGTCTTTCTGTTCTCCTACGCCTTTTTCAATAGCTGTTGCGCCTGTTCCTCGTTCCACTACAGCCGTTAAAAAATTAATCGCTTCCAAAGTATCGTCTAATCCCGAAATCTCCACAGGCATTATTGTTTCTCTAGGATTGCCCGGCGCCGGCAACATTCTTCCCGCTCCCGGTTCATAAGTTTGCGGCTGATAACCTTGAATAGTTGCGTCATACCAATGCATCTGAAAATTCTTTAAAGTCCTATTTTCAGCCATTTGCGAAAACCAAATATTTATTAACTTGTTAGGAACACGAATCATATCATCAACTGAATCATTCCATAAATCATTTGTTTCAATATCTTCCGCCCAAGTCATAAATGGATATTCCTTCATTCCAATTAAACTTTCCAATGTCTCATTTAAAAGTTCTATCGCATCATCACAATAAACAATTACCCTCCGCTCAAATTCTTTTTTATCTTTATTCCATTCTTGAGTATAATGCTCGGTTAAATTAACAATCACATCGCCGCCGGCAAATCTTCCAAAATCATCATTATCCACGCCCATTGCTCTTAACCTTTCCATTTTCTTTTCCCATTCTTCTTTATTGGCTTGCGACTGCACTATTCCTGCTTTGCTATTCGCCCACATTTTTAAAGATTCTTTTCCTTTCTCTGTATATTTTTTATCCGCTAAAATTTCTCTTACCGAACGAAAGATATTTTGATGGATAATAAATCTGGCAGATTCAATATTAAGGGGATCCATCATCGGGTCATAAACCACATCATAAATATCAAGAGCAAAAACATCGGGATAAATTCCTTTTGTCGGAACTATCTTTTTTGTTGCCCGCCCATATCTGATGACCGTTTTCTTATCTTGAATATCAATCGCTTCAATGTTCTTTTCTTTATAAAAATCTTCCCAAATTGTCTGCATAATAATTTCTTTCCCCTCATCTCCCGACAATTCCTTCCATTCACAATTAGGAGCATCATCAATTCTTGAAAGAATAGTTTTCTCGGTTTCTTTCATCAACGGAATATTAACCGCCTGTCTTTGAGTTAATCTATTTGTTTTTATTTTACCCCTTGAAAGCTCGTATATTTCATCCCAATCGGAATGTTTGCGTTCTTGAAAAGAACGGGCAATACGCTTTTCGTTTAAAAGTTTCTCCATTAAAGGAGTTAAATCTGTTTGAGTATTTGGTGTATAATCTGTCATAACAAAAAAACGAACCTATCGGCTCGCTTTTTGTTTAAGGTAAGAGCTTAATTAATTTTAATTATAACATATTAGATTCTTTTGACAACTGATGAGTTATCCACAGGCATATTGCCAATCTTAAATTGTTCCAATGACACAAAAGTATCAATAGGCTTATCATTTCTACCTTTTAAAGTTTTCTCCCAAGCCCCTAGATTTCCTTCATTATCAAAGAAACAATTAAAATTCCCATTTTTAACATTAAAGAATCCTAATTCAAATAATCTATGTATAATCTTGCGACATCTTTCTGTTTCCTGAAATGTTGCACCCTCTAATGTAATTGTAATAATACCTGGCTTCATTTCTTAACCAATAACCACATAATAATTGTATTGCCGGCCGCCATTACCGCAAACATCAAACCGGCCGTTATTAACTTACCAGTAAAAAGATAAGAAATCATAAATCCCCATATTAAAGTTGCTAATCTGACTTTTAAAAAATTACTCATAAACTTAATTCAGGATAATAAGGTTTTAGCGCTTCAGATGCTTGTCCTATAATTATTGGTTCTTTAATTAAAGAAGACATCGCATATCTTCCGGCATCCATACTATGAGAAAAAGTATGTTCCGGCACATTTAATATCTTGCCGTCTTTATCTGTTTCCCAAAGATAATTTCTATATTCCTTGATAATATTTATACTTCGTTTTGTTATACTCATTCTTTGGTCTTGAACCAACTGAATACCATTACAAACGGAATCTTTGCCCTTTTCCGCCGCTATAATATTTACTCCATAACCATAAATTTCATCTATTGATTTTGGTTCAGCTGAATCAGCTATCACTAATGCTTGCGGTTGATTAGAAAGTATATCCGCAATCTGTTTATTGCTTAATCCTTTTTGAAAACATATTTCATCCCAAATATATCCATCATTCAAATAATAAATCGCTACAATAGCTGTTGGGTCATTTGAATAACCAAAATCCAATCCGTATCGTTCTAATCTTGCATTAAACGGAATTGTATCAATAATTTGCCAATCTTTATAAATCTTACCCTCAACTTCCCCTAACTGACCTTCTCCGTAAACTTTCCACCAACCTTTTCGTTCTTTTCTTTGTTCAATAGCTTCTATAATCCTTTTATCAAGCGCCTCGTTATCTTTATAAGTTAAAATTAAATGTTCACAATCCGGCCTGTTCGCAACTTTATCATAATACCAAAATTCACTTACCGGATTCCAATCTAAAAATATAAATTCCTTTGTTCTTACTTCAAGCTGGTCAAAAGTATCATAAGGAATATTATTTGCTTCATTCATAAATAACCTATCTCTTCTGGGCCCCCTTACTTTGCCCGGCTGGTCTACTGAAAAGAACTCAATCTTACTTCCTGTTTCAAATGTATAAGTATAATCTGTTTTATTCCATCTTTTATCTTGAAAATAATCTTGCTGTTGCATTATAGAAAGAAAATCAAGAATTGCCCCCCGTTTTAAATGAGGAAAAGACTCCGAAACAATACTTGAAATAGTCGGAACCTCATCTCTTTGAGCCATATCAATTAATACTTCAATTATTCCAACCGTCTTACCCGCCGATGTTCCGCCTTGTATAGCCCTAATTCTCTTATTTAGTTTCGCTATTTTCTTGGTTGCTGTCGTTATGTAATACATCTAACAAAGGTTTTGGCCTTAATTCTATTCCGAAATCTCCAGTTTGGTGCGGCTTCCCTTCCGCCATTTCCCAAACCCTATTTGAATCTACGCTCTTTAAAAACTCAATTCTTCCTTCTTCGCTCATTGATAATAAAAACTCTCTAGCAAATTCTTTCATTGTCTTACCTTTTGGCCTTCCTTGTGGATTGCCTGATTGTCCTTTCTGCCATTGATATTCTTTTAACCAATCATATTGTTTCTTATCTTGTTTATCAGTATTCTCGCTACTTAACATTATAAAGATAATGATTAGTTTCGTGCAACCAAAAACCTTCCGACTTATAAAGCTTATTGGCCGCTATTCTTTTTGGATTAGTTGTTAATTCTATTGTATCCATTTTATTTTCTTTTGCCCAATTTAATAAATCTTTTAATATTTTTCTCCCCAAACCTTTCTTCCTATAATTCTCATCTACCAACATATCCTCTATTACCGCTTGTTTTCTTAATAAAGTATATCTAGGAAATATCCAACCCATACCAATTAACTTGTCATTATCGTATTCTTTGCTGATATATCCATTTAAGATAGCTTTATAAAGATAAAATTCATTTATTACCGCTGAATTATCTAATTGATTTGTTAGTTCTTTTATTCTTTGTATATTAAATATAAAATTCTTTTTTAGCCATTCCCCGATTTTTTGATTAGAATCAAAAGCTATTTGTTCTATATTCAACGCTTCTAAATTAACCCAAATATATTCTGAATTTTCATTATTTAATTTAATTTCCCCATCAATTTCCACTACATAAGCAAAGGTAATTATCGGAAAATCCTGCTCTTGCCAGTAAGCTATTCCGTTAAAATTATTTATCAAAGCCAGATTTTTAACTTCAACATTCAATTCTTCTTTTATTTCCCGCTTTAAAGTTTCTTCCGGTAATTCACCCTCTTGCATATATCCCCCGCAAAAATCCCACATTCCCTTAAATGGCTCTTCATTTCTTTTTAAAAGCAAAACCTTATTATCTTTTATAATAATTGCGGTTGCCGTTGCTTTTAGATTTCTAAATTTACAGCTACAAATCATATTTTACTTTTTTAATAAAACGAGCAGGATTACCAAACCACATCTCATTTGCCGGCACATCTTTTGTAATTACCGAACCAGCGCCTATTATTGAATCCTCGCCTAATGTAATTCCGCAAAAAATCGTGGAATTAGCCCCGATTTTAACGCCCTTTTTAATTAATGTTGGGATTGGTTTAAATTCTTCCCTTAATACCAGCTTCCGGTCATTAGTAAAACAAACTTGCGGCCCCACAAATACATCATCTTCAATTATTACTCCGTTAGGAATAAAAACTTGAGCTTGAATTTGGCATCGTTGGCCTATTTTAACTTCATCGTGAATATGAACCCCTGAATGAATTATTGTATCTTCGCCAATTTCAGCTTTCTCGCTAATATTTGATAATTCTTTCTTCCAAAATTTAATCATTTTTTAACTTTCTTTTTCTTATAACAAGGACAATTCCCAAGATGACCAACCGTATCATTAGAAAGTTTGGAATAAATATGTCCATCTTCCCCCTTTCTTGTTTTTACGATTATAATTTTTTTCATTTAGAAAACATATCTTCAAGGCCTTTTTTGAATAAATAATCAGCTTTAAATCCAAGTAATCTTTCCGCTTTTGAACAATCAAAAACAAATCTCACCGGGTCTACTGACCTCATTTCTTTTTCTTCAATTTTTCCCTTATAACCGGCAAATTTACAAACAATTTGTCCGGCTTCATAAGCAGATAGCTCCTCACCTGTCCCCACGTTGTAGGTTTGATTCCATTTATCCCAAGATGCCGTGCAAGCCAAATAATTAGCAACTGCCACGTCTTTGACGTAGGTAAAATCGTTTGATTGTTTTCCACCATACAGCGTAGGTGCCAACCCACGCTCAATGCGTTCAAGAAAACCTCCGATAAGTCCGTGTTGTCTTTTTTCTTTGCCATATAAATGAGCATATCTCAAAATTATATAGGGATTACCAAAACCTTTAATATAAAGTTCCCCTAAATATTTGGAACAACCATAAACACTATTGCCCATTGCCTCAAATTCTTCCGTAATAGGCGGCTCTTTCTTGATAGGCATATAAACAGAACCAGTAGAAGCATATACGATAGGAATATGATATTTAGCGGCAGTTTTCGCCACATTTAACGTTCCCATTACATTTGTTTCAAACGCCAAACGAGGGTCTTTATCCGCTTCCGCAAATCTAGCAATAGCCGCCAAATGTAAAATTCTATCCGGTCTTATTTGACTGATGAATAAATCAAATTGTCCTATATCTCTTATATCCCTATTTTCCATAATATCAAAGCCTATAACTTCAATATTATTTCCCTCAAAAAACTTCTTAGTTTCTTTACCTACAAAACCTTTGTCGCCAGTTATTAAGATTTTCATATTATTTACAAAGAGATATATACCAAAGTATTTGGTATCCTATATACGCAAAATATACCCCAAAAATTAATTTTAATAATTGTATGATAAGTTCGACCTTACCCATATATTTCTTTTTCCAATTCTGGTAATTGCTCCCGATAACCACTAACTTGGTCTTCCATATTGCCAATAGTTTCATCCGCCAAATCAATCCTTTTCTTCCATTCCTCAATTTCTTTCAATTTAGTTTCAATAATTTTCTCGCAATTTTCTTTTACATTGTTATCAGGCTTTTCCGCTTTTTCATTATTCTCCAATGCTATTTTAGTAGCATCCAATATTTCATTTAACTTGTCATATTCCCTCCTTAAATTCTCTCGGCTATTCCTCATTTGTTTTAAGCTATATTCTATTCCCCAAACCTTCTTTAATGTTCCCTCGTATTGCCGCAAGAAAAAAACCCGCTTATTAGTATTGCTTTGAAATCGTTTTACTAATCTTGATGGCCAGAATTTAATTAAAAACCAACCTTTAAATTTTGAAATCATAATATTTTAAATTTAGCTGGAAGCTGGTGGTAGATATTACTAATTATACCACGAAAAGGAAACAAGTTAAAGATTTTACGAAGCTTTAACCGCCAAGTGATTTTAAACTTAAGTGGCATTGCTTCTAAGATTCCCGCTCGTTTCATCAATTCTTCCGCTTCCAACTGATTAAATATGCGACCTTTGTATCTGTGATTGTAAGTTGTTGATATATTCTCACCGTGAGTCCCCACAATAAACCCCCTACCATCTAATGGCGTATATTCTAAAAAATCAGCTATATATTCGTGGCTTTTATATGGCCCGATATGATTAAAATGTTTAATAGGGGTCAAGAATTCGTCTTTTGAAAACAAGATAGTAAAAAATGGCGGAATAGTATCAGTATGATAAGCCGATACCTCATCTTTTTGCCATCCCTGCGACATATACTCCGCAATTTCTTTATTATTATAATTCATAATATAACCTTTTCGCCACCCAACAACTTTTTTGGTGCTTTTATCTTTTTCCAATAATTCTCTGAATTTTTGTTGAATAATTTCCGCATTATCTTCAAAATATAAATCATCACTCGGCTGAATCGTCATTAAAACATAATCAGTTTTAACTTCTAATTTAGGCAAAGTATATTGAAGATGCTGCAATAATCTTTCTCGTGCTTCCTTGTCGTCAAACTTATCATCATAAAAACATAATCCTCCAAAAGTAAAAACCATTGGAATTAATCCGTTTAAATCTTTCCAAAATTCCTGAACAATAACATTATCTTTTTCTTCTGGCCGCCAAGAAATCCAAAGAATAATATCTTTTTGCTTCAATAATGACGGCAATACATATTCCTTAAATATTTTAAGCCTATTTATAAGCCATCTATCGCCTCTATATCCATTTCTTAACCCCAAACCTGTAAAAGGGCAATAATAAAAATGAGTAAATTTCATATTTTTTTAAAAAAGGCGCAATCAGAACAACTATATTTTGTTAATAATAAACTTTGCGCTTGACCCTCTTTTTGCAATTCACCTTTCTCAATCGCTTCATTAACTGCCTGCGTTACGCCTAACCAACTTTCATAATCGTGAAATAAAACCATTCCTCCCATTTTAACTTTTGAAAGCCAACTTTTTATATCCAATTTCACCGATTCATATTGATGGTCGCCATCTATAAATAAACAATCAATCGGCAATTTCCAATCTTTCGCCACATCACTGCTTAAACCTTGAATAACTGTTAATCCCTCACAACCGGCATTTTGAAGATTCATTTTGGTATTCTCCATACTTGTACGCTCCAATTCATAAGAATCAATCGTAAAAATCTTATTATTTTTTTCTTTACTAGCTCTATATAAAATTTCAGCGCTACCCCCAAATAAAGTTCCAATTTCCACAATAATACTATTTTCAGGAACAAGTCTAATACAATCAAAAAGAAAACTTTGTTCAACTATGCTCATTTGTATATTAATCATATTGAAAATAATTTAACATTTCTACCCCTATTTTACTTAATTCTTTTTTCATTTCAGGTTTATATAAATATTCTTCAATCCTTTCTTCCCTTAAAACATCTTGCCCTAATTTTACTGCCCAATCATTGTTATATCGCCCCATAGAATCCGGCTTTTTAATCATTGAAATATCTACAAACTTTTTAATACCGATTAACTTCATAATTGCTTTAACAGAATTGAAAGTATCATTCACTAAATCCTCCAATTTAATAATTAAATCAATTTGCCCATTTTCTATAGCTTTTTTATAAGCTTTATTCCAAAACTCCATTTCTCTTTTAAAATAATCAACTTCTTTTAAATCAAAATATTGACCTAATTTAGCCGACATACACCGATTATTACAAAGTATTTGGTCAAAACCATTACGCACCACTAAAATAAATTTAGATTCGGGAAATAATCTTTTTAAATGCGGAACACAAAACATAAATTCGGGATTTTTTAAAGCAAAAGGTTCTTTTAATTCTTCTTTAATCGGAAATTCCGGCCTTTCGCCCATTAAAACTTTTTCTCCCCAAGTTGGCCGTTTAGAAAAACCCACCTCATAATCTTGGTCACCAAATTCATCTCTTACTCGCCGGCCAATATTATAAAATTGTCGCAATAAAAACTGCACAACTCTTGTTCCCGAACTAAAATGTCCGCCTATAAATATTTGTTTAACCATTATAAATTATTTTAATAATTTACTATTTTGCCTAATTTTAGTTGCCGAAATATCCTCTATTTCTTGAGATAATCTGATTTCTCTTATTCCCCAACCAACTTTCCGGCCATAAACAACTTCTTCAATATCCTGTATTTTTATCACTTTTACTTTATTACCGAAAGCCACTTTAAACATTCTTTTTCTTTCTTGATAAGAATAAGGATTATTTTCTGAAATTTCCGTATCTCTTATCGCCACTAAAACATTCTTCCCCTCGTTCAAAACAGATTGAATTAAAGCTATATGACCATTATGTAATGGTTGAAACCTACCAATCATTAAACTAAAAATCTTTTTCATAAATCTATAAATCTACACTTACAAATATAATAAACCTCTTGTTTAATCTTCTCGGGACAAATTGTTGCCACGATAACATCTAACCCTTGTTCATTTAATACTTTAGCCAATCTAGCTATCCTCTTATTATTTTCCAGTCTATCCACATCAGAAAAACCCAAATCCATTGAAATACTTGCCCTCATATCATCTCCGTCTAAAAGCGCCGAACCTTTTATTTTAGTTTGCAATTCTTTTGCCAGAGTCGTTTTCCCCACCCCCCTTTCACCACGAATCCAAATTATCATTTCTTTCTCAATTTTGCGGCGACCTTTTCTTCTAATGTCATAAATTGGTCATAAACAAACCATCCCAAAAGAATAAAGAAAAAATGCAGAAATGCCCGAAAAGTTTTATAAGATTTAAATCCCTGCCAAAAATAATTTATACCTTTAAATCTATACCCGCCCCGATAAAACTTTCTTCCCATAAGCCGGTAAAGACACCATAATTCTTTCGGTTCATCATATTCTTTAAAATTCTTTTCAAAAAAATAAGCCATTCCTTTTAATTCCCGCTCATTAGGATAAGACAAACTTAATTTAGGGTCATCTATATCATAGGCTAAGGTTAAAGGTTTATTTATTAACCCCACCTTATTACCAATAACTTTATAAAATTGAATGCCAAAATCAGTATCTTCATTCGCTCGCATTTTTTCATCATATTGAATTTTATCAAAAACTCTTTTATCAAATAAAATTCCCCAATCAAAAGAACTTATTTTACCAAAAGTTGGATGAGCATAATCGGCAAAATCTTTATATTGAATAATCCGACCTACTTTAATTGCCGCCCAAGTTCCTATATTAAAAATTGTTTCTTTTAAGAAATCAGGCATTAACTCATTATCATCATCCAAGCAAACTACATACTTACCCTTCGCTTTACTTATGCCAAAATTCCGAGCCGCAGATAAACCTTGATTTACCGGCAATTTAAAATAACGAATATTTTTATGTTTTAAAACTATTTTCCCCGTATCATCACTACCGCAATCATCCACCACGATAATCTCATAATCCTTAAAAGATTGATTTAAAGCCGAACGCAATGAACGCTCCTCTAAAATTTTACTCCGATTATAAGTTGTAATAATAATACTTGCGTATGGTTTACTCATATAGATTTTGCGCTAATTACCCAACCAAAAGACTTTTGCGGTTCTCCACCGGGCCAATGCTCTTCTTTAATTTTAGTCATTTTAATATCATAAAATCCCTCTCTTTCCAGTTCCTTTTTATAATCATAAGCATTATATCCAGTTCCCAATTTTAACGCCTTTCGCATAAACCAATTAGAATGATGAAACTCACAAAAAATAATACCGAATTTAGCTACTCGCTTTGCTTCTCGCAAGGCTTTTCTAAAATTCTCTTTATCCATATAAATAAAACACATATCCGACAATAAAATATCTGTTCCTTTATGAGAAAGATAAATATCACTCGCTTCCCCAACCTGCAAAACAGCAACTTTCGGTAAATAAATTTTAGCAGTTTCAATAGCTTCTGCGTTCCAATCTATACCCCCAACATCAACCCAAGGAAAAATAGTTTTAATACGATATAAATTCGCTCCTGCCCCGCAACCAACTTCCAAAACCGTCTTAAATTTAAAATCTTTTAACTTGTCAATAATAAGAGAACGATGCGGATGACCCGGTGTCATATAAGCTTTCGTCCAGTCAATTTTGCGTTTCTGCCAATATTTCCTAAAATAATTTGTTGTTTTAAATAAGCCTTTCATTCCAAGGAAAACGATTTAGATTATAAATATACCAATCATGAGCTTTATAATTTGGTTCTTTGTTTTTTCTTAAATTATTAAGAATTAAAATAAGTTCCATATCATTTTCAAAACTGGGAATAAGAGGATGCTTAACTTTACTAATTGCATACTGTCCCATCAAAACGGCTTTAGCTAAAATTTCACTAAACCCATCAAAATTATTTAATCTTAAACCTATCTGATAACCCTCAATCTCCTTATTCATCTGTTCTTTTGAAATCCAGCCGTGAACAATCACATTTTTATTCTTTGTTTTCCAACTCGCCCCGTATAAATGAAATTTAATAAAAGGCAATTCTTTAGCTATTCTTTCTATGGTTCCAAAACCGTATTCTTCTTGCCGCCCCTCATTAGCCGATAAATAAACATTGGCTATCTTTTTGTATTTATATTGAATTTTAAATTTATTTATATTACCTAAAAAAGACTGACAAACACCAGATACTTTAATACCTAAAGACTCCAATACTCTTTCTTCAGTTAAATTCTCTACCCAATGTTCCGCCTTTTTTAAAATCGGATAAACCCACCAGTTCCCCCGTAAAAGTTTAGAAAGACTTTTTAACTTCCCATCATTAAAAAGAAAACCACTTTTTAGATTTAAAATATCCGAACCTGCCCATAAAACAAAAGCTTTCCCTTTATGCCGCCAAAGAGCGATATAATCCCGCAAATCATATAAACCGAAAAAACAAGTTGGTTTATTCCTGTCTTTATAATCTTCTGTTCCCCACGCAATTTCGTGAGTGCTTTCTAATGCGCCTAAGCTTGGCGCCCAACGAACCTGCATGATTTTAAAAATTCCTCTAATATCCAATGTGGTTTTTGTTTAGAACTTTGATATTCAGCATGATATTGGCAACCCCCAAAAAAGATATTTTTATCTGTTAATGATTTATATAATAAAAAATCTATAATGTATTCCCCCAAATCAGGGTCATAAGATTGCAAAAATTTCCACTCATCAACATATTGAGATAAATATTCATTATTCATTTTATAATTATGCCAAAAACTTTCCATTGTTTGATTTCCCCATAAATCCATAGTCGGTTTCATTCCCACTCGTAATTGATTAGTTTTAATTATAACCGGAAAATTAGTTTCGGGATTTATTTCGGTTGAATTGGCTTTAAACTTACCCAATGCCGTCCGAGCGTATTCTATAATCATCAACTGAAAGCCCAAACAAATTCCTAAAAATGGCTGTTTATTCCATCTAGCTTCTTTAATTTTAGTGATTTTTTCTTCTATTTCTGTTGGCGTATGCGAGCCAGCAATAATCAAACCCGGATAAGATTCCCAATTTAAATCAATCTCTTTTAAAGCTTTTTTAAGGCTAGTCGTAAAATCACTTTCGGTTGCTAATAATTCCATAAATATTAGAAAATAAACTCCAAAGCCATAAATTGGTTGGATAATCAAAATGCGACCTTTTTTCGTATTTTAATACTCTTTCTTCACATCCTAATTGCGGATATTTTAATGGTTTTGCCAGTTTTTCCATTGCTTCTTTTCTGGTCATCTGCCCAGAATTTATCATACTTGAATAATGCGGCCTCCGTTTATCCAGTTGAAATTTAACCGGCAAATAAAAATTCTGAAACCATTTAGTATAAATAGATTCTTCGTGTTTTTCATAATAATCTTTCCATCCATATTCTGCCGCTAAAAGTTTTTTCGCTTCTTCCCGCTTATAATCATAAAAATCCAGCAAGTTAATTATTTTAATTCCCTTAATAAAGCGACAATAAAGATATTGAAATAACGAAATTGTCGGCAAATCTTTTAATTTCCGGTTCATAAATTTCTTAAAAATAGCCTTAATATGGGTTAAATCTCTGGCTTCATATCCATAAGAAGACGGCATAATTCCTTCGGTAGCCAAATTTCCCCCGCTGATTATATATTTAATTCCATTATCCATTGCCATTTTATAAGTTGAAGCCATAAGTATATGGTCAGTTGGAATTTCTATATTTTTAACTCCAGCCTTAACAAAAGCTATTTGTAAATCACTGAATTCTTTTAAGTTAATCGTAAATCTATAAAAAGGAACTTTTAATTTTTCAACCATCCGCATTATATTTTCATCCGCCTTTGGGTCATTCCACCCATTATCTATTGAAAAACAAAGAGGTTTTATTCCATTTTCCACCATTAAATAATGAAGACACATTGAACTATCTATTCCCCCACTTAATCCTAAAAGACAAGAATAATCTTTTTGCTTTCTTAATTCGTGAAAAATCCAATGCCGGCCAGGATGTAAAAATTCAGCTTTTCTTATTTTTTCCTTTTTTTGGTATTCAATACAAAAATTACAAATCCCCTTTTCGTTAAAAGTTATTTCTTCCGCTGAAGTATCCATTACACAATTATTACAAACTTTATGCTCCATAAAATTTTCTAATTTTATCTATAACTTCAAAAATTTCTTGAATTGTTAAATCTGGATTACAAGGTAATCGCAAAGTTTCAGCTTCATATTGAATTGATTGAAGCATTTTAGGAATTGGAAACAAATATTCATTTTTCATAGTTTCTATTCCTTCTTTTTTAAGAAATTCATAAAGCTCATCTCGTTTTTCTGTTCTTAAAATAAAATCTTGCCAACACCTATTTGGAGTATTTTTTGGCAACTTAATTAACCCTCTTTCTTCTAAATCTCTTAAATTATCTAAATAAAGAGTTGCTATTTCTTTTCTTTTATCTAAATACTCCTGAAGATATTTAAACTTAACATTAAGAATCGCCGCTTGAAGATTATCCATTCTTGAATTTATACCCCATTGTGAATAATCTTTTTTATAATGATTTCTTAATTCTTTAATCTGATTAGCCAAATCTTCGTTATTAGTTGTAATTGCCCCGGCATCTCCATAAGCTCCCAAAATTTTAGCCGGATAAAAAGAAAAACATCCTATATCACCCCAAGAACCCGCCTTTTTACCGTCTTGCACGGCCCCCAGCGCCTGACAAGCATCTTCTATAACAATTAAATTTAACATCTTTGCTGTTTCAGTAATCAATTTCATATTACCGCCAAATTCACCGGCAATATGACAAGGCATAATAACCCGTGTTTTTTCAGAAACTTTAAATTTCCCGTCTAAATCCATTAAAACTATTGTCGCCCCAACCTGATTAACTACTTGCGCCGTAGCAACAAATGTATGACTTGGCACTAAAACCTCATCCCCAACCCCCACATCCATTGCTTTTAAAGCAAGATAAAGAGCATCTGTCCCGCTATTTAAAGCCACCGCATATTTTGTCCCAATATACTCCGCTAAATTCTTTTCAAAATCTTCCACATCTTTTCGTAAAATTAAATCACCGGCAATCAATACTCTTTGTATTTCCGTATCTATTTCATCTTTAATTTTTAAATAACCCAAGCCTGGATTAAAAAATCTTATTTTCATATCTATTTTATAATCCAAAATTTACCTATTTTAATCGCCCTTTCTTTTTCTTCTAAAGTCATTAATTTTTCTTCTAATACTTCTCCGCCACGATTGCCAATCACTTTAATAGGAATAGGAATGTCCCTGCTTAATTTTTTAATAATTTCTTCCGCTAATATTTTAATATTAATTGGTTGTCCCATTTCAAAACAAATAATCTCTCCACCTTTCCCGATATTTACCGCTTCAATAACAAGATTTACCGCTTCTTCAATAGTCATAAAATAACGCTTCATCCTTTCGTCTGTAATCGTTAATGGTTTTCTATTATTTAATTGATTTTCCCAAATTTCAATTAAACTTCCCCGACTTCCGATAACATTCCCGAACCTAACCGCAATAAAACCTTTACCGGAATTAACCGTCATAGTTTCTCCCAAGCTTTTTGTCTTGCCCATTATTGATTTAGCGTTTACAACTTTATCAGTGCTGATATAAACAAAATTTTCAACTTCTTGAATTTTAGCGTATTCAAGCATATTCAAAGTGCCAATTACATTAACATTTATAGCTTCTTCCGGCACGTATTCCATCATATCTACGCTCTTATAAGCAGCGGCATGAAAAACTATTTGAGGCTTAAAATCATCAAAAACATTCCGTATAGTTTCTTTATTTCTAATATCTCCGACTCGCACCGGAATATTCAATTCTAATTTTAAACGATGCAATTCCATTTCATTTAAATCTAAACCATAAATCTTATTTGATTTATAAAGCTGTCGGGCTAATTCCGAACCAATCGTGCCAGCTATTCCAGTTATTAAAATTCTT
>ERZ1292632.2533-Hain-H43-01um-R2-2533-length-15057-cov-5_pt1 | contig 15057 bp, 25 predicted proteins | sample MGYA00564407_ERZ1292632 | MGnify/ENA primary metagenome ERZ1292632 (study PRJEB36523, sample SAMEA6512637) | groundwater metagenome | collected 2019-01-08 | study: AquaDiva: Metagenomics assemblies of 32 groundwater samples | reverse complement strand
TCCTCGCCGCTCATCAGCGCTACGCACTCATAGGTGCCCGGCCCGCCCCCGTCGATCGCAGCCTTGGAAGGATACCACTGCCCGATTGGGTAGGTGCCGATGTGCCCGGGGTTCGGGTCGACGCGGGAGAGGATCATGGTGTCGGGCTGGCGGGCCTGGAGAACAGAGATCGCCCGGGGCGCGTAACCATCCGGCGGGTAGGTCTCGGCCATGTAGCCAGCCTCAACCCACTCCTCGAGGGTGGGGCCATCCTGGCGCAACGGCACCATCAGCAGTACCGGCGGTAGTTCGATTGTCTTTTCGAGGTGAAGGATCGCCCCTTCCGGAACGTACGGCCCCATGACCACCAGTTCTGGCTGATGATCGATGATCGGCGGTACCCAATTCGGGTCCGCCTCGGCCACCATGTACGTCACCGGCGTGTCCTTCAGGTTGATGCCTGAAAAGAGGGCCTTCTGCTCCTCCTCGGCCATCTTGCGCAGCACAACCTTGCTTGACGCCCGCGCCACGGCTACGTCCTCCGGCGTGGAACTCGGCTCGTTCTTCTTCCGCTTCGCCATAGCCCTCCCCTACTTTCGTCGCCCCTTGAGCACCGCCACGTCCTCCCGGAGCCGATCCAGCGTCACCTTGATGTCCTTGAGGTCGCTCTTGAGTTCGCGCATCTCATCACGGGTAGGCGCCGTCATGTGCCCCTCGCTACGGTGCTTGTCGACCTCCGCAGCCGTGTAGGTCTTCGTCTCGATCGCGGAGTCTCGGATCTCGGCCCGAACGCTGTAGACGGTACTCACCCACGTCACGGCGCCAGCGAGAAGAGGCCCCAGGATCGCGATCACGATCGTCAGTTTGAGCTTCGGATCCCCGCTGGCACCGTTGGTCGTCATGGGAGGCTCCTCGCCCCGCAGGTAGTGCTCAAGCAACTGATCGAGCCGAGCATCTCGGAGACCGTACACCCCCCGGTTCCTGTGCGCGTGCGGTACCAGGACATTCACCGCACCGTTGCCCAGAGAAGCAGACCAGCGCCCAGGACCGTTGCGCCTACCACGCCGTAGATGAGCCAGTCGTTGCCACGGAACTCCATGGCCCGAGCCCACATCTTCTCGACCCAGGCGATCTTTCCCGGGTAGGAACCACCGTAGGCAGCCTTGAACTTCTCCCAAGTACGAGGTACGGTCAGGGACCGTACTTTATTCTCAGTATTACCCCATCCCATGTTGTTGGAAAACATGGAGAATTTAGCTGCATCAGCCCACGAAGCAGCACCCCCGACACCGTTCACGTGGTTGAACTGCCGCTGGAGCAGAAGGGCGCCGCACATGATGTTCGTGCGCGGGTCAACGAGGTCTCCAGGGTCCACGCCGCACGTAGGCGCGTTTAACGGCATGATCTGAAGCAGTCCGTATTCCCCGCTCCCTCCGCGCACTTCGGGACGAAACTTGCTCGTCTCGTAGGACATGCCGGCGAGAAGCCACCACTTCACGTCCTGGGTACCTGCCGCTGCCTCGCGGAAAAACGCCTCGTAGGGGTTCGGCGGCGCCATCGTCTCTTCCTTCACCCCCAGGCAGCACGACCACGGAACCTCGTGGCCCAGGGGGATCATCTCCCCTTCCACCTCGTGTACGTACGTTTCCAACGGTAGGCTACCACTAGTGGTGGTCTCTACGCAACTTACAAGGAGAAGTCCGGCCCATCCGAGCCAGAGGGCCCGGCAAACGCCTTGGCCTCTTCCTCCGCGCGCTTCCGCTGCTCCTCGGCCAACGCCTCGAGCCTCTTCTTGATGGTCGCGTAGAGCCACTCCTCCAGTCTCCTCTCCGTTGGACCAGGTTCGGGGGGACCCACTAGGTCCGGTGACGGAGACCCTAGCCCATCGGCCCGGAACTGCCAAGGCCGGTGTTCTGGGAGAGGAACCTTGCGACCAACCTCGTAGGCGATCCGGCGGACCATCGTTTCCAGGCCTTCGATGCTCGCGATCTCGCCGTGCACGACCGGGGACACAATCCCTGGATCCCCTACTGCCTGAACGAGCCTCTTCGCCGCTTCCTCCACGTGCATGTAGTGGCGACGTTGGTGTCCGCCGCCGTAGATGACTGGCTGGCTCTCCCCGCGGCCCGTGGCGCAAAGCAGGAAACTCGGGATAGCCTTGGCGTGGTGCGGATCGCCCTCGCCATAGAGCGTGGGCAGGTACACTGGTCTCAGCGAGTCTCGTGCGTAGGTAGACACAATCGAGTCTGCGGCACACGAGTACGCATTCCATGGGTCCAGCGCTCCGTGCGGCATCGGTAACACTACCGTAGACAGCAGCGGCAACAACCCCAGAAGGTTGCCACACATGTCCAGGTTCTTGCCGAAGCGTCCGTCCGAGTTCGGCTTGGGACTCCATCGGCAGATAGCGGCACAGTGGATCACCGCATCTACGGGCCCCATCATCGCCCTCTGCCCAGGCGTGAACTCGCTGAGGAGATCGAACTGCCGGCGCACGAGGTTGTGGCCACGTTTCACGACCTCGGCGGCGACGTGGCGGCCCAGAAAGCCCGAGATCCCAGAAACGAGGATGTTCATCAGAGCATCTCCCTACCCTCTAGGAGATGCCGCGCGATCTTGTCGCATTCGTCCGCCAGCGTTCGAAGGATTCGGTCGGCCCCACGGGCATCTACTCTCCGATGGCCCTCCGCGCGCTCCCGCAAGCCAGCCACCATCCTTCGAACGAACTCCTCCGGACCCCACGGATTCACGGAAGGTGCCGGCGCGGCGTCCGGCTGCTCGGGACGTACGGTCGCCTCGGGCTCCACGATCCTTGGAGCACCCTCCATAACCGCACCCTCGCGGTGTTCCAGTTCGTTCCTGGCTTCCGCAAGCAACTCCGACAGCACGCTTAGCGGTTCTCCCTCCAGCCGATCTAGCAAGACCTGTAGGTAACTGTGACGATGCCAGGCGGCGTCATCCACGAGTCCGTTCTTCGTCTTGACGACTACGTTCCGTAGAAGGTCAAGCAGGCGAATGGTCATCCTTTAACTCCAGGAACGTAGGGCGGAACTTCGCCTTCGTCGAAGTAGTATGCCAGCGGTGATCATACTGGACTCCCCGTCTTGATGAGTCGCACGAGCGGTTGCAACTTCTCCCGCCATCTCCATTGCCTAGCGATCTCCGGTGCGGCCTCCAGAGACTTCGCCGACCGCGCATCATACTCCTCGTGAACCTTTCGCAGCCCCGCGACCATGGAATCGAAGTCGAGATCGAACGAGTGCCCAGTCTCCTCCTCCGAGATCGGGATCCGGCACAGCTTCTTACTCGGCTGGATCGCTACGTCCAGGTCCGGTCGGTAGTGGTCACGGCTCCCGTGCCAGAAGGTCCCCACCACCGGGATGCCCGCAGCCTTGGCTTCGAGCGCCGGGAGCCCGAACCCTTCTCCCCTCGAAGGCACGAACAGCGCGTGAACGTTGTTGAAGAGCCGGTTCATGGCCGGGGCCGACACCGACAAGTTCTTTGGTTCTTGGACGAGGATCCGGTCGTCGCCTAGCCCAGTCACCGTCTCTCGAAGCTCGTCGAACATCGGCGACCGGAGGAGTAGTTGCACGTCCTTCTGCTCGCGCGGGAAGGCTGCCTGGAACGCTCGCAGGCCGTCCAGGATGCCCTTCCGGTAGTGGAAGTGCGCCACGGTGTTGAGCATCAGAAACGTGAACTTCTCCGGCTTGAGCTGGCTCGCGTTCTCCAGCGGTTTGAACTCCGGCTCCACGCCGTGGTGAATCACGTAGATCGGCACGATGACCTTCGCCTGCTCGAAGACCTGCTTGCAGTAATGCGACGGGACCCAGACAGCCGTGTTCTTGTTCGCCTCGATCTGCCACTGGTTCAGGATCTCAAGCGCCTCACACACGAACCCCGGGTACCGGCGCCGGTGGTAGCGCATCCATCCAGCCAGGAGGGCATCTGGGTACACGAACGAGGTGGCCACGACCTCCGTATGCTGTCGGAGCTCGATATGGACGTTGGGCGGGATGTTCTCGTACATCTTGTGTCGACGGGCCGCTGTGTGCCCAACCCGGAATACCTCATCGGTCATGGGAGCGCGATCCGGGAACGCCCAGGGGGACTCCGTGGACCAGATCCGGAGGTCGAACTCGGAGGAGAGGACGCGGGCAATGTTATTGGCCACCTTCGGTAGGCTTCTTGCGCTCTCCCACCGTGCGTACATTTGGACTTGCTGTCTCATGTCGCCTTCCTCCGCTCCATCGCTCGCGCCCGAACCCTGGCCCGGACCATCTTCCGCCGTGCCTCCCGGTGCTTCGGACACCGCTGCGCCTGCGGCTTCGGGGGAAGCTTCTTCCCGCAGTCCCGGCAGCATCGCACGGGAGCCGGCTTCGGCTTCCCAGTTTGCCGGCAGTTGATACAGCGGTATCGGTGTGGACCGATCCAGGTGCCGCAGTCGCAGCAGGTTCTCATTTCAGCACTTCCGCATCGAAACAATCGCAGCACAACGGGTGCTCTAGCACGTGGTCGATGGCCTTCGGCGTGAGCACCTCTCCGCATCTACCACAACGCACAGGAACGGGTGGATAGGGCGCCTCATGCGCCTTGACTTCCCGCGCCTCCTCGTACCACCCCTTCAGGATCTCCATGATCTCGCGTGAACTCTCCTGCGGGTCTGGGTTCCGCCACATGAAGGGCCACTTGACCTTCAACCGCTCTGCCGCCTCGTACGGCTCCTCGGCACGATACACGCCATCCGCCACCAACCGATTGTAGGTAGCCCCACGATCGTGCAGGAACCACGCACCGCGGTAGTTCAGGACGTGGTAGCCGGCCTTCCACATCCGGATCCCTACGTCCGTGTCCTCGCAATAGCCCCTGCCGAGCGAGTGGTCGAAGCATGCGCCGATCGCCTGCCACGCCTCGCGTCGGATGCAGGCGCAGGCCATTCCTGGGAAGATCTGCGGAATCGACCGATCCTCGAGCGGCCCGGGGACCTCCGGAATACCAGCCTTCGCGTAGAAGACCTTGCGCCCGTCGAATGGGAGAATCGTAACGATGTCCTTAAACTCGGGGTGGGCGCCCGCCTCAAGCCACATCTCTACTGGGAACACGGCCCCCACCGTCTCGTCGGCCTCCATCACCGCTTGGGTTCTTGCCAAGCAGTCGCCCTCCGGCAGAGCATCGTCCCCCATCACCCAGACGTACTTGCACGCTGGATCGGCGAAGGCTGCGTTGATCAGTACCTCGTACGCCTTCGGGAACCCCTTTGGATTCCTAAACTGGCCGTTCTGGTCGTCGATGAGGATCGACACTGGACGCCCGATGGACCTGCGAATGACTGCGGGTTGCCGCAGGCTGATCTCGAAGAGAGTCCCGATCACGATGTAGGTGTCAAGCGGCATCTCTAGCAAACTCCGATCTTGCGGATGCGCGACCAGTGGTAGAAGAACGTCGGTCCTTGAAGGCGTCTGACTTCCAACACCACTCCAAATTCGTGAGTAGCCACAACTCGCGCATCGGAGAACTGCGTCCCATCGTCCAGCGTCACGGACACGAATGCCCCGGACCCAGAACCACCGAATACCTGCGAAAGAAGATCGTTCAGGTCCTTCATGCCTCTCCCTCGCAGTTACACCACTTGCACTTCGGTTCGTGCGAAACCACCGTGCACTGGCATACTTCGCAGATGTCCATCAGATCGCCAGTTCCGTCGCAAGAACGACAGGTCACCGTAGCCACGCAGCCGTCGTGCGACTTGCATGCGCCGTCCGAACCTGTGCCACCGCAGCGCAGGCACTTCCTGGATGGGGCTTCGCGGTACGGGTTCACAGGCCATCATCCATGCTGCTACGGAATGACAGAGCGACGATGCGACCTTTTCCGCTCACCCTAACGATCTCCATGGCGTCGGCCGCAGTTGGCGCGACGACCTCGTAACAGCGACGAATAGCACCGCCGACCAATGGCTCAGCTAGCACTCGTACTTCTACGCAGGCGCCACGCATGAACAGAATTTCGTTCGTCGACTCGTGTTCAACGTACGCGTGCCACAAGTGTCTCACAGACCCTCCAGACACCCATGCCGCTGAAGACGCTCCAGGATCCCAGCCGGGATCGGTACGTCCAGCGGCTGCAAGTCCTGATCTCGATCCCAGTCTCTCGACTGCCACCGTTCCCACCACCGTGCTTCTTTGGCCAAAGGAGCGTGGAACCAACTCGAGAGTTTGTCGTGTATCTCCTTGTCAGAAAATACGTACGATGGATGATGCACCATCACGTCCGCGTGCTTCGCCGTCTCCTCGAACTTCCGATCGAAGCTCCCGTCGGCCCATGTCGCCGCCGTGGGGTAGCCCATCCGGAAGTTGCCGCGCGAGTAGGTGGTCTGCCAGTCCCGCCAGTAGTGACGCGCCCCTACCGTCCAGCACCGGGGTTCGTCCGCTGCCATCGTTTCGACGAGCCGATCGAACTCCGACAGATCCACCAAGAAATCCGAGTCTTGCCATAGCGCCACGTCTGCCCCCATCTCGCGCAGGCCCTTCGTCGCGTAGTTCCGGAGGAGCGTCTCCGTACTCCAGTGGCCCATCAACCTGAGCACCTGCGGGCTCGGGAACTTCGTCCACGGATGCGGAACCGACTCGAGGAGCCGTTCGTCCGAGGGCGCATCGATGGTCACGTCGAAGAAGCCGCGATCCAGTCGCTGGATCCAGTCGCTCAGGATTCCGGATACCGCCGAGGCGTGCCCAGAGGGCTCGGGGGTGTCAGCCGTCCAGAAGAAGGGACGATCCGCGTGCAGGACCAGCACCGGGCCCGGAACGCGCTCCAGTTGCTCCAGGACGAGCGGGAGATACCGCGACTCTCGCCAGACTACGCAGAAGGCGCCAACGATGCTCATCCTCTTCTCCTACAGCGGAAACACGCCCGCGTTCGTCATGGCCAGGGTTCCGGATCAGCCACAAGAGGATGGAGGGGGGAGTTCTGGGCCTGATCGAGCGAATCCGGGAGTAGTTCGTGCGGCCCTTGTCGGGCCCAGTCCACGTCGACCCCAAGGTTCTTGGCCATCTCGAGAAGCCATCGGAGATGGCTGGCCATCAGGCGACAGACGGTCTCTGCGGCTTGCTCGACGGGCTCGCGCCCGGAAAGGATGGCTCCGCGCAGCCGGCGCTCCATGTGGTCCACTTCTCGGAGGCATGGAACCAAGATGTCCTCGGTAGTGATGATGGTGCTGCCTCGCATCGCCGGATCTCCCGTACGCTTCATGGTGCTTCCTGTTTCCAGGCGTCGATCACGAATCCTCTCGTTCGGGCGGATCTACGCCCAACGCCTCACAGACGCGCAGTTCCATCGTCCGCCAGTGAGTCCGCCATGGCCAGACTTGGATCCTGTCAAGCGCAACACAGAGTGCTATCCGGAGCGCCTCCAGGTCTTCCTTGCCCAAGAACTCGACGTGCGGAACGCTCATCGTTGCTTGCCCTTGGGAAAATAGACCGTACACAGTTGGCCGAATGCCTCTTCGAAGGCATGGACATCTGGACCGAGATAGACTACCACGTGGCCACTTGGCGCGGAGTGCCGCTCACCGTTGGTTTGCCCCTCGCGTCCCACATCAAACTGCACGCGTCCGCGTGTCACTCCTATGGCGCCGCAAGTGTCGTACACCGGGGCAAACCACATCGCGCTCAGACACGTCACGGCGAACAGCGCACACGCCGCGGTCACCTTCTCTGCGCTGTATTCGTCAACCAATCTTTGCGCAAACTGCGGACCCCTATCACCGTATGGCGGGTTCATCCACACCCGGCCACTCCACTGGTGATTCGGTGAGAGTCCGTTCACACGCTCCGAGTAGTAGTGAGTCGCACCAACACGACGATTGGCTTTCCAGTTCGACGCAGGATCGAGATCAATAGCGCCCAGCGTCGCCCGCGCGGCTTCGATCACATCCAGCGGTGTGTACCACTCATCGGAATTCGAACTGTGAAGAGAGCAAGCTGCGGCTCTTGCCAAGCGCTCTTTGGGATCCGTCAGTGGGTCCAGTCTCAAGCCCGGAAGCACGCTCTGCGGTTCGTTTGCGGCGGCTGGCTTGAGAAGTGCAGTTGGCAAAACTACATGGATGGGCACACGCGTTACATAGGGCACATCCTCTTCGCGGTCTGTTGCATAGCCCTGTCTCAGCAGTTCCTCGATGTAGGGGAGCAGGATCTCCGCCGGATAATGACTCCCACCGTAGGGCCTCAGAAACGGCTCGAAGGCGTGGTGCAGGGCGTCCTCTAGAGGTTTTCCACCTGGCATACCCGCAAGAAAAGTGTACCCGTTCAGTCGGTGCTGACGCGGGCGATCGTCCCCTTTGCCTATACGGATATCGCGCCCGTCGTTGCGATCCATAAAGTAGACCATGACCTCAGTAGGGTCGCGCTCAGGCGGCATGATCAGTCCAGTTGAAGCTTCATGGGTTACGCCGCCTTCTTCATGCTCTTCGGCCCGAGCCGGTACACCGTCCCGCGCCGTTCTCCCTCCGTCCGAACCATCCGCTGCCCGGCCGCCAGCGCCACGAGTTCCCGGCACTGGAACGGCGAGAGCTTCAGCGCCTTCCTGACCACGCCCGGCGCGAGGCTCTTGGTCGGCGACTTCCGGATGAGATCGACCAGTTTGGGGACGAGCGGGCCGTAGTCCACCATCCGCGCCTTGCGCTTCGCCTTGGGCTTCGCAGGCGCCACGGACGCCACACGCGTGGGCCGAGTCGCCTCCTGGCCGGACAGAGCCAGCGGCACCGCAGCCAGCGCCATGATGATCTGCTCCCGCACCGCATCGGAGATGATCTCTCTCGCCGCTCCCAGGAACGTGTCCGTGGCACTCTGGATCGCCGCTTCCGCCTTCTCGCTCAGTTTCACTTGTCCTCCTTGATCAGCCAGGTTGGCATCGTTTCGTTCCGAAAAACATCTTGTGGATGCAGCCCTCGTGTTCCCGCTTGTGAACACCGTCCGTGATTCCCCACGGCCGCAGGTCCATTGGCTGGATCTGGGTCTGCCAACCCCAGTCCGACCATGCCTTCCCGACCGTTCCATACCCAAGGTCATCCATGACGAGCGTCCCGCCCTGCTTCAGCAATGGAACGTAGAGCCGGAGGTCGGCCAGCACATCCTCGTAGCGGTGCGACCCATCGATGAAGAGGAGGTCGAGCATCCGGTCGTGGAGTAACCGCCGGACTAGGCCAATCGCCCGCAGGCTTGTCGTCGGTAGGACCGCGACCAGTTCATCCATTTGGACGGAACGAAGGACCGAGTGAAAGGCGGCCAGTGTGAAGTCCTCTGGCGGAGTCTCGGATGTCGTGTCGCGGACACCCTCGTGTGGGTCGATGGAGATCAGCGTCCCGTTCGCGAGCCCGCTCACAAGCATGACCGTGGAAAGGCCCTTGAAGGAGCCGATCTCGAGGGCAAGGCCACCACGGAACTGCTGGGCAGCCCTGTAGAGGCAGAGGGCCTCTTCGCGGTAGACCATTCGCCCGGCAACGGGGCTGACCTGATCGTAGAGTTGTTCCGGTGTCACGGGGAGGGCCATGTTGCTCATGGAATCTTCGTGTACAGGTAGGACGCGCCCGTCCACACCCAGTAGAGATAGGACTCGTGCGGCGGCACAGCCTCGATGCGTGCCTTGAGCCCCATCCTCCAGTCTTCCCACGGCATTTTCCTGGTGGTCACGTGGGTCGCGCGGACGAAGTGGTTACGCAGGAACAGTTCTTCCCACCACTCCGGCGGCTTGCAGTTAACGTGTCCGTGGGCGCCCGGCTTGTCGTCTGACGAAAAGAACACGGACGGCGCCATCGAGCACAGGTTCTTAATGAGCCCTTCCGCCTTCGCCTCCGGCAAATGCTCGGCGCATTCCCAGCACGTCACGACATCCGCTTGTGGCAAGACATCGAGCGGTATTCCTGCGTCGCGTAGCAAGATCGGCGCCCCCAGCGTCGCTGGCCCGTCCGGGTGCGGATCGATTCCGATCGCGAAGAGACCGAGCCCCAGCCAGGCCATTAGAAAATGCCCGCCGCATGTGCCGACATCCACAATCGTCCGGATCCATGGGAACGTCTCGTGGATGTAGGCCGCGTGAATCTTGGCCTCCGCCACCGCTCCGGGTGTAGAGACGCTATGCGGGTAGGAGTGCGCTTGACTACTCAGGCACTCGTAGATGCCCTGGATATGTTCCGGCGGAATTCCCTGGTACGCTGGCATTTTGTCCTTCCTTGTCAGAGCCGGCTCCACGGCGCGAGATGCGGTCGTTCCTTCCACCAGTCAGCGACGCGATCGATGGCTTCGTACACGGTCAGCCGTGGTTTCCATCCGTGTCGCTCACGGATCTTGGTGGAGTCGAGCGCCTGGTACGGGATCTCGATTCTCGAAAAGGCCGGCGGCTCCACCCGGATGATGTGTGCGTCGGGGAAGTGATGCTCCTTGATGTAGGTGATCACCTCTTCCTGCGTCAGTTGAACGCCACTGCCGATGTGAAACGTCTCCCCAGGCGTCTCGTCGGCGCGAAGCAGGCACATCAACTGCGCCTCTACGGCATCCTCCACCGCGATGAACTCACGTGACCACTGCGACTTCGTGTAGACCTTCATCGGAACGCCGGTCAAGCACTGCCTGATGGAGTTGGGCACCAGCCGCCAGTTCGTGTCCGCCGTCGCGACGATATTGCAAGAACGGGTGATGACAAGGTGCTTGGTGTAGCCCATCGTCTGGTAGCTTCTGCACGCAATCTCCGCGGCGTACTTGCTCGCGTCGTACGGCGCCTCCGGCTTCGGCGCCATGTCCTCCGTGTACGGCCTAGCGCCACAAAACCCCAACGCCTTGTCCGTCGATACGAATAGCGTCAGCGTCTCGGGACGGTACTGTCGGATCGCGTCGAGTAGCGCCACGGTACCGGCTGCGTTCACGGACCACACGGCTTGAAGCATCGATGGCGCCGTCGATACGATGGGGAGGGCTGCGAAGTGGGCCACGGCCTGCACGTTCCACGCGGCCAGGCAATGCAGCAGGAACGCAGTATCACGTACGTCACCATACGCCCAGGTGATGCGTTCGGCGATACCGAGCAACGCCGCCGCGTCATTCGGCTTGTCCGTGCGTCGAATCGAGAACACATCATACCCGCGATCGAGACAGAGGCGGGCAAAATGCGCCCCGTAGGGGCCACTGCACCCCGTCACCAGCAGACGCATGCGCTCGTTTTTGCTCGGCCTCATGGCATCTCCGCGAGCGCCAGCGGCGAACCGACCATATCTAGGACGCGTACCAATCTCACTCCATGCAGCATAGCATGACCCCGTCTCGCCAATCGACATCGCTCGCGAACGGGTGTGGCAAGATTTCGCCGGTTGCCTGGTAGTGAACCCGCATCTCCGCCAGCGAGAACGGGTTCCCAAGCGGCAGGTGTCGGTCGATGTCGTCCATGACTAGCCGTTCCGCGAGCACCTCGTTAGCGAAGTGGCTTTGCCCATCCCGGCGGACGATTCGTTCCTTTGGCGCCCGCTTGATCGGCTGATTCATGCTCCACGTGGACGTCTCGAAGATCGGCTCGTGCGATTCGAGGACTTGGAAGATCCGGATGCGTGGGTCCCAGTAGGCTGGGAAGCCGGCACGCTCCATCCGGATGGCGAAATCGCAGTCCTCTGCTCCGCCCTGGCCATCATAGATTTCGTCGCTGCCGTTCGCGCGCAGCGCCGCCTCCAGTGGGTAACTCGACGAAAGTCCGTAACACCAACCCGCGTTCGTCCTGCACGGCTCTGGCTCAGTGAAGACGCGCGAATCGAGCCCATACGGACCAGGGTCGCCTTCGACGACAACACCGTTCTCAATCTTCGCCGTACGGTACGTGAAGAAACTGCCGGCTACTAGTGCCGTCAGCGGGTAGCGTAGATGGCCGGTGAGCCAGTCATCACCGACGACAGAACAGTCATCTAGCGCGATAATGCGCTCGCCGCGCGCGACGATGAGTCCGGTATTACGGGCGTTGCAGAGCGCGTAGTAATCAGACTTCGTGAGACGCGCAGGCCCCTGCCATCGGCACGGCTTCGGAGGCATGTGCACGAGCGGCACGCCCGCGCACCTCAGCCGCTCGGTCGCTGCCTCGAACTCAGCACGACGCTCCTCCGGCCGAGTCCAGAGTTGGGCGTCGATCACTAGCCACTCGGTATCGTGGTAGTGGATCCCAGCGTTCAGGAGTGAATCGGCCATCCATTCCCACTGTGGAATTCTGCGGGCGGAGCAAGTGAGGATGGTGGCGCGCATCACCCTTCGTCCTCGCCAAGGAGCGTCTGGTGTGCTGCGTCCAGGGCCGCACACTGCTCCTTCCCAAGCACCGCCACCAGCAGGAATGGCTCACCGTTCTCACGTTCTAGGAACAGACGGGCCACGGACCGCCCGGAATCCTCCATCTGGAGGAGCAGGTCTATCACCTTTAGGTTGTACAGCATCGCAGCGACGGGAATGGCCATCATGATTCCACCCTCGGCAGTCGCCGATCGTCCGGATCCTTGGGCCCCACGACGATCATGGCTTCAGGCACTCCGGCTTGACCATTGTTCGCACTTCGGTACGAGTACGATCGCTCTCCATGCGCGCAGAGAAATGACCCATGAGCAGAGCAAATGCCACCGCCGCCAGAACACAGGCCACCATGGCACCAACGCGTAGCTTCATCAGTCCTCCACCCTCGGCAGTCGCCGATCGTCCGGATCCTCATCGTACTCACCGCGCATCACCTTGCTCGCCAGATCCCCGAGTCCTTCGGCGAGCAGGTCGTTCACCAGTTCGACCTTCGGACACGCGGCATCCGTCAGGTAGTCGTGGTAGTGCCCGACCTCGGCTCGCCGGAGGATCCGATGAACGCCAGGCGTCTGCTCCAGGCTACGCAGGACCTCGACGAGTTCGACGGTGGTGCTCCCGTAGGGACGCTTCATGTCTTCTCTGCCGCCGGCTTTAGTAGGTCAGCAATGGTCTTCATGTGACAGGCACACTTCATCTTTCGGCCAGTGCCCCAGCCGACAATGGCATCATCATAAAGTCCACCATCCGCGTCCACTGGCAGACTGTGGTACGCAGCCACGAGACTCAGAACTAGGAGTTCCAACCATTCCCTTTCAGTCATGGCTTCTCCGCTGCCGGCTTTGAGAGCATCCAGTCCGACACGCACGAGAGACCGATGCCGAGGTTGTGGCCCATGTACGCCGTGTTGCTCTCCCGGTAGAGCCAGCACGTGACGCCCGTCTCGTCGTCGTGCAGCCGCTTCACGTAGCCGTTGTCGATCGGCCACGCGCCCATGATCTTCAAGGGTGGAGCGGCCGTCACCGGCGCCGACTGGTTAGGCGGAAGAACGCACGACCCCAACGAACCGACAAGCGCCCCGGCGACAAGCCCCAGAACGATTGCGACCAGGACTGCTGCGACATCGAAGGAGCGCTTCATGCTTCGATCTTTCTCGTTTCCCCGCAGTAGGAACAGTAGATGACTCCTTTGCAATCGTAGGCGCTCGAGAACAGGTGCTTCTCGCTGCCACTGCACGGTTTCGGCTTCCGTTCCAGGGCCGCTACGCGTCGCTCCAGGGTTTCCACACGTCGATCCAGATCCGTTTCGGGCGTGCCCTCGGCCTCGCGATACGGATGCGGCAATGCCTCGGGCTCGCTCGCCCCTTCCTCGCGGCTCAGGGCGAGCCATCGCAGAACACGCGCCACCCCGTAGCCAGCACCGATCCCGCCAAACGTGAGAAGGGCAAGCACCACCACAGAAAAGACGGTCATCGCTTCTCCAGTAGCCAGCTTGTTTCCATATTCCAGCCAGGGGTGGCCCTCCACGGCTCGCATCGCTCCCGGGCCATCTGAAACTGGTATCCCAGGTCCCATCGCACGGTGAGCCCCTTCTTCTCGAAGAAGTCCACCCAGTACTGCCACCTGCGAACGTTCACGTGGCCCGAAATGGCAGTGCCTTCCCACTCGATCGGAACCGGCTTCCCCTTTTCGTGGATGAACTCGGCCTTGTCCGGACTCCCAGAAGTCGCCACGCAGAAGAACAGCCAGCGCTTCGACTTCGATGTCATCCAGTCGAACGTCCTATCGAGGTCTTCTTGGTACAGATGCTCTAGTAAATCTGTACTCATCACGACATCGTACGTCTCCGGGAACGGCCAATCGTACCCAGCGCCCTTCCCGCGATCATCGCTCGGCCCGACGTACGCCCAGAGATCCTTCGGGCACGTGGTGATGTCCGCCTGCGCCAAGCGCCCCTTCATCGAAGGAACGGCCCGCTGCACGGCGAACTCGGAGATGTCCACGCCGTACGGCGAGAACCCATGATTGAGGAACTGCGACGCGAGATCGCCTGCACTGCACCCGATGTCGAGGAGCGTCTTCCCGGGGACGAGCGACGCCAGCGCGTCCGCGATGAACCGAAACCCAATCCATTCCAATGCTGGCCCTAGATAGACGTGTTCCTGTCCGTCCGGCGTTCGGTACGTCTTCTGGGAGAGGAAGTACGCCGCGTCGTAGTGATCCCCGTACTCTATTCGCAGGTCCTTCGTCATGCGGCATTATCAACCCAGTACCGCTCCCTGAGCGACAGAGACACCGGAACAGGCACTCGCTCAAGCGGTAGGCGCACGAGGCACGTCCGTCCGCAGGACGGGCTCTTCCTGGTCTTCGCGCGTCCGTTGCTCGTCGTCGAAATGACGACGTTCCTGCCAGCGCACCGCCATCGCTGGCCACCCGCCGAATCGGCCGGCCCGGTGAGACGCATTGCAGCTCCGCAGGGGCAGTTCATTGGATCACGTCTCTGTCGGCGCAGTTCCATCGTCCCACCGCAGCACTTCGGCCATCTCCCCTGGTGGAAGTAGCTGGCCATCTGCCCCTGCGAGCAGCCCTCGGTGCGATGGCACCGTCCGGGATGTCCATCGCGCCCCCTAGGCAGCCTTCTTCGTGGTCGCGGGACCCTTCCAGATGCGACCGGGCTTGCGCGTGACGACTGCGCGCTTGTTGGCCCGCCAGACCAGCAATATCCCAGACGACATCAGGCTGGACCACTCCTTGAGCGATACCCGCTTGTCCGGCGG
>ERZ1292632.2532-Hain-H43-01um-R2-2532-length-15062-cov-4_pt1 | contig 15062 bp, 23 predicted proteins | sample MGYA00564407_ERZ1292632 | MGnify/ENA primary metagenome ERZ1292632 (study PRJEB36523, sample SAMEA6512637) | groundwater metagenome | collected 2019-01-08 | study: AquaDiva: Metagenomics assemblies of 32 groundwater samples | reverse complement strand
CGCCTGCCGTTGCGCTCCCGACGTGCGACGCCACCAAAGAGGGGGTTAAGTACCGAGACACACTTTCCGGCCAGGGCGGGATTCGGACGCGTTTTTGCGCTTGCACCAGCGACGGCGTAGACGCCGGCATGACCTACGTCTACCAAAACACTGTGACGGGCACGCTCGGCACCTCCACCACCTGCGCACCCTGAGGACGACATGACCCGCGCTTTTCTCCTTCTCACTCTGCTGATCGCCTCCTGCGGGCAGTCGCGCACCATCTACGCTTGCGGCTCAACGTGCGGGCTGGAAGTCGAGTTTCCCGTGCCTCCAGGCTGGTGCGCTGGGCTGCAAGCGCTCGAAGATCGCGCCATCCGCGCGTTCATGCGCGTACAGGACGACCCTCGACTCAGGCACGCCTGCCAGTCGTTCGAAGACTGGACCGTTGATGTTCAACAGGGCGAGTCCTTCTCGGACGGTGTGCGTCCCTTCCCGCTGGCGGGAATGACCGATTGCCAGGCGCGCCGGATCTACGTCGGGAACGATCCCCCTGCGGACGGCGCGCTGGCTCACGAGCTGGCGCACGTCGCTCAGAATTGCGAGCCGCGGCCCCCCTTGGAATACGAGGATCCAGATCACTCGAACTGGAAGTCGATCTACGCAGCGCTGAGAGCCGAGGGTCTGCCATGAACGTGCTCAAAGAGATCGCCGCCTACGCCCTCATCGTGGCCTTCATGTTCTGCCTCACCGCTGGCGCGCGGCACCGCTGGGGCGCCGGCTGCCGGGAAGATCAGAATCTCCATGCCCACGCCATCGCCCAGCCACGTTCACCGTAAACGGTCTAGGTTGATCCGCATCGCGATCGCTCTCCTGGCCGGCGGGGCGCTGGGGCTCTTGTGCCCGCTGCTCCCGGTCGCGTACCAAGGAGTTTGTCACGCGGCGGCCGAGATTCTCGCGACCATCTTCGGAGGCTTATGAGTTTGTTCCTGAAGTCGGTGGATCAGTTCTTGCTCTACCCGCCGTTTCTGGAGAAACTGATTCTCCTGAAAGCCGCGTGCCAGTCTCGCGGGGTGAAGTACCTCACCACTTGCGGTTACCGCGGATGGGTGGAGAGCGATCGTCTTCATCAGATCTACCTCGCTGGTGGACCTCGCGCCGCGCCGGCCGGCGACTCGGCGCACAACTACGGCCTCGCCAGCGACGAGGGACGGATCATTCAAGAATCCCCGAAGCGTGTCGTGCGTTGGCTCGTGAGGGACTTCACCGTACTGAGCGAAGAAGCTGAACGGCTCGGGCTCCACACGGGCGCGCATTACAATGACTACCCGCATGTTTCGTGGCCCAGCTACGTAACCGCTGGAGATCTGCGCCCGTTGCGGAAATGCTGGCACGCCACCGAGGGCATGTTACTCTTACCCCGACTCCGCAAGATCTGGGAGTTGGTTGACCAACCCAGGAGCACACCGTGAACGACCCCGCCTTGCCCGTGTACCTCACAGAAGTTGCCTCGGAAGTTCTGCCGGATCCGGCTCACGCGCTCCTCAACGAAGCGCTCGCGGGGGGCAATTACTGGATCGCCGGAGCCGTCGCCGTCGTGATTCTGGTGCCGCTGATCCTCAAGGCCCTCGGGAAGCGTGTGCCGATCCTCGACACGGTGCTGGCAGCCGCGCTGGTGATCCTCAAGGGGCTCAGCCGACCCAGGGCGCCCCCTGCGCCGCCTCCCGAGCCCACCGAGCCCGAGAAGCAGGCCCAGCCCGGTGTTCGAAATCTGGTACGCCTTCGGGACATCAGCGATCTGGAGAAGCCGAAGTGAACGCCCTGTTGGTGGCTCTGCTGCTGAGCCAGGCGGCTGACGCAGGCATCGATGCCCCGACCGCCCCCGCGGTTTACAAGGTCGGCTCCGGCGCCAGGATCACCCTCGGCTACGGAGATCCGATCTTTCTGCCTGAAGGGTACTTTCTATCCGAGGCGTCTTTCAATGCTGTGGAAGCCGAGATCAGACGACTTCAGTGGATCGCCGCGAACCCCCCCGAGCCGGAGCAGATCGAGATCCCGTTTCAAGGCTTTCTGATCGCGGCTGGCGTGGGGTTGGTAGTCGGGCTCGTCACCGGCGCCGCGGTCGGTTACCTCGCGCACCCGAAGTAAGGACACCTTGCAAGCCTGCACTCGATGCGGTGTGGAGCAGCCTGAGGGTGTCTACCTGCTCGCGAGAAGTCGCGGCACGGTATACCGCCGTAGGGTGTGCCGCAAGTGTCGCAGCTACGTGCTAACCCCAGATGCTCGGCCGACCGCGCCGGAGCCGTTGGCGGCGGCCTACTCGGCCCCCGCGCCGGCCCCCGCGCCGGCCCCCGCGCCGGCCCCCGCGCCAGATCCGTTGCAGGTGGCCTACTCGACACGCGCGAAGCAGCACGAGGCGCGCGATCTAAAAGCCGAGCACCGCGCGCTAATTAACGAGAACACGGATCTCAAGCGGGAGATCGCGAGTGCGGCACGTCTGCGCACCGCCCCCGAGATCTTGGTCTACGACAAGTCGCCGGACAAGCGCAGCGACGCAGTAGCCTGTGCCATCGTAAGCGACTGGCACGTCGAAGAGCCCGTCTCCAAGGGCGCGGTACACGGTCTGAACGAGTACAGCCCTGAGATCGCGAGATCGCGCGCTGAGCACTTCTTCAAGCATCTGCTCAAGCTGACTGACATCGTGGCGCGGGACTCCACCGTGACGACAATCTGGCTCGGGTTACTGGGGGATTTCTTCTCCGGGTACATACACGAAGAGTTCCTCGCGACTAACGCGATGGCCCCCTGCGACGCAGCGCAATTCGTGAAGACGCTCCTGTGCTCAGGGATCGAGTTCCTGCTCCGCGAGTCAAGCTACATCATCGAAGGCGACGCAATCCCCGGAAACCACGGGCGCATGACTAAGCAGATGTGGTTCGCGGATCCGACCGGAACCAGCCTCGAAACCCTGATGTACCGCGCCGTGGCGGACCATTTTCGCGACAACCCCCGTGTGAAAATTCGCGTCGCGGATCACGCGATGATCTACCGGAGGTTCTTCGAGCGGTTCAACATGCGGTTGATTCACGGCTACGAAGTCAAGTACGGCGGCGGCGTTGGTGGGATCACAATCCCGCTTCGGAAAGCCCTAGCGCAGTGGGATAACCCGATTCGGGCCGACCTGACTGCCCTCGGACACTTCCACCAGCGCTTCGACGGTGGTAACTTCATGGTCAACGGATCGTTGATTGGCTACAACACCTACGCGCAGGCGATCAAGGCAAGCTTCGAGGAAGCTCAGCAGAGCTTCTTTTCAATCCACGCCCGGAAGGGCGGACAGAAGACCATCGTGGCGCCGATCTGGCTGGATGCAGCTCATCTGGATCTGGGATCATGATCCCGGTGGTGCTGCTGCTCTGCACGGGGTTCTGCCGGGATCTCGGTGACAGCTACATCTGCTACTGCGATCTGAAGGCGGTCTGTGAGCCATACGAGCGCGTGTGCGTCGAATCCGCCACTGTGGTTTGCAAGCCGCTCTCAGTGCCCCTCGGGCCGTGGGATCCGATCCCAGCCCCAAAAGACTGGTAGCACTACCCCCACTTCTCCCAGGTGACGCCGGGCACGCCGCGGACCTCACCGTTTGGAAGCAGTCGCCCCTTCACGACTTCGGAGCTGTAGACAATGTGCTTGGACCGGAGCCACACCAGCCGCAGGCCTTTGTTCCAGTTCATCACGCCATCCGCCGGCCGCTCGCCGCACTTCGCGCACAGGTAAGAGTAGGAGCTGGGCGACATTGTTAACACGCTGCCGCAGCCCAGATCACAGATTGGCATGAGGGTTCCGATCGTTTGAGTCGAATCGCTCACGGCGCTACCTCCCGGCCGCTGGCTTCCAGCGATCATCCGGTACTCGAAACATCTTCAGCCGCGCGTAGTAGTGGACGAACATCAGCCCGCAGGCCGCGTGCGCCGCATGTGAAAATCCCGTTTCCGGGTCGAGGTACTCGTCCTTCAGGAGCGCGTAGGTGTGCCTCAGGACGGCCGCCAGGCACTTGCCCATCGCCATGCCGGCCTTCCAGTTGTCCGGGGTGTACTTGGTCGCGCCGAATGCAAGGACGCGCCCCACATCTTCGACGAAGTGAGCGTCGATCAGGTCGAGCGCCGGCTTCCCGCTGTCGTGCTTGATCCCGGTCATCGGTTCACCATGCGGTTCGTCCGAGCGAGCCCCACCGCGACGTACAGGTTTCCCTCCGGCTGCACCCAACGGGACTCCACCCAATCGACAGCGAACGATACGGCCGCTGTAGCAATGAGAATGAGAATGAAACCGATCTCGACCATCTGTTAACTCCTCTTCAGGTGCCACAGCCCCATGCCGATGGCATCAATAACATTGTGGTTGCGGTAGTCCAGCTCGGAAATTCGCTGTACCTCCAGCGGGGTGATCTTCGAGCGGATCCGCTCCGTCATGATCTTCTTCGGCACCTGCCCCTTCCAGTCGGCGGGGGCGATCCTGCGCACCTGGACACCCCTCGCCGCGAACCACCCCTCGAAGTACCCCACCACGGCGGCGAGGTCCAGGAGATCATTCAGATCGCCCTTCCGCTGATCGCTGTGCGGGTAGATCCGTGGCATTTCGATCAGCACTTCGGACACGAACACGGCCACATCACGGGCAAGACCTAAAAGCTCGTCCTTGGCGATGTACCGCGCGAGTACCAAGCCACGGTCGCGGCTGAAGACCGCGACCCCGCTTGCCCTCACACCCGGATCAACGCACAGAAGCACGGTAGCCTCGCAGATAGAGGTCGTACAAAGCGTTGAAGTCGTGCTCGGCATAGGCAGGTGCCCAGACGCGGTGTATCCTCCACTGGAAGGGTCTTGTAGCGATCCCCCACGGCGCAGGAGACACGCCCATCAGATCGCGCCGCTCGGTCATCAGCATGCGCAGGTCGATCTCGCGGGCCTCCTCTGAGTCGATCAGGGGACGAATCTCCGAGAGCCCAAGCGCCGCGAAGACCACATCAGCGTGACGGGCTTCGAGTTCGCGCCAGGAGATCAGCCGTCTCGATCCTGAAACGCGCACTTTGATGTGACGCTTGAGGGGGGTCGCCACGTCAGGCAGGTAGACCTCGCTCACTTCATGAAGCAGAAACGCGAGCTTTTGCACAGCCGTCGGACACTCACACGCACCCATAGCACAGTGCTGTGCGACGCTGTAGCCCATTTCGCGCAGATGCCAGGTGAATCTGACTTTCTGCGCTAGCGCGTGGGAAATGTCCGGCAGACTCACCTGCTCGACACTGAGATCGAGCGGAGTCACCCCCTTGCCGCTGTACGACTGGATCCAGTCTCGTGAGATCATTGCGAAACCCCTCCTTTCCAGAGCAACAGACAGCAGATGAACGGCGGCGAACCAGCTTTGAGCCCGGCAGGATCGCTCGGACTTCCAAATCGCTGACGCTTGGGAAGAAAGTGGACGGTGAACCCGTAGTGCCGATCGCGGTAGGGCTCAACTAGTTCTTGCCAGAACGGTTGCTCGCATCGCACCGGCAAGAGCATCGAGATTGTTCGCACCCTCCGCGCAGGGTCTTCGAACTCCTCCCACGCCTTCGACACCCAGGAGCACAGATCCGACCATGGCGGGTTGCACCACACGTCACCAAACCACGGGGACTTGAGCCCGTCGGGAGCCCCAGGGGCGAGCGTGTAGAATTGCAGCGCCTTGGCGGACTTCGCGCACGCGGCTGCGTCAAGCGTGTATTCCCTGATCTCGGTAATTTTGGCACACAAATCCAGAGTGGGCTGAAGCGTGAAGCGCTCGTCACGATTCGGATCTGCCTTTCGAGATCGTGCAAACACTCAGAACTCCAAGGCGCACAGCTCGCGCACGTGCTCCAAGGCCTTGCGCTCTGCCGCTGTCAGCTTGCCGTGCTTCAGGGCGCTCCGAATGTACACCCTCACATCGGCAAGCTGATTCATCGCGTCGCGCCCTTCCTCGATCTCGGCAGTAAACGAATGCGCCTCGGTGTCGAGTTCGAAGCTGTAGGTAATTGTCGTGGTCATCTGTTCAGACTCCTTTCCGTCGAGAATCCATCCTTACCTTTACCGGCCCGTCCGATGTAGACTTCGTAGGGGTCTGTTCTCAGGTTGACGACTTTCACTTCGGCTCCCAGGGGATCAGCTTCTTGTTCGAGTCGTAGACCGCCACTGCGTCTTTGTACCAGTAGCGCATGAGAGCGGGCTCTGCTCGTACTTTTACGTGTGGCACTACCTTTTGCATTGCGGCAACCATGATCTCGGCCTGCCGGAACGCGGCTTCATGCGCGCGGTCCTCCGGGATCTCCGTCAAGATCTCGTCGTGCGCGAAGATCACGGGACGCGAACCGTAAAGTGAGGATGTCTTGACGGTGTAGCACTCGCTTGATACCGCCCACAAGGCGCGCTTGGCGCCGTCGCCGGCCAGACCCGAAAACAAGGTGTTCGCGCCGGAGGGGACGTTCAAACCTCCGCGCACGCGGCCGGACACGAGTTGCGTCAGCCGATCGCTGCGTTCCAGTTGGCGGGTCACCCATGAGATCATCTCCGGCACTTCGGGCCACATGGTCATGTAACTCAACCGTAGCACCTCAGCTTGCTTGACGCACGCCTCGCAGGCCGGGGCCGGGTAGATGTTCCCCTTCCATGATCGGATCTTCACCTCCCCGCACACCTTCGCCGTCCGGGCGGCCTGACAGAGCAGCAGCCCCTCTTTCCGCTTCGTCTGCGCGAACTTGAACGCCCCCATGCAGCCGGGGTAGCCGAAGTTCGCCGCCTTGCTCATCTGCCGGCGGTCCTTCCAGAGCGGATCGCCCCCCGCAACCAGAGCCAGCACTTCTTCGTACTTCGTGCCGTGGGTCTGTGCCGCGAACATCGAATGCGGATCTTTCCCGGCGTTGATCGCGTCGGCCAGCTTGGACGTGCCCACCGTCTGGAGACAGACCTCAGCGAGCGTGACCATTTCAAGCGCCGAGTAGTCCACCGAGCACCACACAGTTCCCGGCCGCGCACAGAAGCAGTCCCGCACGCCGCCCTTGCGGGGGAGCAACTGGATCAGCCCATCGTAGGAACTCCGGCCGTTGGCCAGCAGCGTGTTGGGTGAGACGTTGATCGGCTTCTCGACACCCTGCTTCAAGAACGGGACGTAGGTGTCCAGGAGCTTCCCGATCTTCGAGACTTCGGCGAACTCTTCGAGCACCGCGTCGTTCGAATCCTCCAGCACGTCACGCGCGGTGCTGACCTTGCCGGTGGCCGTGCGCGGAGGATCTCCTAGGTAGGCAGCCGTGACGAGATCGCCCAGCCGCTTCATATCCTTGGAGCCGTCCGCGCGAAAGACTCCGAGCTGCTTGACCTTTTCGTTGAGGGCGACTTGCTCGACTTGCAGGCGTGCTTCGAGGGCAGCCACCCGCGCCGGATCGGTGCGCAACCCCCACATCGCCGCAAGGTGCTCGGCCCAGGCAGCGCGACACTGCGAGGGTAGATCTGCGAGATTCTCGTGCGTGCTGCGCTGCATCACGGCGGCTTCCAGTGCGTTCACTGCATCATCGACCGGGTACTGACGCGCTTCTGCCGGCCACTCCGAATGAGGCAGCTTCTCCAGCAGCGCGTAGCTCAGCCGGTAGGCGTCGTGCTCCTTGGCGTTCGAGCGCCCGAGAACCTGATCTACCACGATGGCTTGAGAGAACCGGGTTTTCTGGGTTCCGCCCGGCTCCTTGATGCACGAGTCTGTTCGCGGATCCACGATCATCTTGCTGTGGACATAGCCCTTGGCGATCGCGTCGAGCGTTTGAGCGATCAGAATGTCATGGACTTCCCCCCTCGCGAACTTGGCGAAGATCAGCGGGATCAGATCCGGGCGCGCGGCGGCAACACACCCGAAGTCGTAGCTGATGTTAGCCCCCACTATGACTTTCCCGGTGTGGAGCCACGCCTCGAACTCGGCGATTGCCTGTTCGGCAGTGAGCAACCTGCTCTCAGTGCCGCAGGCCATCGACCCACAGACGATTGGCGGGCTCAGCAGGCCGGGTTGAATCTTGTGGGTTTCGAGATCGAGGGAGATCATCAAAGCCACCCGTGCTTAGGGCACTGTCTTCCATGCCAGTCAGCTTCAGCAAAGGTGTTCGCCACGTAGTCACAATCCCGACAGCGCGCAGCGACAACCCTCGGTGCGGAGCCCCGCATCGCTGCGTCGTAGCCGGCCCGGTAGGCGGCGCTGGCGTAGTTCCCCGACTCCAGCGAGAGAAACTGCCGCAGCAGTCTCTCGGTCTGCGGAGTCTTTCGCTCTTTGCGGATCGTCTCTTTCGGATCTTCTTCGTTTGACATAGTTGCGAGGGGCGGAGTCGAACCACCGTTACCGGATTATGAGCCCGGCGCTCTAACCGTTAAGCTACCTCGCCTAATGCCCTGGACAGCCAGGCTTGCATCTAGGATGGGTCCGTTCAGGGGTTAGCCTAGATCCCCACAGGATTTGATTTACGGCTGATCTCGATTCCTGCGGTTCGAGATCGTCACGACGGTCAAGCCGTCGTCAGGGGCTCACTCTGATCCAGCTCCGCGCGCCGCTTGACGATTTCGTCGGGCTTGTTTCCGCCAGTCGGCGGCACATGCACCCACCGGATGTAGGTGTTCACCTTGCCGGCGTTCGGGCCGGTGCGAGTCGTCTGCTGGTAAGACTCGTAGCCGATCAGCATCCCGCGGCCCGGCTGCTCCTTTGCGATCAGCCGCGAGAAAGCCTCGGCGAACTCATCCGAGGTCACCTGATCCTGCCCGAAACCCAGCAGCGACAGGACGAACGCCTTGACGTTCCCGAGCGCCGAGGGATGCACATCGAGCAACTGCGGCCAGCCGACGCTGGACCCCGGCGCATTGGGCTCGACCTTGGCGCCGGTCTTCGGGTCGAGATCGCCCTTCGATCGCGACTGGATCACCTTGGTCCGGGCCACGAAGGTACGGCCCTTGAAAAACCTCTTGCACAACAACTCGCGTACCAGGACGGTTCCCGCCCCGTCGCGAAACAAGTCCTCCTTCATGTTTGCGTTTGCGCTTCCGATCTGCTTGAAGAGTTCGTCCATTTCTCCGGGCATTTGCATCTCCTTGTTGGCGTGGCGGTTGACTGCTTCTCCGAAGTAACTCAGCACCTCAACCGACGCAACAGAATCGCGAGATCTTTGTGGCCGTGGAAGTCGGCGATCGTCGCACAATCCTCGACGGTCTGCGCTCGGGTTGTCGCGCGGAGCCCTGAGATCGAACACGGAGCCTCGCCGCGATGGCGCAGCGCTCGCGTCACACCCCCACGCCGCAACTGCTCATAGTGCGCCGGGCAGTAGGGGATCCCGTCCGGTGCGCCGGCCCGCGGACGACCTACCTTGCCCGTGCCTCGGAAGTGCTTACTGCCGTCGCGGGCACAGTCGGCGTGAGAGCACTTGACCATCAGAACGTATATGTCGCCTGATTCAACTTCTGCGACCCTCCGATGGTGTCTTGGATGTATTGCGCCTGCATCTTGGCCTTCTGAAGCGCCTCTACCAGTGCAGCAGTGTGCTGGTACAGATCCACGGTGATCTCGTCAGCAAGCTGCCCTTGCCTGTGCGTTCGCCCGAGTAGCTGCTCCCAGGTTGCGCCGTTGGAGGGGAGATTCGCCACAAGGTTGCGCGAGAACATCTGAAGATTCTTTCCGACGCTGTTCGCGCGGATCGACGCGATGATGCTGTGATCGCCCGTCACCCTCAGCAGCTCTTCGGCGGCCTCCTTGCCGGCGCCATAGATGGGCAGACACGAGATCTCGGCAACGCGTTGTCCGAAAAAATCGTGCTCGTACCAGCAGATCCCGGTTTCGGCGGAGCACCAGTCGGCGGCATCGTTGGCGAGCCATTCGTCGATCCAGACACCTTCTGTTTCTGGCTTGGCCGTGTCGCGAACCTCGCGCCACCGGAGCCAGGTAGCCGATTTCCAGGTCGGCCGGGGGCCGCTCGCGGTGTGCGGCGGGATCACCGCGCGCTCCAGTTCGCGCCCGTGCGGATCGCGCCGAATGTACGCATAGCCGTCTTCCCAGCGGATCGCGGCTTCGGTAAGCAGCAGGGGCGAATCGAGAAACTCCCGCGCGGTCTTGAGCTTTTCGCGGATCTCGCAGTGCCATTCTTTTCGGACTTGCAGCCACTTCTCGCGGACTTCCAGCGACTCGCCACGGGGCCAGATCCAATGGTAGAAAAACCCGCTGGAGATCTCCTTCGCGCACCTGTGTACGTCGAGTGCATTGGTAAGCTCCTCACCGTCTGGCCGCGTCCAGGTGCCATACAGCGCCCCGAGGTGCTGCGCGACTTCCTGCGGGCTAACCGTCTTGCGCTCGCTCAACGTCAGCGACGCAGGGCAGCTCTGTACGCCCGTGGAGCCTACTACGCCCCGTGTGTCGAGCAGCCGCCGCCGGTAGCCCTCGCGGACATGCTCTCCCGGCCGGCAGATTTGCCGCAGATCGCCGATGTCGCTTGGCCAGTCGCTCGGGTCGATTGCACCTGCCCACTCTTCGACGGTGGGCCAGTGAAGGGGGGCGGGTGAGCCCTCACCGAGGGCCAGCGCGGCGAGGTGCGCGTAATCCCTGATTGATTTCGTAGTCAGGGTGCCGGACCAGCAGCAGAGCCGAGTTTCAGGGTGCGCCGCGAAGTACCTACGAAAGCGCTTCGTGCGCGCCGCCGTCGCGTTGCGGATCAGATGTGCTTCGTCGGCGATCACCAGATCCGGGCGAATCCGCTCCAGAATGTCGGTGTTCCGGGCCGAACTCAACTCGGAGTATGCGACAACGTGAAGCATGGGCCTGCCGGGGACAAACCAGGTTCCTGATCCCAGGTTGGGCAGCTCCCAGTGCTGGCCGTAAAATGACCAATCCACGAGCGAAAGCTGTGCGCGCAACTGAGGCGGGATCAACAGAACAGCCACGCGGCAATCGGGAATGACCATCGGTGCCAGCAGATCCAGAAGTGTTTTTCCGTCGCCGACCGAGATCGGTCCCAGCAATCCCCCCACGTCGCGGATCTCGTGAAGCGCCCAGACTTGCGTGTCCAGGAGTTCCCTCGCGCACCTTCGCTTGAACTGACTCTCGCACGCGCACGGAGCGTTGATTTTCTGGAGTGCTCGAAACTCCTCGCGCATCGCCGCAATCCCTGCATCACCGGGACGGTGCCGACGAGGGAGCGCCACCACGCGCGTCAGATCCCGCGAACCGCACACGCGGTTTCGGCCGGAGAGGTCCACCAGGCCCATGACGTTCCGCGACGTGCCGCCGATCATCTCCAGGATCGACGCGGCCGGGGGTGCCGGCGGCGGGCGAGGGGCCGGAGCCACACGCGGCAAGAACTGTTCGAGTAGACGACTCACGCGGGGAGCGTCGCCAGTATCTTCTGGATCCGGGCTTGTACCCACGCGATCATCAGCGCGCGGATCTCGCTCGGGGGCCACGATGACAGGCCTTCGAGCTGGAGCCGGTAGCGTCTCAGTCGTTCCTGAGGGCTCACTTGGACCTCCCCCCGAGCCAGCCCAGGAACAACAGCAGACCGGCCACCGTGATCGTCACGATGGAGCAGAACATGATCAGCCTACCTTCGCAGGGGTCTTCTCCGGGGTCTTCTCCGGGGTCTTCTCCGGGGTCTTCGCCGGCACGTAGATCTCCAGCTCCTTCACCATCGCGGCGTGGACCTGGAGCGACAGCGCCGCCAGGGCGGCCTGCGCTGATCCGGTCACGAGCCCGGAGAACTCCACCTCGACCATAGCGGAGGAGTAGCCCGGCAAGCCGATCTTGGCGCCGTGCCGCAGGGTGATCCGCTCGATCTGCACGGGGCCTGATGGTTCGACCTGAGGAGCCGGGGGCGGAAGCGGCGGCGGAAGAGTGCCTTGGGGATCTCGGGGCCGATTTGGCGACCCAGGGGGCCGACCGCGCCGAGGTGCCGAGGGCGTGGGCTTGGGCGCGAACACATGCACAGGCACGGGCGCAGGCGCGAGCGCCAACGCGGGCGCAGGCGCGAGCGTGGGCGCGGGCGGGGAATCAAGCGACAACTGGAGCTTCCGCACCTTCGGAGGATCCGCCGCGAGCGCGGGATCCGACTTCGGCGCATCGGGGGGGAGTGCGCCGGTTGGCAGGGACACCACCTTCCCGGTAAGAACGGGAGCGGGAGCGGGGGCGGCAGCAGGCAGTTGGCGGAAAGCGTCGAGCAGGGAAGCCATTGAAAATTCTCCAGTGCGTTTGCAGTAATTGCGATGGGGACAGCCAAACCCTTTATTACAAACTTCTTCGTTTGGTGCAACTTCTTCTGCGTTCTTTTTCCTTGCCGTCGCGATCATCTGTTCGACGGTCAGCGCGATCTCGCCGATGCGGTCGTTGATGTAGCTGCGCGTTGTCTCACAGGAAATTCGTGCGAATTTCTTTGCCCCCCGCGTCTGGTAGTAGTCCTGTGTGATCCGCAGGTCGGCGCACGTTGTCACGGCGGCGTAAACGTTCATCTGGATCGAGTCTTTGATTTCCTGCGGTGTCTTCGCGTAACGGTTGATAACCGAGGTTGTCTTGTGATCTCCGAGTTCGTCCGGTTCGCGTGCGATCCAGTCGATGCGGCCGATGACCTGTACGCCAGCGATCGACAACTCGCCTGGAGCGATCGCCTTCTCGATGACAGCGACCCGCTTTCGGAGATCTTGCAGAAACTCCAGCGCGCCGGGGGCCTGGATCACCAGCCCGTGGAGCGCGCCTCGATCCCCTCCCCGCAGGTACTTCTCGATCGTCGTATGCACTGCTTCGCCAAGAGCCATGCTCGCATCAGGGGGCGAGCGCTTGCCCTCAACGTAGGTGAAATACCACTTCCGCGCACAGCCCCAGGACGTTCGCGCGTCGAACGTTTCGATCTGTGTCGGAGAGAGAATCACTTGCTCACCTCGGAGGTAGCTTCCGCGTTTGTCACCATTTCTACAGCCGTGGGTCGTGCTTGAGTGGGCATTAGACGAATACTCTCCGGGAGACGGTACACCCAAAGCAACGAGCCACCTTGCCGGCGTCGATGTTTTGTGAAACCCACCTCGCGGGCTGCTCTGCCGATCTCGAAGGCCATCCCCGCCGTGATCTGCGATGACGGCACCCCCAGGACCGTGTTCAGCAGATCGAACGTCGTCAGCTCAGACGGTCGCTCATGAGGCGCCCGCAGGGCGAACCACGCGAGGATCTGCTCCGCACGGGCGCCCGCCCTCTTGAAATCTGAGGCTATGTCTTCAGCTAGGTGCGCTTCCGCAGGTGTTAGGTGCCACTGCACGCCCGCTCGGTACATGGCCAGCGCTTGCGCGAAGATCTGATCACGATCGCGGCGCACGCCCTCGACGTTGCACTCGGCGACTCGAATCGGCCACCAGCGCCGGTTGCCGGTCCAGTCGCTCAGCACCTCATCTTCGTTGGTAGTGCCCACGTACACACACCTACGCTTGAATGTCTCATGCACCCGCCCATAAGGCGGCCTCACGCGATCTTCAGCCTGAGAAATGAACGCTTTGATCGTCTCGATGTCGGCTCCCCGCACAGCGGCCAGCTCTGCCAGTTCGATGATCCAGGAACTCGCAGCTAAGATCCGAGAGTCTTTGTCTTTGAGGTTCAGCTTCGAGTCCGTAAAATAGGGTGCCCCAAGCGCCCGCAGAGATCTCGACTTCCCGGCGCCCTGCTTTCCGATCAGAATGGGGACGGTGTGAACTTCGCAGCCTGGAGACATGGCGCGGGCCACGCATGAAATTAGAAAACATCTGGAGATCGCTCGCATGTGCTCTGCGTTGCCTTCGGCGCCCAGGTAGTCAGTGAAGAAATCGGTCACCCGATCTTGCTGATCCCATTTCACACTGGTCAACCAGTCGCGTAGCGGATCATACTCCTGCGCACGCGCCACGGCGAGGATCTGCTCGCCTACCTCGTGAGATCCCAGGAATAACCTGTACTCGCTGGAGGCGAGCCAGTTCGCGGCTTCAACATCCAAGCTTGCCCGCGGTACATGCAACAGACAGCCCCCGAAAACGTCAATCTCTTTGGTGATTGCGTTGAAACGTAAGCTGCCTTTCCAAGCCGGATCATTTCGGGCGATCAAGTTCGCGTTCCAGCCGATCGCTCGCAGGCCGGTCGGCGATCCGTCTTTGTCCAGCAGGTAAAGAAGTCTCTTCCGCCAGTCAACATCCGCGTCGGGCGCGTCACCGGGTAGCTGCCCAAGGATCTTCAGGATCGCCACACGATCGGCGGATTTCACAGCGTCACGTTCCAGCCTGCGCCCGGCAGCGCGCCGGTACTTCTGTCGGGCCAGTTCGAGCCAGTGATCGATGCCTTCAGGTTCCAGATCCATCGCTCGAATCGACCCGTGCAGCAGAGCAATCACGGTTTCGCAGGCGTAGGGTTTCGCCAGTGGTGCGCTTGCCAGCAGCGACACCGCCCGGTTTATCGCGTCATCCCGCGATCCCACGTCTACAGGGTAGCTCTCGGTGAGCCGCCGCCCTCCGAGTATGGTGTCGAGCAGATCTCGGCTCTCGGGGCGGCGCAGCGCGCCTACCGTGCGGCGCAACTCTTCCAGATCAACCGGCCCGGAGGCAAAGTGCGCCGGATCGTCAGGATCGACCGAGCGGGCAACTTGACGCCGGGCCGCTTCCCGGAACTGCGCTGCGGCCCCCGCCGCGCCGGCCGGTGAGATCAGATCCAGAGCGCGCCAGTCGAGCGGCAAGCCCCCTCCCTCGAAAAAAGCGAAGCTCTGCCCCTGCGGGCGTGACGGCGTGAAGTAGATCCTAGAGGGGTTCCCGCACTTGAGATCGCCAGGAATCGCGAAGCGGGCGGCGATGGCCGGCCAGACCGCAGGCCAGTCTCCCGCCGGGATCTCGCTTGTAAGCGCGATCACCAGCCTGTAGCTTCCCCCCGTGTGGGTTTCGTGGGCCAGGTATTCGGTCCCTTCGAGCGCCTGCGCCATAACGGCCATGGCCGCTTCGCCTGGAGAGTCGAGATCGTAGACGGCAGCGGTGATCGAAGCCACTTGCGCGTCAACGTGCCGATCGGCG
>ERZ1292632.2531-Hain-H43-01um-R2-2531-length-15062-cov-5_pt1 | contig 15062 bp, 17 predicted proteins | sample MGYA00564407_ERZ1292632 | MGnify/ENA primary metagenome ERZ1292632 (study PRJEB36523, sample SAMEA6512637) | groundwater metagenome | collected 2019-01-08 | study: AquaDiva: Metagenomics assemblies of 32 groundwater samples | reverse complement strand
GCCGGACAGCCTGAACGATTTAGGGCGATAGACGCCGAAGAGGCGAAAAAAATACTGGCCTCCAGAATAGATATGTTAGCTCAGCCACTCATGGGACCATATGTGGCGTAACAATTCGTAGGGAGGAACAGTAGAAGTGAAAATGTTCAATTTGTTCAAGCGAGATCAACCTATCGCTATCGACGGCGGTCATATGAATCAGGATGGCACCTTCAAGCTTCAGGTCTTTCGCGCGACGGGTGATCTTGTCATGCCGTACAAGGCTGAAGAGCCGTTTTACGCAAAGAACCTATTTGTGAACGCTGGCATGGACTATCTGGCCATGTTTCAAAGCACAGCGCCAGGTTCCGTCATGAACCACATGGCGGTTGGAACGATTTCCACTGCGGCAACGCTGACTGACGTTGTGACTACGATGGGCGAAGTTGCGCGAGTGACGATGGCGACTCGCATAGCGTCGGCCAATATCCTGACGGAAGTGGCAACTTTCGGTGGCGCGTTGCACAGCATCACGTCGCTATCGCTCCGCGAAATCGGCGTGCTGAATCATGCTGGCAGCGGCGCCGGCACACTGCGTTCGCGTAGCGTATTCGCAGCGGTGATTTTAGCAAACTCCGATCAGTTGCGAATCGAATATCAAACGACCGTGGGGAGCCGATAATCTCATGGTCGAAATAGTTATAGGCGCAGTTCAAATCTTAGTCGCATTAGTGCTTTGGTTCTCCAAGCGAACGCTTAACTCTATCGAAAAGAAGCAAGATGAAATGCTCAAAGAGGTCAAGGCTACTAACGGCAGAGTAACTAAGCTGGAAACTCAGATAGTTGAGCACAACATTCGCGACGACGATAGATTCGCGACGCTGCACCATAGGCTCGATAGGGCATTGGACGATTCAAGATGATTCCAGAAGTCATAGCACGCTGGCGACCACACGCCATAGCATATCGCGGACAGCTTGATTACAACCTGATTCTCGCTGTGATTTGGCAGGAGTCGGCAGGCGATCAATGGGCGTATAGATACGAGCCTGGCTATCAGTACTTTTATGACGTTAACGCCAAGAAGGCGCTATACGACAGAACGATGTCGGTAGCGGACAATAGAGCGAAGGCGTTAAAAGCACTAGGTTCTACAGAGTTCGCTCAACAATCTGCGTCATGGGGATTGATGCAATCAATGGGGGCCGTAGCGCGCGAGCGCGGATTTAGCGGCTATATGCCAAAGCTTTGCGACGCGCAGACCGGCATCAAACTTTGTTGCGGATTTCTCAACGATCTTTATGATCGCAACGGCAAAGACGTGAGAAAAGCGCTCCTACGATACAATGGAGGCAGTAGTTATCCAGACGAAGTGTTCGCAAAGCTAAAAGAAATTAAATGAAAACAAGGGAGACACGAATCATGAAAGTGAAATATTTTTGCGCAGTAGTACTAGTCGCCGCGCCCGTTTTAGGCTTATCGCTAGACGTTCAGGCGCAGACAGGAACGCTGCAAAACAATCTGAGTTGGATGGATAATTCTAACAACGAAGAGCGGTTCTATGTTTATCGCGATAATGTTCGGATCGGAGAGGTTGCCGCTAACGTAACGACATTTCAAGACATCGTAACCGGTCCGTGGAAGCAGCAATTTTGTTATCAGGTCAGCGCGGCGAACCACGCCAACGTTGACGGCACCGGCACCGAACAGGAATCAGCGAAGACCAATCAGGCATGCGCGACCATTCCCGTTCCGACGCAAGCCGCACCTACCGCGCCTAGCAATCTCATCAATACCGGTGTTACTCAGACATCTTTGAGACTGCAATGGAATGACAACGCAACGAACGAAACATCACAAGAAATTCGAGTTAGCCAATCAACCCCACCACGCATCTGGACCGTTCCTGTCCAGGCTAACGTTACCACATATCGAGTTGATGGCCTCAAGAAGAATACTCAGCATCGCGTGAAAGTGCGCGCCGTTGGCGATGGTGGCGTGTCGGACTATAGCAATGAAATCATCGCAACGACAAAAAAGTAAAAAGGGAAACTAACCAAAATGGCGTTGACGCTATCTCAGTTACAGGTATTAAAGGCCGACATTCTCGCCGACCCAGTGCTCGCCGCGCAGCCGAATAATTCGGACGGCGCGTTTGCTATTGCGGCAGCATACAATCTTGCCGCTTCGCCGGTTTTCATTATTTGGCGAACCCAGGTGCCGACTAAGGACGCCAAGAAGGCAACGGTGTGGACAGAGTTCATCTCCCGAAGCGCTGGCGAGCGCGACGCCTGGCAGTTTATGCTGTCCAACGGCATCATCGACGCTAGTGACCCGAATATCCGTCAGGGCATCGCCGACATATTCAGCGGCGTCCAAGGCGCGGCGACGCGAACCGCACTGCTCCAGGTGAGCAAAGTCGCAGCGACGCGAGCGCAAAAACTGTTCGCCACCGGTACTGGTAGCGACGCCGTCCCGGCTACGCCTGCCGCAAACTTCAACGAGTTCGGCCAACTCTCTTATCAGGACGTGTTGTCGGCCCGGAGCCTGACGTGAGCACTCTCAAGCCCGTCTATGCAGCCTCGGCGGCGGTCACGATCACGCTGGCTTCGCTGGCAAGCTCGTCGACATTCGTCGCCGGCCAAGAAGCGTCGGTTATCTCTAACCTCAGCAATCTTTACGACGACGCACTGATGAGTGGCAAAATCCGCGTTGGCACGACGCCGACGATCAATACGCAGGTATTGATCTATGTTTTCGGCACCCTCGACGATGCGCCGACCTATCCCGATGGCATGGACGGCACTGATAGCGCCGAGACGCTGACCAGCGCCGGTGTTGGTCGTGGATTTTTGAAGCTCGCTGCCGTACTAGATGTCGATTCGACCACCAGTGATCGTGATTATGCTTTCGGCCCGGTGAGTATCGCCCAGCTCTTCGGCGGCCATCTGCCGACACGCTGGGGCGTGTTCGTCACGCACAATACCGGAGTGAATCTCAACTCGACCGGCAGCAATCATTTCATTAAGTACGACGGCATTCATTATCAGAACGTCTGATGGCGACACCAAATAGAACCTCTTGGGGCAACGTTAAGCCGCTGCTGGGCGCCCAAATAGATTGGGGGCATCCGCTTAGCAATGGACTTTATATTTCACTGCTTGTTAACGAGGGTGCAGGTGAACCAATCGATTTAATAACACGTAAGCGAGCATTATTTACAAGTGCTCCGATGTGGAGTGTGAGTAGGGAGGGTTTATCTTTATCGACTGACGGAAGTGATGATGAAATACGGTTCCCTATACCCGCACAACTCCTGAATGTAGGAGCCTGGACGGTATCGCTGATTTGTCGAAAAAGGAGCGCGCCAGATTTAGTTAACTTGTGGAATTTTAACACTGGCTCGCTAAATAAGGGGATCTGTTATTGGTGGACATCTGGAAACGGAATGTTGTGCCAAGGTGCAAATCTGGGCAGTTCCACGGACTATTCAGTGGAATTGTCGATAGACACCGACATTACCAAACTGCATCATTATCATTGGACTTCGGCTGATGGAGATGTTCGACCGAAAATTTACGTTGACGGAGTGCATCGCAGTAGCAATGGTAGTGCGGGGCTCTCCCCAGAACAAAACGAAGGGCGCTTCGATTTATCGCGTGGTTCTGCCGGTGGTTTTCACTCCGACACGGAATACCTGGCGGCGTGGGTGTGGGATCGCGAACTATTAGCTGATGAATGCGCCGCTCACGCTCTTAATCCCTACGCCTTCATTCAGTCGCCCTCACACCGCCAATATTTTTTCCAAGGCGAGATATCCGCCGAGCCGATGTCGGGCGGGATATTTACACGGACTCTTATGAGGCCACACGCATCGATCAATACGATAGCGAGGATAAACTAAATGTCTGGATTACGCTGGACGATAACTACTACTGAGATCGCCTGCCCAGCGAACTCGCCCAAGACGATTCTTCAAATCATAACGCCATCGTCTCATCATAGAGCACTCGGACTTGGTTGGGGCATTTACTTTGATAGCACGTCCGTTCAAGCTCAACCAGCGCAAATCAGGCTACTACGACAAACGTCGGTCGGGACCATGACTGGGATATCCCTCGTCAAAGACGATGCCGGAATGCCGGAAACTATCCAATCTAGCGCAGCATTTAATGCCACAAGCGAACCTACGGCGGGTAGCGTACTGCAACGAAAAGAAGTTCATCCACAAGCCGGATATGAATTTCTTTGGCCTATCGGAAGGGAACTGCCCATGCGTGGCGGCGAACAGATAGGCATTGAAGTTACAGCGGTAGATACTGTCAACGCAACGGCCTGGTTCTGGGCCGATGAATGATTTACGGACCGTCAAGGCGCAGGTCTTATTTTTCCTGGAAGCCGCGCCGACCAGTTTTAACCGGCATAGTTTTCGATTCGGCGAGCAATTCGGGATGCAAGGTCGCGACGGCAACGTATTCCTGGTCGCACACCGTAGACGGCTTTCTGTCGAACCGCATATTGATTGTCGGCGTATCGATGATGAGTTTGACCAGCGTCACATCGATAACCTTCAACGGCGTAGCCCTCTCACAGGTCCGAGCGGATACCGGATCGACTACAAAAACGGAAATATGGCGGCTAATCAATCCGAATGCCGGAACCTACACGATAGAGGTCACGCTTTCGACGAGTGTAGACAGCGTGGCGGGCGCAGTAAGTTTCGGCGGCGTAGATCAAACGAATCCGATAGACGCGCAGAATGGAGCCACTGGGACCGCCGACCCGGCTACCGTGAATGTGACGACGGTAACGGACGGAGCGTGGGTTATAGACACCGTAGTCAGCCCAGACACGACGATAACGATCGGAGCAGGTCAGATTCAGCGCTGGAACCTTGGATGTACTCTGGGGGCTGGGGCTGGAAGCACGGAGGGGCCGAAGTCCCCTGCGGGTTCCGTGACGATGTCATGGACGGACATAGGAGCGCTCAGCAGTTGGGCTATTAGCGCTATTGCGATAAAGCCGCTCAGTCTCGCAGTACAAATCCTGCTAGCATTGAGCGATGATCTAATAGTTAGAGATGGATTTTTTAAGTTACTCGGTATGAATCAACAAGATACACAGGCTTCAAGCGAATCGTTCAACAAGCTTCTGTCGAAAAACACGATGGACACGATCGATGCGCAGGACATGCTAAGTAAGCAATTGCGCAAGATTGTCGATGAAATTCAGCATGTCTCTGATAACGTCATATCTTCGCTATTGCGCTTCGTGCTCGCCGCCGATTCGGCGTTGGTAAACGACGCATTTGCGAAAGTGCTAGCGAAATCGATCGCTGACGATCAATCTACGGCGGACGCTTTCTCGCGCCTACTAGTCAAACTATCCGGCGATAATCTCGATATCACAGACATATCGAATGCGTTCAGATTGGCGGTCAGGCAGTTTATCGACAGCGTAGAAGTCGGTGACGCGATGCAAAAGCTGCTCGCGAAGACTCTCGGCGATCCCGTCGGAACATCGGATGCACGCTCAACGATGCTGTCAAAAGCGATCAGCGATAGACAAGATATTTTCGATACTGCGATCACGACGACGTTCGCGGTTGGCTTGATCTTGTTGGCCATATCCGACGCGCTCGCCTTAAGCGACGATCATAGAAAGGCGCTGTTCAAAAATATCGGCGAGATAGAAGGTTTTGCCGATACGCCGATTTCGATGCTGGCCAAGTCTCTGACGGAACGACAAGATTTTAGCGACACGGTCAGCATCAATCAAATCGTCGGCCTTATTTTATTGGCGATAGCCGACAGCTTGCAGATATCCGACCAGTTCTCCAAGTCGCTGGTGAAAAACGTAGCCGAGAATGACGTAATGTCAGACGGCTTCGTGAAGGCGATATCTAAGTCTGTCGGCGAGACTGTCGACGCACGCGATGAGTTCGCGAAAGCTTTTGCGAAAGTAATCGGCGACCGGCAAGACGCTGCCGACGCATTCGCGCTGGCCCTAGTGAAAGTCTTGAGCGACAATCCGTCGATCACGGATGCGCAGAGTCGGATGTTTCGCAAAGTGCTCGCCGACATCGCCGACATAACGGATGCGGCTTCGCTGACAAAGATCACTCAGCTCGTCGTAATGGAACTGCTCGAAGTGCAGGATGTTCGCGACGACTTTGTTAAGTCTCTGTTCAAGGTTCTCGGCGAGACGCAAAGCGTATCGGATGCGGTCACGAGTCGCATCGTCGAATTGCTCGCTAAGTTTTTCATCGACAGCATGGTTGCTGCTGGCGAAGACCTGCTCGGCAAATCGGCTGGTGCTAAGGTCGGTATCAGAATGTTTGCTGGCGATGATGACCCGCTAGATATTCTAACGGGCGCAAAGGGCAGGCGATTGAAATGACGCAGAAAGAGCTTGACAGATTTATCGAAGATACCGCTCATGACAATCCCTATTGGAACGATGTTTATACATTTGCAAACGGACTCGACTCGGATGGCTGTTCTGGCGTTCCCGATACGTTTGTCTGGAGTTGCCTGGAGCATGACGTTCATTATCGAATACATAGATTTATCAGTGGCGGTGATATCACCAAGACTCAAGCCGACTACGTGCTACGACGGCGCGTGCAACAGACGCAGATGTCGATTCTAAAGTGGCCGATTAGTTGGATCAGGTGGTTCGGTGTGGCGGTGTTGTTTCGTCGAGCATCTCAGAATGCATGGGATAGCTTCGGCGGCACTACAATGAGAAGATAATGGCTGATATTCCCGGCGGCATACAAAGATATCAAGCGGACGATTTTCGCCAGTTCACGCTGACGACAACGCCGACTCGACCGACGACTGTGACATATGCGCTGCGCGATCCGAGCGGCGCGGTGCTCAATATAACGTCGATCAGCGCAGTCAATTCCGGCATTGTCGTGGCAGAGAGTGCCGTGGGGGCGGTTAGTTCGACCGGGCTGTTTCATATCGAATACGTGCTGGCGACTACTCCCGGATTCTATGTCGGCGAATGGAAAGCTTTCAACGCGACAAGTCAGGCCGGCGTAATTCGTCACGAGTATGAAGTCGTCAGAACCGAAGCTAGAAGTTTTTGGAGTTATGGTGAGGTAGCCGACGTGCTACGGACCGCGCGAGTGCTATTCAATCAGCACAACGTTACGGCGAGAGAAATCCAAGACTACATGGAGCCGGCAGACGATAGGATAAACGCCATGCTCGGCAAGGTAATGACCGTGCCGGTGACGCCGAACATGCCAATACTGCGCGACTGCAATAAGGCGATGGCCCTTTGGGGAATGTATTCCGATAGATTCGCGGAGGTAAAAAAAGAAGCGCCACCAGGCATCAAGGCTCATTACGAATCGTGCATGGAGTTTTTTGCCGAAGTCATGAGCGGCAACGCTGTACTCGTGACCGACAGCGGAATCATTCAACTGCCGAGCGGTATGGCGTCAACGACTTACGACTTCAAGCCGATCTTCGATCTACGAGACTTTTCGGTAATGCGGCCCGATCCGAACTTCGTTGAACGGGATCAAGACGAGGACGATATAGTTTAATAGAGCATATTTTATGGCGATTGGTATTAGAATTTCACTCAAAGGATTGCAACAGACCGTCGCAAAACTAACGGCGCTTACCGTCGCGGGACAAGATGCGGGTGGTTCAAAGACCGAGTTGCACCGGCGCTACGGAATCCAAGCGATGAAATGGATTCACGAAAACTTTAAGCGAGAAGGCGGATTGCTAGAAGATGATCCATGGCAGGAATTGAGTCCTAACACCATCGCCGCTAGGCGTAAGGGAAGTTCGCAGATATTACAAAATACTCGCGAAAAGTTGTTGCCGAGCTTCAACTTCGATCATACTTCAACGGAAGTGCGCGTCGGTTCTCCAGAAAAGTTAGCCCTATGGCACAATGAAGGCACCGGCATAGAGGGACCAAGGCATCACTCATATTTTATTTATCCAAGATTCAAAAAAGCGCTCGCGTTCGTAGTCGCACAAGGCGGAACTAAGATCACACGAAAAGTTGCTAAACGATCAGCTAGTTTCGGTAGCGGGCATCTAAAGGTCAATAAAAACGGAATCGTCGTCGCAGCGGTCACACATCCAGGAGTGGCTAAGCGACGCATGTTGCCGAACGAAAACGAACTGTTGCCGCGATTGATTAAGACGACCGAAAACTGGTTAGCGCAAACAGGTCAGGCCGGCACCATAAGCATAGATAGCGAACAAGATGGCTAGTCTGAATATATACGAAGACATCCTGAAAACCTGGCATCGCTATCTTACCGAAGACTCCAGGATTGGCGGTCGCGATATCCGAGTGATTTATTCGCGTCGTGAGCCGGAAGATTTGGATATCAATCTAATGCCGTATGTGCAGTATTTTTTAGATCGCAACTGGTCCGATGAGGCGTACGGAACCGGATCGTTTAGCCCTCAGTCGCGACGTGTGAATCTAAGCGTTGGTTTTTTGCTGGCCATGGCGTACGGCGATGCGGCTGAGCTTGATAAGGCGTTGTTTCAAATCGGCGGCGACATGCTCGATCTGATTCGAGAGAATATGCTGTTCGGCAAGGATCGTCCCGAGTTGCTGGCAAAGTCGATCATAGTCAAAAAAAACATCATCTGGGACTTCGATTCCATAGGAGTTGAAACCGGACAGCAGATCGGCACTCAACGTATCAGCGTGCCGATGGAGCAGTTCTGCAATTTTAACTAAAGGAGATTTTGTGGATAAGAAAATATATCCAAAGCAAAGCATGGTAGCCATTTCGACTTCGACGAATCTCGTCTGCGCAAAGTGCAAGCAGCCGACGGGTATTTACGAAGACATTTACAGAGTCGAAGGCCGCGACGTTTTTTATCACAAGGGATGCGTTTCCGACAGCGACACAGAGAAGGCCACGGAGACTAAAATAGTCGAACTGCAACTGACAGACGATCTCAACGTCAAGTCGGAAGGTGCATAAAGGGGAGGGATTAGACAATGGCAGGTAGTACATTTCTTAACGTCAAGGATATTTTGCTTTTCAAGCTGGAAACGACGTACGGCGTTGACGCGGCACCTAGCGAAGCAAACTCCGGTATCGTGGTTAAGCTCGCGGAACCGCTGCAAATCGACGTGACTCAGGAGTTCGTCGAGCAAAACGGCGGTGACGGTACGCGTGGATTCACTACGCCTATCGGCACGGTGCGTCCGGCGGGCGTAACGTTTCGCAGTTATATCACCGGTCACAAAAATTCGGCAGACTCATACGATGCCACGAACAAACCTCCTCTCGGCGATGTTTTGCGCGCGTGCGGTCTGTTTGAAACGTTCATCAGCTCAAACGCAAGCGGTCTCACCGAATATCAATATGCACCGTCCGCATCGGTTGACTCCGATGCTAGTGCTACCATTGTTATCAACAAGGATGGATTAGACACTAGACTGAAAGGCGCTCGCGGCAACGTGAACATCATTCTATCTGCGGCTGGTCCAGCTATCGCGGAATTTACTTTCCGTGGTCAGCTTTCGACCGAAGCGCAGACGGTTCGCGGCGCGGTCACTGTTCATACGGTCATTCCGCCACGTTGGATTGATTCCGGTTCTATCATCGTCGATTCGTATCAAGCGTGTATGGAGAATTTCAACTTCAACACGAACAACACGATATTCGAGGAAAGATGCTCTCACGCGGGATCGGGTTCCGGTATTGGCCGCGTGCTAATCACTGACCGTCAACCCGGTGGCTCGCTTGATCCTGATATTTCCAACACCGGAACGCTGGACATTCTCGGCAAATGGCGTTCGTCTAGCGCTGCAATCCTGAGCCTCAATGTCGGATTGCAAGCCTCTAATCGTTTTCACATCGTCGCGTCCAACGCCGTCTACAAGACGGTGGCATACGGCGACAAGAGCGGACTCGGAATCTTCAACGTTGATTATCAGGCGTACAAGAGAGGTTCGGGGAACAATGAAATTCTCCTGAGGTTTGATTGATATATCAATAAGACATGAAAACTTGCACCAGATGTAATAATCGCAGGCCGTCCGACGAGTTCTATAAATCTCCGAACAATTCGGACGGTCTGCGGACTTGGTGCAAAACGTGTCTCGCTGACTATCACATCGAGCGCTATGCAATCAAAAAAGATCACATAAACGCAGTAAACAGAAAATATCGCGTCGAGAATGCGGATAAGGTTAAACGCGCCGATCGCGAACGCGCGCGACAACGCTATGCCGATGATCCAGAAAAACACAAGCGTGCGGTTAGAGAATATAATTTGCATCATCCAGAGAAGCACCGCGATTACGCTCGCGCCTATCGTGCTGCGGGGAAAGTAAACAAAGAAAAAATGCGTGAGTATCAACGTGCATATCGCGAACGTCATCGCGATGAGATAGCGCAACGGCATAGAGTGCATGTCGAAGCTAACAGAGAAAAGATAAGAATGCGCATGTCTAACGTCAAGGCACAACGTCGCATGGCGGAAGGCAAAGTTACAACTAAAGAATGGAAGGCAATCCTGCTTTTCTACGGCAACTCCTGCGGACTCTGTAGGGTGTCCGCGAGCGAGCTACCCATGACGGTCGATCATTTCATTCCGCTATCAAAAGACGGCACAAATACGTGGGACAATGTGTGGCCACTCTGCATGCCGTGCAATGTTAGAAAGCACGCAACTATACCGACAGAGGATTGCCCGCCGCATGTAGATATATTCCGCAAAACAGGAACGTTTGATTAAGTTCCGATAAAAACCAAAACAAAGAAAGGTTTTACATGGCTAACAAGCTACGACAGGAAGTTGTCGGTCCGTTTACCGGCATCACGTTCGAGATTCGCCGCGTGAAAATCTCTGATTACATGCGCGAACTAAAAGACTTACCGTTTTCTCTTGCGCCGGGAACGACTCAAGAACTCGACAAACTCAAAGATTCGCTTGAACAATTGACGCCGGATCAGCTTGAAACGGCGAACAACAAGACGCTTCTGTGTTTTCTAAAGAATGGCCTTGCGAGGATGAAATATCCAGGCGAGGGCTGGACTCCGCCTAATATCTGGTTCGGGGATAACGACGCATGCCCAGATGATAGCGTTGTAATTAGCGACCTTGGGAGCGATGCCGATTTAGTTGCTGGTGAGATTGCGCAGCTTAGTTTCAATCTCAAAGGAGTGAAGGCCCTAGAGGGCTTTTTTCGAGGGGCACAGCAGCAATCTCCTGGACCTGGTAGCGAAGAGATACGGTCAGAGACCGTCGAGCCTGCTGCCGGATGATTCAATACCCGAAGAAATAAAGCTTTGGTTCGATCTCAACGTTGCACTCAAGGGCATGGCAGCGGAAGCTTTAGCCGCGCAACCAACATCAAAGGGCGAGACGAAGACGCGCGCCGGTGCTCTTCGTCTGATTCAAAAAGCGAAGGCCGATGTTCTAGCAATGGAACAAGAAGCCGCACGTCAAAAGAGCGCATAAAATAAGTGGCAACTAATTTAATCGAAATAGTCATCAAGTCCATCGTCGATGGGAAAGAAGACATTTCTGCGTTATCTAAGGCCGTCGAACAGCTCGCCGATAGCGCGGCAACCACTGCTAACAAGTTGCAGGAGTCGTCGAAGGCAACCGATGGATTAAACAGCTCGGTTGAAGATTTCAAGACGAACTTAAGCGGCTTCGCTTCTGGGTTTGATAAAGAAATAGATACCGCGCTCGGTGCTCTCAAACTGCTACGCGAAGAGCTTCAAAAATCCGGCGATTCAGCTGACCCGCTCGAACTAAAAAAACTCGAAGATGTAGAATCGTTTCTTCTCGGCGTGAAAGACGGCTTTACCGCCGTTCAGGCAGAGTCGATAAAGGCGTTAGAAAAGTTTGAAGAGCTTACCAATGTTCAAACCGATCTAACCGTTTCGGCAGAACAGTGGGCGAACGCCGTTAGTTTAGTTGGCGAAGCGCTTGGCCAGGGCGTATTCGATAAGGCAGGTTTTGATAAGTTTCTCGCCGATAAAAACGAAGGTCTAGTTGGCCCAACACTTCCTACCGACGAAGCGATAGACCTCTTCTCGCGCGTTACCGAAGAAATACAAAGAGCAGCAGCGGCAAATCAGGAATTGGTCGCAAGCGTCGTCGAAGGCCAGAAGGCTCTCGGCGATCAAGCATCCGGATTGCTTAATTCTTTCGGTGTCGAAACTTCCGCATTGTCCGAATCTCTCGCCTCGATAGACGCCGCTGCCGCTCAACACGAAGGGCTACGCGAATTTGAAGAACAGCTTAAGCGCATCCAGGAACGAGCCGAGGCCGGTTTTGAACTAACCGGATTTGAAGATTCACTCAAGTCGATCGCTGAAGCTGCGGCAAATGTCGACTTCAGTTTCGGACCGACTTTCACGAATCCATTTGCTAAGGCATCAGATGGTGTAGCGGAGGTCGCTAATCAATCAGAAGAAGCGCAAAAAGATGTCAACACGCTAAAAGACAGTTTAAAAAAGACTGGCGACGAAGGCGGCAAGGCCGTTGACAATTTGAAAACAGCATTGAGTGCGCTTGGCATAGTTGGCCGTAACGTTGAAAGTAGTCTTGGCGGAGTTTTCTCGATTATTAGTGGGTTGCAGAGCAATTTAGGTATTATCGGACTCGCGACCGCTGTCGGCGCATTGATATCCGGCCTCAAAAGCGTCGCTCAGCTCGGCAGTGAGTTGAAAAAGACATCGCAGATCACCGGTATTACAGTCGAGGATTTTTCCGCCCTCAAGAGAGCCGCAGAATTAAACGAATCTTCGATGGGCCAGTTGAGTATTGGCCTGCGCACGTTCAACCGTGAGCTGTCGCAAGCTGTCACATCTGGTGGCGAGGCGCAGAAGCAATTTCTTGAACTGGGCTTCACCAATGAACAACTCAATGCTTTTTATACCGACACCGCTGGCGGCTTAGAAGCTTTCGCTAGAAAGGTAACTGAAGCAGGTACCGCAACGAAGCAAACCGAGCTGGCAACAAAGTTTCTCGGTCGTGGTGGGCGTGAATTACTTCTAGTATTAAAAGAACTTGGAACCAAGGGGCTTGCTGGATTGCGCAGAGAAGCGGAAGCCGCCGGCCAAGTTATGTCTAATGAGACTGCCGTTGCAGCTCGCGAGTTCAACGATAATTTGACAGTACTCGGTCAAACGTTGCAAGGATTTTCCGTCACCGCGTTTGGGCCATTGATCGAGTTTGTCAACCTTGCTGTCGATAAATTCCCTCTTTTAACTAAGGGTATCGCTGGAGTTGCCGCATCTCTAGTTGTCCTGACAGGCGCGATCCTTTTAGTGAAATCAGCGATTGGAACTAGCTTAGTATCCGGCTTGGCGTCTATCGCCGGTATTGTCGGCCTAACGGGTCCGCTCGCTGGACTTCTTATACTCCTGGGTTCTGTCGTAGCGGTCATGACTGCGTTTCATTTCGCCACAAAAAAGGCCGCTGATAATATACCGCAGCTTAATGATAAATTGGAATCGGCGCAAGCGCAGTTGGATGCAATGGAAAATGCCGCTAATGGCGCAAGCGAAGCTGCTGACAATTTAAGAGAGAGCATAAGAAAACTCGCCGACGAATCAGCGGCTAAGCAATCGCGATTGGCGGAAATCGCCGACGAGATTGAAAGAATTAAAAAGGCCGCAACTGGATCGGGCAGCATCGTCGCTGGCGCAACATCGTTTGCAGATAAGCAGCGATTAAAGATTCTTGAAGCCGAACGCGACGCGATTACCGGTGCCGACTTTAATCCGAGTAGTCATACTCCAGCGGAAGATGATGTATCTCAAGGGCCTAGTCCTCAAGCTACGGAAGCCCTTAAACAGATCAAGCTGCTGCAATCCGAGGCGGCGAAGGCGGCAGCTGACATCGCCCAGCAAACAGCGAATAGCATACTAGAACAAACTGGCAGACTAGAAGATTTCTTTGAATCAACACGACGCAATCTAGAAGAGTCGCGAAGACAATCACTAATTGGAATTGAGGAACAATTCAAACAGGATAAAGAAACATTTGGTACTACCCCGGAATCTCAAGCCGCAGCGAGAGCTTTATTTGACCAGCGCGTCGCCGACCTAGATAGAGGAGTCGCTCAAAAGTTTCAAGACGAAATCGAGAAGGCCAGCCTTCGCGTTGAACAGTTTCAAAACGAATTGCGCGATGCTTTCGATAATCGACGAACTGCGGAAATCGATCTTGGCAAAACTCAGGTCGAAATCGCGACACGCAGCCTCACGTTGTCGGTAGCGCGAATCGATAGCATTGATGAATTAGCTGCTAAAGCCGAAGAGATAAACGCACTCGAACGGTCTACGCTTGAAGCCGAAATCAAGATCAACGAAGAAAAGCGTAAGCGGCTTATAGGCGAAGGATTCGTTCTGGCCTCTAGCGAAGAGAACGAGACAAAATTACAAAACATAGAAGCCGAGCAGCGCAAGATCACCGCTGAAATTGAAAAGCAAAAAGCGGCATTAAAGGAAAGCAGTGAACGCCTAAAAACCGTTCTCGAACAACTACTCGCATTTCGCAAGATTGATGTTGAAATCGACGCAACGAAGACGCAAACGCAGCTAGTCGGACTTACCGATCAGCTTGACCGCATGAAAGAAGCCGTCGATCTCGGCGGCAATGTTCCATTTTCAGAATTTTTGCGTGTAGCGAAAGAAATCGACGTACTTCAAGCACGCATTCGTCAAGGTCAGATCGATATTCAGGCCCTTAGCATTACAACGCTCGAAAAGCAGCGCGAAAAGTTAGCGCTAGACTCCGATGAACGCATAAGCTTAGAACAGCAAATCACGCTGGAGCAGGTCAAGCTTGAGTTGATGGAGAAGCAGGCCAAAGTTAGCCGCGACGAGCAAGAGCGGCGTCAGATCGCGGATCGCGAACGCGCGATTGACGCGCTAGCGGGTTCGGCATCTAAGAGCTTCGTTGATCGTTTGATACAGGGCCTTGAAGATAAGAAGCTCGAAACGGATTATGCGATAGCGTTTGTAATGGGAGTTTCTTATATCCTTAAAAAAATGCCGAAGATTGACGCAAAAAAAATAACATTCAATCCTCTTGCGGGCTACAACGCTT
>ERZ1292632.921-Hain-H43-01um-R2-921-length-31395-cov-10_pt1 | contig 15079 bp, 10 predicted proteins | sample MGYA00564407_ERZ1292632 | MGnify/ENA primary metagenome ERZ1292632 (study PRJEB36523, sample SAMEA6512637) | groundwater metagenome | collected 2019-01-08 | study: AquaDiva: Metagenomics assemblies of 32 groundwater samples | reverse complement strand
ATCCAAGGACCACCCGGGGCAGATGGTGGCAATTTTACTACTACCGATGTCATAAACTTAGTTTATCCGATTGGAAGTATTTATGTATCTATATCACCTACCAACCCAGGAACAGTATTTGGAGTTGGTACATGGGTTGTCTTTGGGGCTGGCAGAACTTTAGTTGGCTTAGATGCTACCCAAACTGAATTTGATACCGTAGAAGAAGTTGGTGGGGCAAAGACCCATACTTTAATCAGTAATGAAATGCCTTTACACAGTCATATTCTGAGGAGGCACGCTACAGCAACAGGAGCTTTGACCGGAATAACCACTGCTCCGGATACTAGTTCATCTGCTCCAACTGATGCTGGTCCGCAGTCTGGTTTGACCGGTGGAGGATTAGCACATAATAATTTACAACCTTACATTGTTGTTTATATATGGAAGAGGACAGCATGACCGAACCTATGACCCAAGAGATGTATGAAAAACTCGTCTTTCTGATGAAAGGCGAAGTGAACGCAGTGAAACTCTGCATAGACCTGATTTATGTCTGCCACCTCTGGGATGATTTGATTGACCGGGACCGGGACAGGGGACCGGAGGATATACATAAGGCTTTCAGAATTGCTTTTGCTGACATGCCTTCTAACCCTTTTTACCAGGCATACCAGCAACAGTTTAGCAGCCTCATGGCCAGCGCCGCTTGTGCGTATATAGATTCGACTAAACTTGAGAAAGGCAATGATGACGAAAAATTGACGGCTTTTTGGATACGTAATGCCTTATTGAGCGTTCTGCACTATTGTATGTTTTTAGTGGGTGGGCCGGAATGGGTAGCAGAAAATGGCCCAGAGTTTTGGCGAACATTTGGTCTTACTAATGCCAAATATCAGGAATTTTTGGAAGAAGGAAAAACAGATGAACAAATATCTTGAGTTCTTCCCGAAACGGCTACTAGGCGTCTATTTCTTTGATATGGGTGGCGGTGAAGACGCAGGAGAGGCGGCTGGTGAAGCGGCTCAGGCCCAGGTGCAAGCCGCTCAGATTGCCGCCAATACCCAGATGCAGATGTATGAAACCACTCGGAAAGATGTGGCACCCTGGCGGGATATTGGGGAAGCCTCATTAAGACATTATGCCAGCCTTCTAGGTATCCCGGGTTATGGTCCTGAACCTGTTCTAAGAGAAGGTGCAGTACCAACAGGTCAGACTCCTATTTATGGCACTACTCCAGTATCAGGTGGACCCGTCAATAATTTATGGGTTGACCCCGCAACAGGTCAGGTTTATTCAGGAGCCCTTGATACGCTACCCAAGCCGACGGGTGCGGCTGGTCAATGGCAACCAGTAGGGGGAATAAATGCCCTTGCCGGCCAACCGGCAATAACCGGATATACCCCTCAATATGCCGCGGAAGATTATATCACCCCTGACATCGGGGCGGAGATGTCTAATTATCTGCGGGCCACGCCGGGTTATCAGTTCAGGATGGATGAAGGGGTAAACGCTTTAAACCGGGCCGCGGCTGCCAAGGGGATGCTTTACTCCGGGGCGCAACAAAAAGCCCTTACGCAATATGGTCAGGGAATGGCGGACCAAACTTATAATGCGCTGCTTGACCGGATTGCCAATCTATCTACCGGGGGTCAAAACGCTGCTCTGGGATTAGGGGGTATTGGGGCTCAGACCGCGCAAGGTGTAGCTCAATCACAACTGGCAAGTGGTCAGGCGCAGGCGCAGGGGATTTATAACTCCTACAATGCCCGCCAGAGTGCTTATAACACCGGACAACAGAATTTATGGGGCGCACTGGGGCTAGGGACGGGAATTTTAGGCAGCACGGGTGCTTTGAGCGGGATAGGGGCAGGTATCAGTAGCCTATTCGCGCCAGCAGCAGCCGAGGGCATAACTGCCGGTCTTGGCGGGTATTCGGCTTTGATGGCGGCCTTTTCCGACAAACGCACCAAAAAGCATATCAAACCATTACAGAAAAGCGCACTCAAAAAAATCAACCGTCTTAATCCAGTGACTTTCAAATATAAAGATGAGTTTGGGGGCACAAGGGAAACCGGGTATGTGGCTGATGAAGTTGAGAAGGTGGCACCTGGGGCTGTGGTGAGGGGGCCGGGCGGACTTCGCATGATTAAACCTCTCGCTATGAACGCCCTGTTAGTCCAGGCCGTCCAGGAACAACAAGAACAGATTAATCATTTAAGGAGGGCCGCATAATGGCTAATTTCCTCCTGCCTCAGTTGAATGCAGAGCAGCCGAATTACGCTGGTTCTTTCATGCAAGGGTTTAAAATCCCTTATGCTTTTCAACAGATGCAGACTCGCCAGGCATTAATGAATGAAGAATTGGAAAAGCGGCGGGCTTTGAAAGAATACGCCGAAAGCGGCGATATTAATGCTCTTAAACGAGTGCCGGAAACATATATCAAGATGAAAGGAGAGGAACGTAAGGCTAGCCATGAGGATTTGGGGTTACAGAAAATAGGGTTGGAAATAGCTAAACAATCAGTGCCTTATCTTTTGGCCAACCCCACGCCTGAGAATTATCAGGATTTTGCAGCTACCATGACGGGCAAATTTAAAATTCCGGCGCATTATTTCCCGCCTCTCAAGACGCCGGAGGAAATAACCACGCATATCACCAAATTGCAGGAATTGGCGTTAAGTCTGAAAGACCGCGCGGGCTTGAAACCGAAAGCACCAGTAGTGAAACAAAGATTTAATCCCCAAACGGGATTAAAAGAAAATATGCAATGGACCTCGGAAGGTGGTTGGGAACCTTTTGGGGGGATGGAAAAAGAACCGGAATCTCTAAAAGGTGAATATAACCGATTAATGGAATTTCACGAAAATATCCGGCCTGGTGTTGAAAAGAATGAGGAAAGTCTTAAAGACCTTTTTGATAAATTCAATAAACGGGGCATTAATCTCAATAATAATGTTGATTACCAAGCAACTAAACAGGCTTCTATAACTCTAAGTAGGAATATGGAGTTTAATACCTTAGACCCCAGTAATCCAAAAGAAGCCGCACAACGGGAGAAAATGCTTATTGATGAGACCGCCCGACTAAAACGTGGCATGACAGGGAGACAATCAAGCCAACCCGCCCCGGTTAGTTCGGAAGAAGCCATGCAAGAACTTAGAAGGCGGGGACTCGTTAAGTGAACCTTGATCAATATTCAGATTTACAATTATTTAAAGCCGCGGTTGGTGATGACCCTGACGCGGCTATAAAACTTGCCTCCGAACTGCATGGAGTTGATGAAGGCCTGACACGAACAGTTGAGCTCCAGGAATCAGGGGGTAATCAGAGGGCCATATCTCCTAAAGGGGCTATTGGCCGTATGCAACTAATGTCGAATACTGCCAAAGAATTGCAGGTCAATCCCCACGATGAGATAGAAAATATTTGGGGAGGCACCAAGTATTTGAGTCAACAAATTCAGAGGTTCGGGAATATCCCGGATGCCCTTGGTGCTTATAACTGGGGGCCGGACAGAATAGATAAATTGGGTTTGAGACGCGCACCTACTGAAACACGCGGATATGTCGGGAACATCTTAAATGCCCTTGGCTGGCCTATAGAAGCACAGGCGGGCGGGAAAAACCTGAGTAAATATAGCGATGAAGAACTTATGAAAATTGCGGGGGTAAGTCCTGAAAAAATAGACATATCTGGTTTATCCGATGAAGAACTGGCAAAGGCAGCTGGAGTGGAATTGCCCGCAGGTTATATCCCTGGACAAATCACCGTAGACGCCACTTCCCAGACTCTATCACAGTTTGCCGAACCAGCCGGCGAACTTGTGGGAAAGGTTTTAGATTTCCCACGCAAAATATTAAGTGATGCTTTGCAATTAGGATATGGGTCTACTTTTGAAAAAGTTAGACCAGAATCTTTAAAGCTATTTCAGGATGTTTTAGAAAATGATGCGTTTAAACTTATGCCTCCAGAAGCATACGCACCGTTGCCTACTGCTTATGAGTTTGGGGAAGCTGCATCAACTGTGATAGCTCCTTATACTACTTATAGATTATTCGGTTGGGTCTTAGGTCGGGCAGCAAGATTAGCTGAAAAAGGCATGTATAAATATGCACCAGATATTATTTTCAAAGATACAGCGCAGACGGGATTGCCGGCCATTATAAAACCGATGACTGAAGGAGAGATGGCCCGATGGAATGAATATACCTATGCTCGTATGATGGCAGAACGCGGGGCACCCGTATCTTCGCCCATAATGACAGTACCGGAAAGATTACAAACCCCTGCCTTACCTATTCCCCGCGGAGTTGGCGAAGGATTTACTATGGCGGAAGCCATGCCTGTTACAAGATTAAAGAAACCACCTGCGCCGGTCTGGGAAACCGGAGAATATCCTGAAGTATGGGAGAAATATCGTAATTATCTTCAAATGACTGCTGAAACTGCCCTAAAACGAATGGGTTATGATGATGCTCAAATTGGTCAGATTATGGGGCAGATGGCAAAAATAGAAGAAGAATTGCCTAAACCTACACCACCGGCCCCGAGAGCGGTAGAAATACCTCCCCCAGGTGTTCCCCCTTCACCTGAAATGCCGCCAACCGCTCCGGGGCCGACCATTGCAGAGGTGAAACCAGGGGCCAGAGTGCCTCTTGTAGCCCCTGAGCCGCCCCCTGTCGCGCCCGTTCCTGAACCCGGAGTAGTTGCCGCACCGGAGGGGAAGGGGGGGCCTGTAGTGTCTGGTAAAATCAGACAACCTATAGAGTTATCCGAAAAAGAACTATCCGACCTTTCCCGTCTTGAAGATAAAATAGCCGACCGTTATCAAGACCTTACTGATAAAGAATATAATATATTAATAAATTTAAGAGAGAAGGGGGCCTTTATTGAGTCACAGAAATCCAAGATTGCCTTAGAAGATGGATACCAAGAAACCTTAACTGAAGTTCAACAAGGACACAATAGATTACGATATTCTCTTGTTGAATATGGAAAGTCTCTTAATAAACCCATAGATGAAGTTGCAAATGATTTGCGGAAATCAGGGATACCGGAAGAAGATGTAGTTGGTGCGATTAAATCTATTTATGGTAGTGAACCAATAAGCCCCGTGACTGAGAAAGTCGGGCGCGGGGCATCTCTAAAAACTAAAACAGAATTACAAAATGAAATTCGTCTTTTAGAATCCCAACGAAAATCAAAGGCGGGATATTATCAATCCCAAGCAGAACAAAAAAGAATTAATCGAGAAATAGACAATCTTCGGGCACAAATGCCCGAAGATTTAGGAGCCAATTATCGTAGTTTATTAACTAGATACAGGAAGTACAGAAAGGGACCAGAAGAAGGAATTAAATATGGTCAGGATGAGACACAATATTCCGACTATAAAAAAACATTTGCACAAGATTTAATTAATGCAGCAGAAAAAGCAGGAGAACCAATCCCCAAAGAAGTCCTGGCGGATTATCCTGATTTGGCGGAGAAGGGTGGACCTGGAAAAAAGATGTACGGCGGGGGGCCTGATTACGAATACTTAAAAAATCTTGTCTCTACCGCCAGTGAATCCAGTAAAGATATTAAAGGCAAATATCAAGAATATTTCCCTAAAGTCAATTCAGAGGATATGACCTATATCGGTAAATTAGTAGCTCGGTTGCCTTCCTGGAAAGCTAAAACAGACCCGGATATTAACCGAATATGGAATATTAGCAAAAATCTCAGAATAGAGTTGCCTTCTCAGATTCGCCGGTCAGCCTTTAAGACTTTGGAACCTTTATATGCTATTGCTGACAATCCCCCGATGTTGAAAAAGTGGCGGGATTACATGATAGAAGGTGATGCTATAAATCAAACTGAATTACCCTTGAAAGAACAACAAGAGGCTTTCGATAAACTAATTGAAAGGATCAAAGCCGAAGGCCCGAAAGAAGCGGCTGAGGCTTTTTTTGCCTGGCATAGATTTGAGAATGATTCATGGAATCTTATCATTAAACGTCTGGCAGCCAAAGGATTGCCTAAATCTGAAATTGATGAAGCTCGGCGCGAAATGGGGCGATTAGTAGGATATATACCCCATTCTTGGCCTGAAGGCAAATATTATATCCATGCACTTGATTCAGAAGGGAACACTTTGGAAAGAGCCACTGCTAAAAATCGGTATGAATTAGGGAAAAGCATAAAAGAACTTAAAGACAAACACCCTGGAGCGGTAATTGATAAAGGCATAAACCGCGGCCTGCCAGAAGAATTGTTTTTTGCTCTTAACCCAGTTCATGCACAGAAATTAGCCCAAGTCGCAGTTGAACGGGCAGGATTAGGAGTTGAATATAAAGACCGGATGATACAGGCATTAGCTGATTCTTTTAAAGCCCGTGGATTTGGCAAACATTTCATTCAGCGTAAGAATATCCCCGGATATATTACTGAACCAGAAGAACTGTTGAGAGTCATTACTGACCATGTTAATGCATACGCCGGATTTGTCGGCAAACTGGAAGCATCTCCTCGTTATATGCAAGCCTTGGCAGATATAGACGTTAAGGCTAAACCTAATACCTATGTTTTCGCTGAAAACTATGTCCGTGATGTATTGAGAAATGCTAACAGAACCGACCGAGCTTTAGGTAAAGTTAGAAATTTAATGTATTTGAAATATATAGCCGGGGTGCCTTCCACTGCTACCCTAAATCTGTCCCAAAACCTTACGACATTTGCTCCATATATGGGTTTATATACGAAATTAGCTTATCCTAAAACCGCAATAGCTATGAAAGATATAGTTAAGGAAGGCGGGGCTTATTGGGATTTTATTCATGGTAGAAAACCAGCTTGGAAAAATCTCACTGATGAAGAAGCAAGAGCTTTAGATACAATGTTAGGAAATGGGTTTTTTGATGCAGAACTTACAAGGGAGCTTATTGGTATTCATTTAGGTAGTGCTGGCAAGGTTATGAATGCTTTTAATACTGCTATGGATTTTATGTTTGGTAATGCTGAAAAATACAATAGAGTCTCATCAGGGTTAATGGCTTTTAGGGTATTCCGCAATGAACATAAATTATCTTTTGAAGATGCAGTAGCAAAAGCATCCACAGCCATTGATGATACGCATTATGCTTACGGCAAATATAACCTGCCTGAGATAGCCAGGACAGGGGCCGCAGGCCGCGCATTTCGGTCAACAGGATATGTTTTTAAGCAGTTTGTGCATAATTATTTCGAGATGCTGTACCATTTGACCAAGCAGCCGGGAGGACTAAAGGTTATTGGTAAATCTGTTGCAACAATGGCCTTATTAGGCGGTGTAGTTGCCATGCCTTTTATCGGGTCAGGAATAGCTCTATATCGTAAATTGACTGGCAAAGACCCAATACAAGAATTATTTAAGAAAGTTGATAAAACTAAAAACATTGCTTATACCCTATTTAGATTTGGTTTGCCTGGTCTTTTGGGTGTAGATTTTTCTGCCCCCATTGCCGTACAACTTCCAGGAGAATATTCGCGCACTATAGGAGAATTTGCCACCGATGTTGTTCTTGGTCCCCCAGGTCGAATATTAGCGACAGAGCTTCCCAGTGCTTATAAACAATATATGAGAGGGCAACCCATGCGGGCCTTAGAGGAAATTGCCCCAAGGTTTGCTAAGCAACCAATGAGGACGTATAGAGAGGCTACTGAGGGGATAACTACTGCTAGGGGGCGTCCGGTCTCTGACGTGATTACCGGAAAACCAATAAAACTCACATGGAAAGAAGCACTATTAAAAGCCGGGGGGTATACTCCTACTAGGACAACGGTTCAAAGAGAAATATCATCACAGTTAAAAAGATTAGAAGAGACTCGCAGGAATAAACTTGATGAATTAACAACTAGATATGCCAACGCGGTAAAATCAAAAGATAAGGATGAACAGAAAATAATATTAAAGGAATGGCATGATTATAACAAAAAAGCCAGAGCTCTAAAAGAACCGATTATTGATATGAAAAGTTGGAACGCAGCGGTTAAATCACGGCAAAAGCCGACTAAATTACCTCAATATATGCAGCCAACCCGTAGAGAATATATGCCTGGAGGAAAACAATGAAGAAAATCTTAAGGTCCATCTGGTTTTTTTTTATATTTATCTGCCTGACTACGGCTGCCAATGCCGTCAATCCCCTTTCCTACCCCAAATTCAAGGGATGGAACCCGGCGACCGGAACACCTTTAACCGGCGGCAAGCTCTACAGCTATTACCCTGGGGGTGAAAGTCCTAAAAACACTTTTTCTGATAGCGGCCTTATCACAGCCCATAGTAACCCGGTAATTCTGGATAGCTATGGAGAGGCAAATGTTTATCTTAGCGGCTCCACCAAATTAGTCCTCAAGACTTCTGCTGGCGTGACCGTATGGACTATGGATAACGTCACCACTCCCAATGACTACTTCATAGACGCTGCGGCTTATGGATCGAATCAGGCTGGCATTGAGGCGGCTATCACAGCTATAGGAGCCAATCAGAGAACCTTAAACCTGACGCCCGGCAACTGGTCTATCACTGGCGATATGACAATCCCCAGCAATATTACCTTAAAGATGGACCGGGGAGCAGTCCTGGCCGTGGCTACCACCAAAACCGTAGCCATTAACGGCACCATAGAAGCGGGTCCATACCAGATATTCTCTTGCACCGGCACCGGCAAGATCGTGTTCGGGCCCGGGGTCACGGGCGAGATTTACCCCGAATGGTGGGGGGCCAAAGGTGATGGAACTACTAACAGCACGACCGCTATCACCGCCGCCTGGAATGCTTTGCAAGGGCCTACCCAATATTTTGCTACTGATGCTGAGAACCAGGCAAACCAGATTGTACGCGGTCCTGTCTTAAAATTCGGGCAAGGCAAATATTTATTCAACGGAACGGCCCTCACATCTTCTGATACTTACCGTTCTGTCAGAATAAAAGGTTGTGGGGATGGCCTTACAAAAATTGTCAATCAAGGGGCCACCTATTTTATCAGCGTTGCCAAAGCTACCGGATATTGGGAGATTTCCGGGATTCATTTCTACGGTGGCAAGGGAGTTTTTGCACAGACTGCCTACCTTGTAGATGTGGGAGCCGAGTTTTATGTCCATGATAATTGGTTCATCGGTTATACGGAGTGCGCCATTGGTTTCAATGCCTCTGATAAGCCTTACGTCCGCATCCATGGCAATAAGTTCCAGGCAGCGTCCGGTTCCTCTGCTATCGGAGTCGCTATGCCGATGGGGGGTGGCGGGAATGAAGTAATATCCAATGATTTTCTACGTAATAAATATCACCTTAAACTACAGGAAAATGGTGGCGGTGGAAGTCGTGTGCAAACAAATACTTTTATAAGGATAGACACAAGTATCAACCCTTCCCATGACATCTGGTGTGTTCCTATGGTTGGTTATGACCGCATTTCTGCTCTATGGGTAGGTTATAATAAGTTCGGCAATGAAAGCCTGGGAGCCAATGATTATCGAATCCTGATAGCCGATGAGGATGCTATTGGGGTAGATAATCTAACCAAACATCATGTAACAACGGTTTCTACAAAATATTTTCAGGGACCAAGGTTCCAAGCCAATTCCTTTGTTGGAAATTTAACTTGGACCAAATCCTATATCACCAGCTTCACGCCAAACGTAGGTAGTGTCTATTGGGATAACCTACTCTATGGAACTTTACCTAATTATATTTTGGAATTTGATGCTGTCGTATCTATGGCAAGCAATAACTTACTTTCACGAGATAGTTTGTTCATACATGCTCAGACCTTTTTGGGACAATCTACACCAAAACCGCAGTCGTCTAATATTAATGGTGTAGGCTGGATGTTCGACCCTTATTGCTATATGGTGGGTTCTTTGGGTACGCCTCAACAATATCCGGGTTCAGGGAGAGACATTGGATATGTTAAACTTCTTACCAGCGATAATATCCGAACTGATGGGGCACTAACGGATTGTACGCGAGCTAATCAAACTGATGTGCTAGGCGGAACCAATGCAACTACTATTACCTATTCCGCTACTGCCGGCGACTTTGCTATGGGGTGTGCTGGAAGTATCACAACCGGCAAATTAGTTTTTGTAGAGTTTGATGTTAAAGCAGCAGCAGCCACTCCTTTAACTCTGCTTGAAGTTCGTATGACTATTACAGGGGGGATAGATTATATGGAACTTAGGAGAAAGGTGCAGATCCCCTCTGGCTGGTCAAGGGTAAGAATCCCCTTTGTCGCAAGACAAGATATAACTTTTGTTCTCCGGTTCATGCCGGGAGATTATTCTGCTGGGGTAAAGACCAAGGTAGATGTGGGCCGGCCATCAGTTTACCATGCTAATGAGGCCGAGAATCTGCGGTTTGGTTCAGGAAGTTTCACGGTAACTCAAAACCAAGCCACTACCACGGTAACTAATGCAAGGGCAACGGATGTTTCAAAAGTTGTCCTTTTCCCGACTGCTGGGGTTTCTGCTGCGGAAGTGGCGACCACTTATATTTCAGCAAAAGCCCTGGGGGCTTTTACCGTGACGCACCCCAATAATGCAACGGCAGGGAGAACCTGGGATTATCATTTGGATAACTAAATCAGCATAGGAGCAAGACAATGAGAAAAATTATCCCCTTGATTGTTGCAATCATTCTGCTGATAGCCATGCCCAGCCTGGTTATGGGGCAGACTAAAATCAACCCGCCTTTCCCAATACCGAAATCATGGTTGGATACCGATACCGCCTTAACTGCCAATTCTGATACGAAGATACCAAGCCAGAAAGCGGTAAAAGCCTATGCGGATGCTCTTGGTGGTGCACCAACTGCTGCCGCTGGTGGGACAGTTGATGCTATCACAGCAACCTATTCTCCTGCCGTGACCCTGACTAACGGCACCAGGGTTATCCTGGTGGCAGCAGGGGCCAATACGACTGCCGTCACTTTCACGCCCAATGCCCTGACCACTAAGGCTATAGTCAAATACGCCAGTACTGCCTTGGTGGCGGGCGATATTCCAGCGGCGAGTTATCCCTGTGATTTGGAATATAACGGAACTGCCTGGGTATTATTGAACCCTGCGATTGAAACTCGTTTGGGTGGGGCCAATGCGCCGTCTGCGGCTGAGATAAGCAAAGTTCATGATGCTTTTGGTGGGAGTTTCCAGGCCCAGATTAGTACTCTGGACACTGACCTAAACTCTGGCGCCGACCCAGGCCACGCCCACACAAAGATAATCAATGCTGCTAGCACTACTGCGGCTGATATGTTTCCGCTTTTCAGTGCGACCCAGGGCGGGGATTATGCAGCTTTGACTAATGTTGGGTTTAAGATCAATCCAAATACTGGGTTGCTGACGGCCCCTGGTTTCTCTGGTCCCTTGACTGGCAACATAACCGGAAATGTTTCAGGCTCGGCAGGTAGTTGTACTGGTAATGCTGGGAGTGCAACTTATGCCAGTGCCGCAACCATCGTAAATGATGCTATTACCAATGCTACAATGTATCCAGTATGGGTTACGGCAAATACTGGGAATTTGCCAGTTTATGTATCTTCAACTAAATTCAGTTTCAATCCAGCTGGTGGAAGTTTGTCTGTAATACAGGTGGGACCTATTTCTTCTGCAAACACTCTCAACATTGGGTCGGCTGCTTCTTCAACTACTGCAAATATCCATTGGGTCACTATTATCCCACAAATTCGGTCAACATCTGGTACAAATAGTGGTCTAAAAGTTGTAGGGTTATTTGGTGGTGCTACTGCTAATATGGATGGTATTTATGCTGGTGTTTACATAGATAACACTTGGAATCTTGCAACTGCCACCAGTGAGGGTCTGAGTTATGATTTACTGATAAATCGGACTGAAACCAATCTTAGTACCGGAATCCAACGGCTTATCTCGGCACAAGTTGCTGGCGTTGAGAAGTTCGGAGTGGCGACAAATGGTAAATTAATCGGTTTACCTACGACTAATGGTCCTTGCGGAACTGGAACCCTAACGGCTGGGACGACAACGACTGTGAATAATACTGCTGTCTCTGCTTCATCTTTGATATTTATACAACCGACCAATGCAGCGGGAACAGTTTTGGGAATCTTTCCACCACCATCAGGTATTTCGGCTGGAGTATCTTTTACTTTAACTCACCTAGCTGCTGCTGGGACTGAAACCTTTAGCTACTGGATTATGAATTAGGAGTAGTGGGTGGCCATAACTGACCTTGGGTTGATACAGCAAAGTGGCGTGCCTCTCCGAATTGCTTGGGCCAAAATTGGCGCAGGTAATATGTATTCCTATTGGTGGTATTCCTTTGCTACCCAATCTGCGATTCATACCAATCTGATTAGCCTAAACCACGATACAGATGCGGTCATTGGTGCTGTTCAGGGGCCATTGGGCCGCCCTTATGCCAACTTCCAACACCCCAATGGGCTGATTTATTTGGGGACATATTGCAGCAGTGATGTATCAGGTAAATTGGGGTCTTTTAATTTTCAGACCGGGGCTTATGTTGCTTTGGCGAACACCCCTACTTGGGCAGGAAGTCCTACCGAGGACGGGATTTTGTCCTCTATGTGGAGTGATGAAATCAATAAGCGAATCTTTTGTGGTTCAAGTTCAAAAGCTGGTTTGTTTGCTTATGACCCAGTACTGGGTTCGGTTGAGGATTTCGGTATTCTTGATGACCCTGGTTCACCATATAATAGATATGTGCAAAATCTACAAGTTGATTCTACCTTTGCTTATTGTTCTATTAAAGATGTCACCAATAACGTAATTTATCTGTTGTCGGTTAGGTTAACCGATAATATCCAAACAGCCTTCTGGAAAGCAGATGGGATTTCCACCTGTGAAATCCGCCGAGGCTCTGATGAAAATATTTACATTAAAAAGATAGTATCGGGTGTAACTACTTGGTATTTAGCAAACGGAACTGATGCTCCGATATTGCAAGGTGGTACTCCTGACTGTTATGGAGTCACCACAAGGTCGTATATAAATTATACTGGCTACAATTACAACTCTGAAATCGCTTACCCTCCTGGTGATGGCACTAAAGGTGTGACCCTGCGGTATAAAAGACCCGGGGACACGGATTGGAGGACTGCGGCTGCTGAACTAGTCGACCTTGACAGTTATGCACCTAACACTGGCGGCCTCGATCTAGATGGTAACATTATCTTTTATTGCCAAGGCTATGCCCCCGCCCTCAAATACAATCCCCTGACTGATGTTAAGACTCTTCTTGGCGCACCCTCTGGAAGCGGTTATAGTATGTGTCAGGATTTCTTCCGTCAATTAATGTTTTTTGGTGGCTATGCCTATGGTATGACCTTTCGTTACGACCCTACTCAGCCTTGGATTGTAGGTACCAATCCGGTTGCAGTCGTAGTGGATAACCCTTTAAGTCCTGTTGTACAAGCTCGTTATGCCTATGCTTGTGAACGTATGTCAGATGGGTATATCTGGTGGATTTTTAATTGGGTCCGCACCATTAGCGAAGACCCACTTGAAGCACAGGTATCGTGGTATGACCCGGATACTGCAACCACAGGTACAGTAGATTTCAGCATTTTGAGAAACTATAATCTGGACAACGCTGCTTTTAATTGGGCCAGGAACAAGGTAGTTTTCAGTGGTTATAAAACCGGCGATAGCTTTCTAGCAGTAATTCCAATTCGAAAACAGGCAATCAGTAAATACCTGGTCCCTATTGCTGGCGGAGTCAGCCAAGGCAGGATTGTCAGTGTGGAACACGATCTTTCTACTGTCAATCACTTTGTCGGGGTTACTTTGGGTGCCAGTTATAAAACCTACTGCGTCAACATAGGTACAGGTGCATTAGTTTGGGGGCCAGATACAAATACAGGCACGTCTTCTTTTGCCCCTCTTAGTCGCCCCGGTGTAGGGCCACTATTCGCCCACAGCTATTGTTGGTTCTATGTGGGGAATACGATTGTCAGGTTAAATCCCACTACCGGGCTTGTAACCACAGCATTTGACTTATCTGGGACGAGTTATGCGGGGCAAATGGTATGGGTAGGAGATTACCTCTACCATTGGGATACAACTACCAAGCATCTATTCAAGATACCTAAGACAGACTTGGTTTAATTGATAGGACAAGTATTTTAAATGGCTGACAAAAAGAAAAAAGGCAGTAAGAAAAAGAAAGGCGGGCCGAAGCCCCCTAAAAGGCAACGGCTGGCCAAGGTGCGGGGGAATGCCGCGCCGCCGAAATCTAAGAAGAAAGGGAAATGACAAACCAGGACTTCACAATGGTTTTGGAAGGGATACCCCAGAATATAACCGGGCGCATTGTGGCCCAGATAGGCGACCCTTTTCAAAAGATGGTCTATACCTTCATCAAAGGGCTTGCTGGTGGTAATTATATGAAGCGGAAGGGAATCTGTTCATGCTGCCAGGAGGTTGAGGAAGATTGGATTATGTTTGATTCGTGGGAAGATATTAAGGACCGGGTTGCTAACCTTTGGTTTATAGAGGTTGTTGTCAAAGGTATGTGCGATGAAAAGCCAGACTTCCACTGATAAAGCTATTGAGGCGGTCCATGGCCTTTACAAAGCAGTGGAAGCCCTTTATGACGCCGAACTTATGAATACCACGCGGGGAGCACTGTCCATAGTATATCTTTTGCTGGCCCGGAAGCGGGAAGTTGAAAAAGAAACTCCACCCCGGCATTTAAAGGCAGTGCTTAACACAGGAGGTTAGCGCCATGGGAAGTACCAGGACGTAGTGGAGAAGTTCTATCAGGAAGAGATGGAGAAAATAAAAACCAAACCCATGTGGGATAGCTTTGATGGTCCTATGAGGGCAGCCCTGCGATATAAAGCGAGAGAACGGGCAATTAAGCGAGCCCAAAAACAGGTCCGAGAGGGGGTTTTATGAATGGAAGATTTATTTTGCCCTGTCCATAAAGAGGTTAAATCAGACATTGAGAGAATTGAATCGGTCCAAATCGCCCGGCCATGTATTGCTCATAATATTCAGATAGCGGCTTTGGAAAAAAGCGATGATGACCAATGGGTCGAAATTAATAAAATAAAACGGATTGTATATCTTGGTGCTGG
>ERZ1292632.2529-Hain-H43-01um-R2-2529-length-15083-cov-5_pt1 | contig 15083 bp, 33 predicted proteins | sample MGYA00564407_ERZ1292632 | MGnify/ENA primary metagenome ERZ1292632 (study PRJEB36523, sample SAMEA6512637) | groundwater metagenome | collected 2019-01-08 | study: AquaDiva: Metagenomics assemblies of 32 groundwater samples | reverse complement strand
GGATCGCTACAGCACCGTCTTCGAGCGAGCACGAACCGATCAGCACTGTGCCGTCTTCCAAGACCACAGACCTGATTCCCTGCCTGTTCGTGTTGACAGCAACGCAAATCTCCGAGCGCTCGTGCTTGAGCTTGTACGTTCCGTTCTTGTGCGAGACGGTCTCCATGCCGACGAACTTGAACTTTTCTGCTGTCACTCGGTCAAGGTCGTTCTTCGTCTTCATGGTCAATCATACCAAACCCGAGAGAAGAGGTCACCGGGGGGACAAACAAGAGAACCTCTCCAGCTCTAACAGCAGAGCAACCTACAAAGGCTTGAGCACCCAGACAACCCACTTCCAGCTGTGCCTTCGCAGTCTGCAGACTCAACAGAAACAAAACTCTTCGACAAGTGGCTGCCCACAGAGAGACCTACAGGGGGATCTGAGAGAAGCACGAAAGGGAGACTGGCGCGAGAGGCTGTAAAAGAGGAAAGAGGGAAAGGGGCTTGTGTGAAGGCTCTGACTTAATACCTCTTCAGCTAGTCTCTCCAGGAGCCTTTTTAACACCGTGCCGGTGTTTTCACCATTTTCTTATCTCATGAGCCCATAACACGACCATCACTCCATCGACAAGAGCGTACACGCAGTCTATCTGGAAGAACGCGGTACCCTTACGAAAATCGAACTCCGGCTCGTGCTGCCAACACAGGACGATCCTTCCGTCTACTAGAGCTTCTGTCAGCCCTCTTCTGTCGGCGACGATAAGGACTACGGTCCCGACCCGTGCAGGGTACACTCCGAACTTCAGCACCCCCAAGTCTCCTGCATGCAAGAAGTCTTCCTCTGAGATGCCTTCTGTTACGCTTTTGTGACCTGGTCTGTCCACATCCACACCGTATCTCCGCTGGGGGTGAGTGCTAGCACCATCTCTGAAAGACACACTGTGATAACAACAGTCCCAGTCAAATAGCACGAGCGTCTCATGGGCTTCTTTACCACCTCCAAGTCTCCTGGGTGCAGAGAGCCTCTTCTTTTCACTGCGTTGTCTTTTTGAGCTGCTCTGGCCAAGCGAGCACTACCTTGTTCCCTATCAAGACTCCGATTCGAATGGTGTCGCTGTTGGCAGGCACGAGCACGAGGGCCAGGGGTCCTTCTTCAAAGATCGCCAGGTCTCCCGCTTTCACTGTCCCGCAGAAGTCGAATTCTTTGATCGCTGTTCTGAGCTTCACCAGATCACTGTATCTTGCGTTTTCTTTCATTTAGTATACCTCCTGATCCGGCGCAAGGGTTCTGCTTGGTTACTCTAGAGGTATAAATCTGTTGCGAAGACTCAGCAACGTGGTTCCTGTACAGCACCCAGATCCCTAAGAGAGCCAGTATCTTTACGACAACGACGCCTGTCGCGTACACTTGGTCGCGGTCGTTCACCACCAGGAAGACCGTCCCGTGCGGTAACCGATCGGGTGTAACGAGACCGGCGTACTTTAGCCAGACCGGCATCCCTCCGGGATCGTTGACTGCGCGGAGCTGCCCGTTTTTTACCATCCTGTGTAGACAGTGTCCCAAGCAAACGAGGAGTTCATAGAAATGAACTTGTAGACTTCGTGTTCCCGGACCCGACTTCTAGCTCGTGTTCTAGCTCTCACAGTTCTTTGACCTCCAAAGTCCACAACACAGCGACCACGAACCCATCTTCTGTTAAGAGCTCTGCGACCCCAAACGTTTCTCTTTGCTCCCCCACGATGAGAGCAACTGATCCCTTGTGAACGATCCCGACTCTTGTCAAGATGTCACCCTGGACTTTTACGAGATCTCCCATGCTGAACACTCTCTTAGACAAAGCACGCCCAGAGCGATAGATGTCCCGTTGGTGATAAGACTGTCACCACCGTGTACGACAAGCTTTCGACTTGTTTAACAGAAACGACAAAAACAATCGACCCGCTTAACATACCAAACATACCACCAGGCGGGATCTCCTTGAGGTTTCCGGGCTTCACAAAAGCTCTTGCACTTCTTTCTCCCAAAGCCAGCCGATCCCAACCCTTGAGACACAGACAACGATCGTGCCCAAGTGAGGCAAGCCTTCCAGCGAAGGGTTTCTTCGCAGGATAAACACCAAGTCTCCCTCAGAGAGTGGCTCTTCTACTTCTTCTACCATCGTCATCGTCCAGTTTCCATCGTTGGGCTCGGGCAGCTGACCCAGCTTTGCCCTGCAGCGGACAACGCCCGTGATCACGGGCTCTGTACCTTCCTGTACCAGACGCTCCAGATCCCTTGCACCAAGTGCTCTTGGACTAAGAGAGTCAGTGGCGCGAGCAGGCACACGATCGCGATCGAGCCTTTCAAGACGCTGTTCCCTTGCGTCCAGATGATGTTTATCTGGATTTCTACGAGATCTCCCACGCTGAGCATGTCTCCCGGTTGTATCACCGTTCTTGGGTAGCGATTCATCTTCTTTTTGCACGCACAAACTTGTTCTTGGTGAAACACAGACACAGCATGTGTTCTTTGTCAACGTAGATCACTAGCCCGACTGTTGTTGTCTGCGGGTAGAACAACGAAAAAGACGCTGGGGTTAAGCGAAACGAGGGAAGAGGTTCGGGATTGGTGTATCCGGCTAGCCGAAGTAACACCAAGTCCCCGAGGGAGAAAACATATTTGTTGTTACTCAACTGGTTCAGCTTCGTCTTCCCACAACCAGCCGATCGTTCCGTCATTTGTGATGCACACGATTATCTTTTTCACGGGGCGGCACCACGTGCACTTTCCTCGATGGAGAACACCGACAATTTCTTCTTCCTGAAGTACTTTTTCGTTCTCTCCGTCGAAGTCTGTCGCTCTGTCTAGGTCTGTCTGCCAGCACGGTCCAACATAACCAAATTGAACTCTGCGAACGATAAGACCTAGGTCTCCGGGTGCAAAGGGATTGCTTTGACTTCGTTCAACCACACCCATCCTATTCTTCCTTTCCCTGTGAGGCAAACGAGAACCTCGGACCTTTTGGATTTTAGCTCACCGTAATTACCTACCTTCCTCGTGCTATCACAGCGACGAGATCTTCTTTACAGAGCTTTTCTTCGATCTGCGTCTCATCGTACTTAGACGCTCTCTCTATGTCCGCCTGCCAGCCCGGGCCAAGGTACCCGAGCAGCGTGGTCTGAGCAACGCAGATCAGGTCTCCGATCACCACCACGAGACCTCGTCTTTCCAGAGCCAACCGACCGTGCAGTTCTTTGTGAGGACTACGACGGTGGACCGCGCATCGTCATTGAGCACGAACAAGGTGTCCCCTTCGTCGATCTCTTCTCTGGTGCCACGCGCAGGAGCGTCCCGAATCGCAGCTCCAAATAGGTTGTTGTCTGAGCTGAACAAACCCAACGTTACACCGTGTTTGACAGAAATTAGCACAGGACACTCATTTTGGTGTTTGACCATGCCAGGCCTCGAGCTTCACAGAGCCCTCTCGCAGTTCCCACGATCGTTCTTCGCCTGACTTTAAGGGGTTTTCCTTTTGCACAGCTGAAAGTCCCTCCTGGGTCAACGTGAGTGATCCCTTGTTCACAGCCATTGTTGAACACCCGTAAACGAGCACGAGGCAGCTGTAGTCGTCGTGTTTTCTGTGTAAACGACGACGATGTCGCCATTCAACACCCCAAGAGTTCCTGGTTCCACAGAGACCAACATACCACATTGATCTGTGTGTTTCACTCTCGCGCGATCGGGCGGTCTCGTGTGCGTCGTATCGCGTGGTACTTTTAGTCAACCCAGACGGCGCGACCCGCTCGTCGCACGATGGACCTGTACGATGCGTTACCGTGCGAGCAAACTGTTTTGGGTGTTTGGAGCTTCTACGTGCCCGCGATTTACGCGATACCGAGTCGCTCTGCTTGTCTCCCGCCACGTCTGTCGCGTGAGCGAGAGATCTACGTGATCTCTGTGAGAGAGGATCTTGGTACCAAGAAGCTGCCTTTATCCGGAACCAAGATCTGGACGCTATCGCAGAAACGGTCGATGGTTATCACCAACGCTACTGTGTTGTCGTTGACCCAGTCCGCTTCACAGCTGCAGTACAACCGCACTCGAGTACCGTCTACGGTTCTGATCTCAAAGCAATGCCCTTTCTCGCGATTAGCAATCTGAGCCAGCATTGCTACTTCTTGGCTGCTTTGGCCTTCTCTTCTTGGGCTTTCTGCAGCTTCTCGACGTCAGCGGGGTTGTTGAACACTTCGAGGATCAGGTCTTTGGTCTCGACATGGCACGCCTTCACGGTCTCAATCTGCTTTGCACCCAATACTGCGATCTTCGACCAGAGTGCGATGCGGAGCTCGCCCGGGAGCATCTTCATGAACGCTGCCAAGTTCTTGGCTTGCTTCGGGGTGACGTGAGACTTCTTGGCGTCTTCGGGGAACGAAGCCAGCTTTTCGCCGACTTTCTCGATGCAGACGTTCCACCTCTCTTGTCCCAACCCCTCGATCTTTACCTGCAGGGCCGGAGACCATTTGTTGAGGATGTCTTCCGCACTGACTTGGCGGTCGATTTTCATGACGAAGTCCTTGAACGCCGCTGCAGCCTCGACTCCGATCAGGCCCATGCTGAGGGAGTAGAACGTCTCGTTCTCGGGCGAGTCGAACAGCTTGTTTGCTTCGAGGATCTGTCCCACCCGCTCCCACGAACGTCGGGATGGTTGGACTTTGTCGTAGTCTACGTTCTTGCCAGCCGTGTCCAACCAACGGGGCTGCTGTGCGATGAAATCGACCAGGAACGGGTGCACCTTGGTTGTTCTTGCCCAAGCGAGCCAATCGTCAGTCGTGGGTTCCAGCTCGCTGACCCAGAAGCGGTCCAGCAACGCCGGGTCCATCATGTTTACGTTGTATCTGCTGTGGGTATTGATAGCAGAAAAGATCCGCGTTCCCGGGTGGAGAACGTGTCCGTTGAGCGTGCGATCCAGGACAATCTGGAACGCAGCCTGCATGACCTCTGGCGTTGCACGATTGAGTTCGTCGAGGAACAGGACACACGGTTCCTTGCAGCAACGGACGTACCAATCGGGCGGCATAAACTTTGTCTCGTTGTTGTCGAGCTTCGGGAGCCCGATCATGTCACCCTCGCTCATCTGCGAGAGCCTCCGCTCGACTACAGGGAGAGCGAAGTGCTTTGCGAGCTGGTACACGATCTGAGATTTGCCGATCCCGTGGTCTCCGCGGAGGAGGATCGACTGCCACACGGGCATCCTTGATGCACACTCGAAGAACGTTCCAAAATTCATTGATTTACCTCACCTTATCAAAGTGTACCATACCTGAGACTCTGATTCACTCTCGTCTTTGCTTGCAGTCTACTGGCTCTACGAACAAGTTGTGGAACTGGTAAGTCTTGCCGCTCTTGCTTAAGACTCTGATTAGGTAGCAGTCTTCTGTCTGCAGCTGCAAGACGACCAGGATCTCTGAGGATTGAAGCGACAGTTCGTATCTCCTGCGAAGCCTGACGAGCGAACCAAGCACCATTTTGTTTGACCTCAGTACAAAGGTAACACACACAGTCCTGTGATTCACAGCTGTCTCTGCAAGCAGCGAACTGTTCTCTGAGTCATGGTATGATCAAACCACGATCGAGACAGGTTCTCTGTTCGAGTGGACGTACAATGACGGTACGCCCGTTGAGTTAGGCCAGGAAATCTGGTCTGATCAAGCGTCTGGGTGGGTTCCTTGCGGTGAGCTCTGCTTCGCAATCAAAGTGAACGAGAGAGAGTTCACGTTCATGAACGAAGAAGGGTTGTTCTGCGTGCGTGTGGATTGGGATGGGACTGATCGGTTCGTGGTATCTTCTCGTGGGGGATCGATTTTTCTGCGTGCACGTAGATGAGACAGGGGTTCCAAAAGTCAAGGGATCCATGAAACAGAGGGTGACCCAAAGAGCTCCGTGTGGTACCTTGTTACCCTCAGGAGGTTAAATGAGACTGAACCTCGACAGCATCGGTAAAAACTACAAGAACGTCATGGAGATCGACGTTCCCGAGCAGCTCAACCGGTCCGTGAGGACCGGTGTCTCGTTCGTGGACGATGCATTCGGCGGAGACGGTATCACTCCGTCGCAGGTGGTGTTGCTCACTGGGATGGGTGGCATGGGCAAGACTACTCTTGCTCTGATGTTGGCCGATGCCGTGACTGCTGCTGGTCATGTTGCTCTGTACAACACCCGTGAAGAGAGCTTGTTCCAAGTCAGGAAAGTCGTGACCAGGTTGGGCCTGAAGCACGGCTTCGTGCCGGGGGACGAGCCTTGCATCGACAAGGTTCTCGAGCGAGCAGAAGAGTTGCGAGCGAAGAATCCAGGAAAGGATCTGTTCTTATTCGTCGACTCGATACAGTCCCACGATGATGGGCGGTACGAGAACGGGTACACCAACACTGCCACGCCTCTCAACGTGACTCAGCTCGTCACCGACTACTGCAAGCAGACCTACGCGATGGCTTTCCTCCTAGGGCAGGTCACAAAGTGGGGAGAGTTCGAGGGCAAGAACAAGATCCGACACGTGGTAGACACCCACGTAGTCATGAAGCTCGACGAAGATAAGAGGTCTCCTACTTCTGGCGAGCGGCTCTTCGTGGTCACCAAGAATAGGTTCGGGCCGGCCGGAAGAGAGTACGTGTTGTCGGTTGGTAAGACCGGGATCCGCGAGAAAGTGGTCTGATGAACACCCGACACGTGTTGCTTGAGCATGCGAGAGCACACGCTCGCTTGACATTTAACGGAACGCGTGTGTTCTCACCCTTCTCAGGTGCTCGAGGGATCGTGATCGATGTCGAGATCTCGGAAGAGATTCTAGACGCTCGAGAGGGAGCGTTCGATTTCGTGACCTGCTGGATCTGGAGCGGTAAGAAGCTCTGGCAAGCGCGAGCCTCGAGCATAGCGCTGCTCCCGTACAGCCCCCCCCAGGCAGCTCTTTCGTAGCAGTGCTCGGTCGCGTTCCTTATCCGACAATGCTGGGGGGGTGCCTGCAGCACATTGCTGCAGGTTCTGTTGTCTTTGTGATCAGATCTGATCGCAAAAACGGACCGTACAGCGTGAGGCTGTTTGTCTTGACGAGCGACAACCGGATCGGTTGGTTGTACCCACACGAGATCGAGCTGGTTTTTTAGGCAGTGAATTTTCCTCTTGAACCATGGTATGATCAGACCATGATCGAGAAAGGCTCTTTGTTCGAGTGGGTGTACCAAACAAAAGGTGTACCTGTCGATCCAAATGAAATGATCTGGTCATGGTTTACCCATACATGGGTCCCTTGCAGTGGGCTCTGCATTGCAGTCAAGGTGAATGGGGACAAGCTCACTTACACAAACGAAGAAGGGTTGTTCTGCGTGCGTGTGGATGAAACTCGATCGTTCCGGGCAGGAAGAAGACCTGTTCGGGTTGTTCTGCGTGCGTGTGGATGAAACGGCCGCGCGCGCAACGCTCTATGGCCGGCTGCCGGCGCAGCTCGAGCAGGTCGTTCCACGCAAGAGATAAACGTAGCGCAATAGTTACATGTCATGCAAACAAGCACACTCCGCGGGTTGATCCAAGAGATCCTCTACACTGCGTCAGCTCCCAAGAGATTCGATTTGCCTGAGGTTGAAGTAGACGCTGAAAACACCCGTGAGGCAGGAGAGAAAGCTGCTGGTGAGTACTACAGCATGCATGGAGTTCGAGGTCTCGATCCGTTCTCGATCGACGTAAGAAAGAAGGCAACACCAAAGATGAGTCACAGTTTGAGAAGACTCGAGTGTTACCAACCAGAGACGAAGCCTGTTCCGTTGTCAAGCTACGATCAGATTGATTACACGGTGGGGAAAAATGGGTATGGGAGGCTCAAGTACATCACTTTGGAGACGCTAGAGAGGATCGTTCCAGAAGCTGTCTCTGCTCGTGGGCTCGACAGCGAAGAAGATCTGGAAATCATCTGGTTCATGGATTCACCAGATCAGACGAATGAGCCCGAGCTCACCGAGTTGCTAGCCGACAACTGGGATGAGTATGCTGTTACTGTCGGTGACAAGAAGATCGTCATCCTGGCTGGGACCGACGATGACGAGTACGGGTACTACTGGGACAACAGCACCAAAGAGTGGTACAGCTACATGTTCTGAGTGGTACCGTGAAGAAGAAACAGCCTCCGATCATCGTCAAGCTGCCAAAGCGCCGCAGCATGCTCGCTCTTGCAGCCTTGCAGCGGCGAGCACGCAAGCACCGTGACAAGCGTTTAAAGCGCTCTAAGAACAAAGAGTTCAAGGAGCTGCAGAGACTCGAGTGACCGTCAAAGGTCATTGTGGTAGATTGTCCTAGATGGACAACTCAGAGGAAACAGAAATTTCTCCCCCTCGAGAAGAGACTCGGATCACGGTCTCCTCGAACCACAAGCGGATGCCCTCGCCGATCAACCGCGAAGAAGCAAAAGCGATCTTCCCGATCGACGTGCACGTGGTCAGCTTGATCCAAGAGAGCCCGTTCTTCGCAGCGCTCTCGTGGTACATCCGCAAGGTCCCAACGCGTGACATCCCCACTGCGGGTATTGCGTACGATCCGGTCTACGATGAGCTCGCGATGTACTACAACCCGGAGTTTATGGCGCCTAAGACCAAGCTCCAGGTAAAAGCGATCCTGGTGCACGAGTTGTACCACGTTGTCTTCGAACATGTCACAAGCCGCCGACGAGAGCCCCATTACGTCTGGAACATCGCGACAGACCTGGCGATCAACTCTCTGATCGTCGAAAGCTACGGGAAAGGTGACCATGAAGCTACTCTGCCCGACGGGCTCTACCCGGGCTTACGGCCAAAGTACGACCAAGACCCGAAGAACGAGCTCACCAAAGAGCAGAAAGAAGCGGCCACAGCGCTCGCTGACTTGATCGAGAACTTCCCGGTCGGAAAAGCCAGCGAGTGGTACTTCGACAGGCTCATGGAAGTCGCTCAGCAGCACGGTGAGGGTATGATGGGCTTGGGCATCGTCCCGCTCGATGACCACGATCTGTGGGACTCTCTGAGCGAAGAGGCGCGAGAGCGCATCAAGACCAGGGTCAAGGCTCTCGTAGAGCGTGCTGTCAGGCACGCAGATTCCACGAGCAACGGGTGGGGTTCTATCCCAGCCTCAACGCGGGAAGAGATCAGGAAGCTCGTCTCGAACACCGTAGACTGGCGAGCGGTGCTGAGGCAGTTCGTGGGGTTCTCTCTGAGGGGAGACCGCGCAAAGTCGATCAAGAAGATCAACAAGCGATACCCGTACATCCACCCAGGAGTGAAGCGAGGGTACCTCGCAAAGCTGCTGATCGCGGTGGACCAGAGCGGCTCTGTCGATGATGCCTCTCTCTCGCTCGTGAGCGGAGAGCTTTCGTCTCTCACCAGGCACGTGACCATCGATGTGGTGGCTTTCGACACTGAAGTGGACAGAGAGAGCCTGTTCACGTGGAGGAAAGGCCAAGCGCTCTCGCAGTTCAAGCGAACGCGATGTGGAGGGACGAACTTTGATGCACCCACCCAGTTCGTCGGTGCACCCGAGAACAAGGGCAGGTGGGACGCGCTCCTCATCGTCACAGACGGAGAGTGCTGCGCCCCCCAGAGCTCTGTGATCAGGAGAGCGTACGCCATCGTGCCTGGGAGGAAGCTGCTGTTCGACACCACTGACACGGTCATTTCGTTGGAAAAGAAACAAGAGTGAAGAAACCAAGTTATCTTATCATTGGTGCAAGCAACGAGATCATCCTTGTTGTTGCTAGCGGGCATAACTGCACCGCAAACGATCCTACATGCACTCTTGTATGTTTGGTTGGAAACATCGTTTGGTACGTGCACGGAGGAAACAAGTGAGAGACTTCTACCGTTACGCATGGTTTTACACTCCAAGGGGATTTGGGCGAGCGATCGCAAAAGTCAGCATCGATGAACAGACTGGTGCTACGCAAGCATCGTTTGCGTTCTGTTCGCCACGTGACATGTTCAACCCAAGCTCGGGTCGAGCGAAAGCCGACGAACGTTTCGCAAAGAATGAAACGCTCAGTCTCAAGCTGGATACGCCAGTCGGAGGGCTTGCGTCAGAGCATTTCCAAGAGATCCTGAACGCTGCCAAGAGGTTGGAGTACTGCCCAAGGTGGGCTCGGCTCGCGATCGAGAAGAAAGAGGTGCTCATCGGACGCCATGCCATGAAGTACCTTAAGGCTCACTCCCAAACGTGTCGTGGAAGTTGTTCGAGCTGAGTGTACACCAAGAGTTCCTCCGAGTAGATTCCTCTGTATGAGGAAACAAAAGAAGAAAACACCGCAAAACACAAACAAGAACGCTCACATCGCCTCGCAACGGCTGTTCACCAACGTTCGAGAAACTTACACGTCTAGGCGAGAATCGGGCGTGTTTGTTTCTTGCGTGACAAACAGCAACACCAACCGGACAGTGCTGAACGTCCAGCTCGGCGATGAGGCGATGACCTTCAGTGGCCGCGAGCTTCGCACAGTGCTCCGCGTTCTCCAGTCTCACGGGTTCTGCAGCGTTTTCCACGGACGAGCAGCAGACTTGGCAGTGTTCCCTAAGAAACACCGGTGACTCTCGTTGGAGAGTGTGGTACCTTGGACTAGTGAAAGGTTCAAGGCAAAGGCAAACAGTCCGCCGTTCAAAGAACGCTAGCGGAGCGTACACCAGTAAGGAAGGCTCTCACGAGATCGATCCTTATTCTGAACTGCCTTCTTGGTCTCTTGGCACTCTCCTCAAGTTCTCTGGTCATCCTCGCATCCTCCAAGGCATTATCATGCCAGACGGTACGATCGAGACGAACCTAGCTCTGACCCAATACTACAGTTACGGTAACAAGAATTCGCTGAAGGTCTGTGTCAGCGAGGGTGAGGTAGTCATGTTCTTCCGCACTGAGCGGAAAGAACGCATTGTCCACGAGCGATCGTTGAACGTGCTGAGAGCGCTGTTCGTCGGTCCTGACGGTTCAGTGTTTGCAGCAGACACAGCATTCTTCTGTGAGCAGTGAAGTGTAAAACATAAAAGACCGTGGTAGAGTCTTACTTGGAAGGAATTACATCCCATGGAAGAGAAGATCATCGATCGTGCAGAAAAGATGTCAGATACGGAACTCAGTGAGTTGCTCGAGCAGTTGACCATTCTCAAGAAAAAGAAGGCTACAGCAGCCTCGAGCGGCTGCATGGATAAGTTCACAAAGGGCGTGCGGGTCAAGATCCTCGCTGGGAAGTCAGCTGGCGCTGGTGGCACCGTCGTCAGAGCCCAGCGCTTGCGAGTGTACGTGGAATGCGATGATGGGAAGATCGCGTATTGCTACGCATCCGAGCTTACGCTGTCACCGATCGAACAGAACGACGGTGCCACTGAGGATGAATCCATGGTAGAATCTTCTAACCTGGCAGAGTGCCAGGTGGGGGAATAACACTATGAAGATGAAGAAGCAAGAAGAGAAGAGATTCGTTCCATGCGTTGCACGCTACTATTCTCAGCGTGCTCAAGGGTTGCTACGGCGCTTGGACCAGCTCAAGGTCGATGCACAGAAGAACGGGCTCCACGATCCTCTCTTCGTTCAGAGTGTGGACCGGGCTCACCGTGCCCTCGAAGAAGTCCCGAGCATCATGCTCCAGAACGCAGCCCCACGGAAGCAAGCAGCAAACGACAGCGAGCAGACCACGCAAGCTGCCGTAGTCGAGTGTTCACCGGCTAGCGCTGCTTGATCGGTTCGCTGGTCAAGCGCGTCTTTGGCTGGTTCGCAGCGCTTGTCTTGGTCTGCGTGGGACTCGGAGCTGCGCTGGTCAGCCTCGGCGCGATGGAGTGTTCAAGTTCACAAGCGGTCAAGGAGTACGGAGTCATTTCGGGCCTCGTGACGGTGGTCACTGTCGTCGTCTTGGGGTTTGTCTTCGTACCACTGGGCAGCAAGTGATAGTGATAGATTGCAGGAAGTGCAAAGTCTTTGAACCGGGAGAGCTCGCTCTCCCGGTTCAGGAAGTGCTCTGGTCTGCAGCGCACGAGCTCGTGTTTGTTGTCTCTGTGAAGATGATCGACGAACACTGGATCTTGAATGTCTTCGCAGGGGAGTTCTTCAACGCTCCCGCTCACTGTTTCTCCCGCCTAGACTGATCCTGTACCAACCAGAGTGACTTGCTCTTCTCTCTGTGGTAGATTCTTACCATGGAGAAGAGCAAACGCTTTGTTCTAGCCAAGCGACGTGAGCGCCAAGCGAATCTTGTCTGCTGCTGTGTGGAATGCCCCGAGCCCGGCGAACACGCGCTGGTCTGGCGGCGTGTTGTACCAACATTATCATCATCTCTTGTCATAGTCAGATGGAGAGCATGTGATGGACAGTGTGCGTGCTCTAAGCACACCGTCTTCTGCTGCGGAGCTGTTGGGCTCGTCGTAGAACACCGCGTTGGCATGGGGCTCGTCGATGTGTTTGTTGAGGGAAGAACACGCACGCTTTACGAGCATGATCTGGAACTGGTTTTGTGAAAAAACAACTTGTGAGAGAGATCTTCGGTGATGATGGTGAGCGAGCGACTCTGGTCGTAGCTCGCCGCAGGACTCGTACAGTAAACTGACTGTGGCACCAACAGAGGTGAACTGTTCTTCCGAGTTTGGTATGATGAACCATGAAAGAAAACTGTTACGTTGTTGAGTGGAACAAACAAGTAGAAAGATACGGTCACCCAGCGAACAACAACTACATTGCTTGTGTTCTCTGGGGGCTCAACGCAAACGTTGTTGAACGGTTGAAGACTGTGGGTTTCCAACACAGTGATGAAGACGCTGTCATTGAGGCGATCTGGGATCACCTCTCTCAGGTTGCTCCAAGCTGTCCAAACAACGACATCGAGGCAGAAGCGATGCTAGAAGCATTCAAGGTGATCTTTTGTGAAAGAGAAAGAACATGTGTGAATGCCCTGACGATCTAGGATCCAAGAGGATCGCTGGAACGCATGAGACATCGTGTCAGCACTATGATCCTGACGGTGCTTGGTACTGTGATGATTGCAACATGCCAACCGGTGCAGACCACGCTTGTGTAGAAGTGGACGATTACCTGTTCGAGAGCCATGATGATGTCCAAGCACGCGATAACTACGGGAAATCTCGTTCGTATCTCAGGTGAGGAGTGCTGGTATCTGAGCAGCGGGCCCCTGTGTGATGTCGTGGCCGTCGATGAGGACGCGCTCCTTCGTCGCCCTGAGGAAGCCCACGTCGTCGCCGCGACCGCAAAAAGATGCATGCACATGTACGAGGTGTGCAGCGAAGGTGGGAGCTTCGTCTGCTACGAGTGTGGAGACCTTGCGCTGGTCACCAGCGAGCCTGATGAAGGGTTCGTGAGGATCTTGTACAAGTCAGCAACGTTCTGGCTAGAGACAGACTACGTCTACTTCGGTGAACTTCTCTCACGGACATGGTAAGTTTGGACCATGGAAGACACACTGAAAGAAGTCACTGACACCGCGCACCAGGTCGCAGCCGAGTACTTGGGTTCTGTGGGTTCTGTGGACGGCTGCACGGTGAACGACCTCGAGATGGTCAGCGGCAGCGGACGGGTGAAAGTCAAAGTCCTCGTTGAAGTAGTGCCCACAGACCCAGACTCGATCCTCCCTACTTTGACAGACCCAAAGGGAGATCAATGGTACGCTTGCAAGCTCCGAGCCAACGTGCTGACGGTGGGTGCAGGGTTCATGGCTTGGCAAGAAGCTCTAGCTCTGCAGGAGATGCTGCAGTTCGCTACCGCAGCGGCGCGCCTCGCAGAAGCTGCAGCACCTCCCGTGTTCTACTCGAAGGGTGCCAACGCCCTCGAGCAAGAGAGAGAAACAGAAGAAGAACATGCCACGGAAGAGTCTGAGCTCGTGGCGACTGCTCTGCGAAAAGCAGACTTGTCTCACATGAGGATCGGACACGAGAGGCTCTGCAAGCCCCCTTCCAGGCAGCTCAAGCCAGGAACTTACCGTGTAGAATTCTTGGGGAAGAAGTACAGGCTCGTTGTCGAGAACGAAGACATCGCCAGAGTCTTGAGGACAGCATGAAGACCGCAGAGAGAGTCCAGAAAGTCGAGAATTTTCCTCCTTGTGAGATCGCAGGCTGCGCTCACAAAGCAAAATACATGCTCACCACAGACGGTGGGCGAGTCAAGGTTTGCACAGAACACTCGAGCACCGAAGCAGGAGAAGAACGAGTGGCGTTCTGCAAACCAGCGAGCCATGAAAGAGCAAAAGAGATCGTCAGGCTCGTTCAAGTCGCCTCAGAGTCTCTTGATTCAGCTGCAGAGCTGCTGCGTCCGCTCTCGAGCACAAGCGAGATGCTGAGTGATGAAGAGCGCGTGCTTCTGGAGAAGCTCGAGGAACGCAGCCGCCAACTCGAGCGCCTCCTCGAGCACGCAAGAGACGTGTTCGAAGACGAAGAAGCAGCTTGAGAAGACTCGAGTGTTACCAACCAGAGAGTGTGGTACGGTTGGTCATGTTGGTCGAGAAGAAGTGTGAAGCACAGAGACCCATGCTCTGCAACCGAATTGCAAAGCGCGTGTTCGGGTTGATCAACATGTGTGATACTTGCTTCGCAGCCATGACTCGGAAGTACACCAAGAAGGGCGTCAAGCGCGTAGAGTTCTTCCCCCGGGAAGACAGAGAGAAGGTGAGGTGAAACGTATCCTAGGATTTGGTACAACAGATAAGTCGGACGGAATCCGAAGGATGGGAAACGAAAAACCCGCCTTCTTAACTCACGAAAGGACCATCACCATGACGAACAAGACCGCTTCGATCCCCGCTTCCATCGTCAAGAACCGCCGCTTCGTCCCCTGCGTCGCACGCTACTACGAGAGGCATGCATGGACGTTGGTCGCCAAGTTGGACGATCTCAAGCAGAACCTGCAGAAGTTCGGTGTCGGTGGCGAGAACGACATCAAGGACGCTGTCACTGGTGCCGAGATCTGCCTCGCGCGGCTCCACACGGCGATCTCGAAGCGTGGTGCTCTCGTGAAGGACGAGCCAGCGACGGTGATGGTCGCTGCCAAGGAGGAGGCCAAGGTCGACGAGGCGAAGGTCGAGGAGACCGAGGAAGAGGAAGAGGAAGAGGTCGAGGAGACCGAGGAAGAGGAA
>ERZ1292632.2528-Hain-H43-01um-R2-2528-length-15084-cov-8_pt1 | contig 15084 bp, 15 predicted proteins | sample MGYA00564407_ERZ1292632 | MGnify/ENA primary metagenome ERZ1292632 (study PRJEB36523, sample SAMEA6512637) | groundwater metagenome | collected 2019-01-08 | study: AquaDiva: Metagenomics assemblies of 32 groundwater samples | reverse complement strand
ATCGAAAAAGCCTATCGCATGCTTACTGAAGGCAAAGGCGAGACCTCAGTCGATCCCCTTCTAACACTGGAACAATCCTACACGAAAGGCGTTACGGATGAATACATCGAGCCAACCAACGTCATAGAAAATGGAAAACCAGTTGCTCTTATTGAGAAGAATGATTCCGTTATCTTCTTTAACTTCCGCGAAGATCGCGCCCGTGAAATTACCAGAGCCTTTGTGAGTCCAGATTTTGACGGATTCAAACGTGACATTATTCCACTTCACTTTGTAACCCTTACAGAATACGAAAAAGGCCTCCCAGTACACGTAGCCTTTCCTCCAGAAGAAATTCACAATAGCTTAGGCGAAATCTTAAGCATGCACAGCAAGAAACAGCTCCGTATCGCTGAGACAGAAAAGTATGCTCACGTTACCTACTTTTTCAATGGAGGAAAAGAAGTAGCTTTTCCCGGAGAAGATCGTATGCTCATCCCTTCTCCTTCCGTCTCGCATTTCGACGAAGTGCCGGAAATGAGCTCTCCACAAATTACCGATACACTCATAAAGATTCTCGAGAAAAACGAATACGATTTCATTTTGGTAAACTACGCCAACCCGGATATGGTGGGCCATACTGGAAACGAAGAGGCTTCTATCAAAGCTGTAGAAGCAACCGACAAAAGCCTCTCGATACTTGTACCAGCCATCATCAAGGCCGGAGGTGCTATTATCATCACTGCTGATCACGGCAACGTAGAGGAACTTAAAAAACACAGCACTGGAGAAACGGATACCGAGCACTCAACCAACCCTATTCCGCTCTGGTTCATTACCCCAGACAATCACAACGAAAAAACTGCTGAACAAATGGTACGCGAACAAAATCAGGTTAACGGGCTCCTTTCAGATGTTGCTCCAACGGTTCTTGAAATAATGGAGATAGAAAAACCGCCCGAAATGAACGGAGCGAGTCTCATACACATCCTGAAGAAAAAAGTAAATCCTTCATAAGATACAAAAAGACCCGAGAGAGCTCGGGTCTTTTTTCTTATTGTCTTCGTAGACTACTGGATCACTTTATCCACGATACCGTATTTCACAGCCTCTTCCGCTGACATAAAGTAATCACGCTCTGTATCTTTTTCAATCTTCGCGAGTTTCTGTCCCGTGTGCTTTACCAATATCTTATTCAATCGATCCCGCGTCTTTAGAATATGTCGCGCGTGGATATCGATATCCGTAGCCTGTCCTGACGCACCACCAAGCACTTGATGAATCATGACTTCGCTATTCGGAAGGATCATACGTTTTCCCTTTTTCCCAGAAGCAAGCAGTAATGCTGCAGCCGATGCTGCCATCCCAAGACAAATGGTCTGCACCTCTGGGCGCACATACTGCATGGTGTCGTAAATAGCCAAGGCCGAAGTTACCGATCCTCCAGGAGAATTGATATACATCTTAATGTCTTCTTTCTGATTCTGTGATTCCAAAAACAAAAGCTGAGCAATGATAGTGTTCGCAACATCATCATTGATAGGTGATCCGATAAAAATAATCCGATCCTTCAAAAGACGCGAATAAATATCATATGCACGCTCACCAAAAGCTGACTTCTCCACCACCATCGGAACCAGGTATTGATTTTTCATAGTCATAGCGTAAAAAATCAAATTACTTTTCTCTCTTACAGTGCTTCAAGCATAAGGAATACTTTCTCGTTGCGCAACTGTCCCTGAACGGCGCTGTACAAACGTTCCAAATCCATATCCTTTTCTGCATCCTTTATGCTCTTGAAATACTGAAGGGCTTTGTTCATTTCCTCCTCAATCTCAGCTGTCTCTACGGTAATTTCTTCCTCTTCAGCCAATGTGTCGAGTGCGAGATTGGCAGCCAAACGCTTCTTTGCTTGAGGCTCCCATTCCTTTCGGAGATCCTCTTCAGTCTTCTTTGTTTGTTCGAGATACGTTGCAAAATCAAATCCCATACCCTGAATCTGATTCTGGAATTCCTGAAGCATACGTCCGAGTTCCTGCTCTACGAGAATGATAGGATATTCGATTTCTGAAAGACCGACCAACGCATCAAGTATCTCGGCGCGATGATCTTCTTTGCGCTTTGCTTTTTTCTCTTCTCCAAGTCCGTTGCGCAAATTTTCTTTGAGTTTCTCAAGTGTATCGAAGTTGCCCAAACTTTGAGCAAATTCGTCATTGATTTCTGGAATCTGACGCTCCTCTACGGAACGAAGCATTACAGTAAATTGAGCTGGCTTACCGGCAAGATGCTTCGCATGATATTCAGCTGGAAAGGTAAGGGTAAAGGTTTTTTCATCTCCTTCTTTCATACCAATTACTTCTTCCTCAAAACCAGGAATAAAGACTCCTTTTCCCAGTACGAGAGGGTGCTTTTCACTCTTTCCATTTTCAATCAAGACACCGTCTTGCATGACCGTAAAGTCTACGAGCACACTGTCTTCTAATTTTGCTTCGCGCTCTACAGGAACTGACTTAGCACGAGAGGCTGCGATACGCTGGAGTTCCTCATCAATTTCTTTTTCTTCTACTGCGTCACTCCCCTTAGCAAAGGTAGTGTTTATCTTTTTGAGAGTATCTTTCCATGGTTTCAGCACAACCTTTGGCATAACAGCTGTTGTAACCGTATAGATAAGCTCTTCGCCTTCTGCTACTTTCCCCAAACTAACAGCGGGATAGCCAATAGCATCTACTTTCTGCTCAGCCAATACCTTTGGATACGAATGCCCAACAGCATGTTCAGCAGCTTCAGCAATCACTGCGCCTTTCCCATAGCGTTGTTCCAACACTCCGCGTGGAACTTTTCCAGAACGAAATCCTGGAACCTTTACTTCTTTGGCCAATGACTCGGCTGCGTGATTCAATTCTCCCTTCCATTCTTCCCATGCCAAAGTCACTGTAATTTCTACCTGTGATTCTGGAAGTTTTTTTACCGATACATTCATAACGTAGTACAAACAATATTACTTAGGCGAATTTCTCCTGATACAACTGCACACTCTTTTCGATCGCTTCAATCGCTTCTTTCTTTCCCTTGAAACCATTGATTTCTACCAAAGCTGGCTTTCCTTTGAGTGCTTTGTAGGTTTCAAAAAAGTGCTGAATTTCTTTGAGTGTGTGCTTGTTCACATCTGCTAAATCTTGCACATCCTCCCAACGCTTGTCATCAACTGGTACAGTAATAATCTTGTAATCTGATTCACCCGTATCAATCATTTCCATAACCGCTACTGGGCGTACTTTTACCAAGATGCCTGTTGGGATTGGAAAGGTTGCCAAGACAATAATGTCCAAAGCGTCTCCATCTTCCCAAAGTGTTTTTGGAGAAAACCCGTATTCAATCGGAAACGCGGCTGAAGAATAATTAGCACGATCAAGTTTGATCAGGCCGGTTTCCTTGTCGATCTCATACTTATTGCACGATCCTTTCGGAGTCTCAATAATAGCGTTAATTTCTGAGGGAGCGTTCTCACCAAGTGGAATATCATGCCAAAGATTCATATATGTATAACGTTAAAGAATACACTACAGATCAATTATTTTTCTTCCTCTGAAGATTCTGCTGGAGCCTCTCCCTCTACAGAAGTATCAGGAGTTTCCTCACTCACTTCTTCTAAAGATTCTACTGGAGCTTCTTCGCTCGTTACATCCAGTTTCCAACCAGTCAGCTTTGCGGCGAGACGAACATTTTGTCCACGCTTTCCAATAGCCAGAGAAAGTTGATCATGAGGAACTTTTACGACTGCACGCTTTTCTGCATCAAAGAGCTCGACAGCAAGTACCTTTGCTGGAGACAACGCAGCGCTAATAAACTTCTCTACGTTTTCATTCCATTCGATGATATCAATCTTTTCTCCACCGAGCTCATCGATAATAGCCTGTACGCGAGTACCTTTTTGTCCAACGCATGATCCAATTGGATCAACCCCTTCTTCTGCTGAGAAAACAGCAATCTTAGTACGAGATCCGGCTTCACGTGAAATAGCTTTGATCTCTACTGTACCGGTGAAAATTTCTGGAACTTCAAGAGTAAAGAGGTGGCGTACCATTTCTGGATGCGTACGAGAAAGGAGGAGTCCTGGGCCCTTCGTATCAGATTCCACTCGAACCAAAAATACTTTAATGTGCTGCCCAACACGATAATTCTCTCCTTCAATCTGTTCAGATGGGAACAAGATACCAACAGACTTTCCAAGATCAATAAAGACGTTGCGTCCTTCAACACGCTGAACGGTTCCGTTTACTACCTGACCTTCTTTCTCCTTGTATTCATCAAACATCGTCTGACGCTCTGCTTCGCGGATACGCTGAATAATCACCTGCTTCGCAGTCTGAGCCGCGACACGGCCAAACGTATCTTCGGAAGGAAGTTCAATTTCGACAACGTCACCAACCTTCGCGCCCTTCTTCAATTTCTTGGCGTCCTCCACAGTAATGTCTCGTTCAGCATTGAAGCGTGGGAGGCGATCCTCATCCAAAGAAGTTTCCTCTGGAATAACTTCCTCTTCTCCATCTTCCTCTGATACCTCAACAAACTCACGAGTTGTTTCATCTACGACTTCTTTCACGAGAAAGAACGAGGCACTTTTTACAACCTCATCAAACACAGCGCGGATCACTTGACCCTTCTTGCCGTAGTCTTTCTTGTAGGCAGCAGCAAGAGCCGCTTCAACGACTTCCAATACCTTCTCCTTTGAAAGACCTTTTTCGTCAGCAATCTGCATAACAGCGCTTCCAAATTCTCCCAAACGTCCAGAAAGGCTTCCGCTCTCCTGTGACTCTTCCTCTTCTTCTACGACGATTTTTTTACGTGGCATAGAGCTACTATTAATAACGAATTATACGAGAGAATTGCCTCTTTTTTGAGGATTATCCCCCAAAGAAAGAAAAAAGTTCGCTTCCGCGAACCAGACACCTCTCTCCAAAACTGTATACGCCTAATATAGCGAAAAGAAGGGCCTTTGTCAATATGGAAAAATCCCTAGAAAACAAGCCTTTTTATCCCTTACTCAAGCCCTGTTTCTGTATTGACTTTTAAGCTTTTTTATGCTATAATAGACTGTTACAAAATAAGGCTCGGTGCCTCTTTTGTGACAGTCGGATATCCGACTCAAAACAGGCACCTTAACAATCAGAAGGAAGTCCGAAATGCCTCCGTTCAATATCTTTGATCTCCTGAACGTCGCGGAGCTTGCCAAAAAGTTCGCTCCCAAGAATCAGGAAACGTTCACCCAGCAAACCGCAGGCACTCTCAGTGCCTTCACGGTCGCTGATGAAGCCATCTTCGCACAGCTCCTCGCTGTCGCTGATGAGCTCATCCCTGGGACGAGAAAGAAAATCGGGGAGCTTCAAGCGCTCCTCGAAACCCATCAGGGAGATCGTTGGCGTGCAGTCATCGCCAAGATGGACCAAACTGAACGTCACGAAACCTTCGTGACGGAAAGAAGGGTCAACCTCACCGGTGGCACAGGAGAAGATGTAGAACTCGCAGAACAAGAAGGAGTCCTCTCCTTCCGGCGACGCGGTCGACAAGTGAATCCTCAACCGGGTACGCCCCAAAAGGGTCAGCCCAGGGATTCGCGCGCCGAAGCTAACCTCAAGCAGGAACGCCTCCGGCGTGACTATGAGTTCACCGCTGAAGACACCCGCGTCAAACACATCCTCCAGGTCGCCAAGATCGTTGAAGAGGATGGCGCAGCAGCCGCCAAAGCCTGGCTCATCACCAACAACTTCGCTCGGGAGAAATCCCTTGCGCAAGAAGCGGGCGACAGAGTTAAGCAGGCAAAAGAGAAGACCGAACGCGTCATCTCCGCAACCTGGGCAGCCCTGCTTCTCGGAAAAGAATACGAGCGCATCATGGCGCGCGATATTCCGGACGAGGAAAAGAAAACCCTCATCAACAAGGCTCTGAAAAAGAAGAAGGAACGCAAAGCCGCGGAAGGAAAGCTGAAAAGCCAAGTTCCCGGCGCTGCGATCGTCTTCGCTCTCTCAACCATCGTGCTCGTGGCCGCTATGGCCTTCGCAGCCACTCAAGGATAAGGAATTCCGCATGAACGGACTTGATTGGGCGAACATGCTGGCCATCACTGGTCAATATGCTCGCGACTGGCTGCGTGCGGTGGAACGCTTCTACCGTGGCAGCCTCCTCGTCATCTGGTGTGCGGTGATCCTGTTGATCGCTATCGGCATCGGACTGAATACGTCCGATGACCTGCGCATCTTCAACTTCATCTTCGCCGGCATGGCGCTCTTCGGATGGGTCTTCGTGACCTTCTTCCCGAGAGTCCTCCTGGTCACGTTCGGCGCCGGCCTTTTCGCTGGCCTCCCGAACTTCCGACTGGGCGACATCCTCCAGCTCGATTTCCCTGATATCCGTCTCGACGAGATGGTAAAGAAGGGACTTGGATTCATCTTCGGATGGACCAAGATCACTGCGAACGTGACCCTCATCATCGGCCTCTACTTCATCGTGATGGGCACGATCAAGGTTCAGGCGCCGGTGCTGGTCATTCCGGTGCTGGTCGTCCTGGCTTACCTTGGTCTCCATGGCCTCATCTACGCCGGTGGTGGCCACTGGTACCGCAAGGTCACCAACGGGATCCTTCTGGTCATTTTGGCCGGACTCCTGTTTGGAGCCTATCGCTTCGTTCGTCCGCAAGACGAAACGTTGCAACAGGTCACCACGGCCTACCAAGAAGGGCACGGCAACCGCCTGAGCAATCAGGCAGAAGCCGCGCTCGTTCGGGCTCGGGCTGGCACCCTCACGGAAGCCGACCGAGTCGTTCTCCGGCAGATCGCCGAAGAAAAGATCGATCGTCGACCGGAAGGCGTGGTCACGACGGGTGCCTTCGGTCTCTGGGCTGCTGCGTTTACGCCGTGGTCCGACACCATCGGTGTCAACCTGATCAACCTTCGACCCACCAAGGTCTGCGGGCTGAAGACGGGCCAACGCTCGTTCCACATCCCGAAGAAGGTGTTCGTCCTCATCGACGGCACCAACTACGAGCTCAGCAGCTACATCCGGATCAACGGTGAGCTGCCGGGCGAGAAGTTCCTCGTTGCAGAGACGGACGGTGGCTGCGCCACTTTGTCCTTCGCCTTCAACGAGACAGGCCTCAGGCGTGCGATCACTCCCCAGATCGCGCACATCAAGTTCAATTAGGCTTCGGCCTTACGGGGAAAACTGGCGATAGAGAGTAACACCTCTCTATCGCCTTTTTCTTTTCTTTGAATACTAAAACAAGAGTCATAAAGACCCTTGTTTTTTTCTTTCTCTTATTTTATTTCTCTAAAAAAGAGCCGATAGTTGCGTAACAAGTACTAAGGAAGATAATGCAACAACAATACCAATAATGGCGTAGGTGACAATTTTCTTTCCAGTATCGGCCTGCTTCTCATTTCCCGCTGCGGTGAGATACGAGATACCTCCAACGACCATCATAATAACTGCCAAGACACCAACGATCGAAAGGAGGAATGTGAGAACATTCATAGCAATCTGCGAAAGTGTCAGCGCGCCAGCCACCTGACTTGGAAGTGGACCGCTGGCCGGTTGTAGTATATTGTAAATTTCCCGCAAGAATGAAGGCGCTGCAAGACCCAAAGCCAATCCAATAAGCGCAGCCAAAATCGCTGCTTTGGCTTGTGTAATCTGCTTATCGTTTCCAGCAGAAGTGATATACATCACCGCGCCTATCAAAAGAAATACCAAGGCAAGGATAACGATAATAGACTGAAGAGTAAGCAAGAGGCTATCGAGCACTTCTTCGACGGTACTAAATTTGAGTGGATTCACAAGCGAAATAGTAGCCGAAGCACCTGCAGTTCCTCCGCCACCCGCTACCGTTGGCATACAACATGTTCCTCCTGCTGAACAGGCACCTGAAGCCGTTTCGGTTGCTAAACACCCTGTACTTTTACAGGTTCCCCCAGCACAAGCACCTGGAGCTTGAGCAAAAAGAGGTTGTGTAAAAAAAGTAAAAGAGAAGAAGCTTACGAGAACAAAAATTCCTACTTGCAAGAAATGAAAGCGCATAGACGTGCACTCAAAAAAATAAATTAATAGATAGTACTTGCTCCAGAGAGAGCTTCTCCAACCGCAAGAATAACCACCAGTCCGCCAAGTGCTACGATCACTCCGATAATAGAGTACTGCATATTTTTCTTGGCCGTCTCTACCTGCTTGTCATTTCCTGCAGAGGTCAGATACTGAATACCAGAAATAACGAAAGCGATTACCGCTAAAAATCCAAAGATTCCAAGAAGCCAGTACAAAAATGATTGGATAATAGTAGAGATAGGAGCATTCGAAAGACCTGTGGCATTTGGAAAACACAATCCCGTTCCCGAAGGAGCGGTTCCTGGAGGACAGGTTACTGCTCCAGTAGTTTGAGCCAACGCTGTTGTAGCTGAAAGAACGCTTCCCAAAAGAACGAGCACAAAAAAAGAAAGGTGTACCAATTTCATAAAAAAATAGAATTATGTATTTGTTTGCTTTCAAAGATTTTACTGCCCTTATAGTATCCTTTTTGGAATAAAAAAACAATCCTGCAAACTGCAAGATTGTTTTTTTCGAAAAATCGAGAATCTGCAAAACTAGAAACTTGTAGAAGTTCCAAGCCATCCTTCAACAGCCTGAACAACAACAAATCCTACCAATGCTACAATCACTCCGATAATAGAAGCAGTCATAGCTTCCTTTGCCTTTTCGATCTGACTATCGTTACCAGCTGCGGTGAGATAGAGAATACCCGAAATAACAAAGCCGATGATGGCGATAAAACCCAAGATGGCCAAAAGCCAGTTCATCGTAGCTGTGATAATGCCCATGATGCTTCCATTTGGAAGACCAGCGCTTGAAGCGTTTCCTCTTCCAACTCCCCATTGAGCAGAAGCGGCTACTGGCAAAACAGCGACAGCTGCTACCAGAGCGTACAGTGCTTTTTTGATGTGTATCATACCTCTCTCACCTCCTTTCAATATATCTCATCCGAAAAAATCCGGGGATATTTTTTATTTTTTTCTTAGCCGACTCTTTTAGGAAAAAATTGCAGAAATTTGACTCACCAACACCAGTGCTCCAATGATGATAACTAATCCCGTAACAGAAAATATCAGTGTGTGTTTTGCCTTGATAACCATCTTTGGATTTCCGGCAGCAGTAAAATACAGTATTCCAGATATCACTAAGCCGATTATAGCAACAAGACCTGCGATTGACAACAAGAAAACTAAAACGTTCATAAGGATCTTATCGATACTCGGAGCATTCGTAATGGAGCCTGCTGCTTGTGCTATTTGTATTCCCAAAAAATCCATAACTTTTTTAGTAGGAACCAACCCCATCAGTATTTTCTGTATACGCGGAAAGATCTACACTCCCTGGACAAAAACTCAGTCCCAAATCCTGGCCCGCGAGCGTGGCGCTAATACTCATGTTCACTTTAACAGTCACATCAAGAGCACAGGCTTCTTTCTCTGTAATACCAAGCTTCTGTAAAAGATACTTTTCTGCTCGTAAACGCGTTTCCTCTAGTGGGAATTTATACAAAGAAATGAAGAAAGAATGAGAGTCTTTTGAATACTCAGTGGAGTAATCTGTAATCATCGAAGGCGCTTCTCGCTTTGGAAATTCATCCACCAAAAGACTCGCTGGATCTGGTGTCACTTCAGTAGGTATTACTCCGTCCATTATTTTTTTATCTATCTCTGTACGCACCTGAATTACTTCAGGAGGAATCGTCTGACTCGACGACGAAGATGCTGTGCCAGATGTGGCGGTACTTTCTACCGGAACCGGGGTTTGTTCAAGAGTTTTTTTATTCGAGAGAAGCAAAAAAGTCGCATACCCAATAACCAATACCAGGACAATTACTCCAAGAATCAAAAGAGTTTTTTTCATAGAGGTAGTATTAAAGAGTTTTTGGAATACCACATTTATTGGCTGTAGTGGACCAAGGTACCGTATTCTTTCCACCGCCCGACAAACTACAGGCCATAGCAATACTTCCTGCTGGCGTGAATGTAAGACCCATACAGTAATCAAAGTCTGATACGTTATTGATGCTACAGGTCCACCCAAGACACACACCATCGCTGGCTCGTCGATTATTGCACGTTCCCTTACTTCCTAAAGCGTTACAACGACTATTCCCAAGTAAACTTCCATTCGAGAAAACATTGATTTGAAACAAGCCTCCGGAGAAAGAGCGATTCCCGTAGTTGGTGCAAATATCTGTACCACTTCGCGCGGAAGCATTTCCTCCACCACTTTCAACCTGACAAATCTTGGACCAACTATCAAGATTGGCCCCCGCAAAACACGTACTCGACAAACTAGCTGACGAACAATTTCCACCCGTTGGAACCGAGCACGATCCTCCACCACCAACAGGTACACCTCCCGTAGCTCCACTAGTCGCAGCAGACGTTCCTCCACTTGCAGTGAGAACCCCACTTCCGGCAGTAGAATTTACATCACATGCAAAGCTGAAACTTCCAGTAGCCACTAAGCCAGAAATTGCCTTAGTAGTATCGCTCGTATCAGCGAGGGTCATCAAAACAATATTGACAATAAGCCAGGCTCCCAACATCAAAGCAAATCCAACGAGCGAGGCTATAATACCTGATTTTGCCGTCTTCATCATGCCAGGATTTCCTGCTGAAACAATGTACATGATGGCCATTGCCACAATAACAACAATCGCAATAATCGTCATGATCTGCATCAACCACTGCATAATACCTTGTCCAGTGAGAAGAAGGTGACATATGGTACAAGGAGCAGAGTCATCTCCTGCTGTCGCAGGATCATCTGCGCTCCGACCACAGAAAATAAGTCGCGTACCAGAAGCAGCCTCCGCTGAGAGAGGAATCAAAGAGATACTAAAAGTGAGAAGAAAAAGAAAAACGAAAAAAAATCCAAGAGATTTTCGCAACATAGCGAAGGAATATTTATTTTCTTTATTATATCACAAAGAAAAAAAGAAAAACCCTCTTGCGAGGGTTTCTTTTTTCTTCAAGAGTATTTTACTTCTTGCGATTCGCTGTCGTGCGTCCTGATTCGCTTAAGACCTGCTTACGGAGACGAACGCTTTGTGGAGTCACTTCAAGATAGTCATCTTCAGCCATAGTTTCAAGACCACGCTCGATAGACAGTTCCCATGCCGGAACCAGCTTGATAGCTTCATCAGTACCAGAAGAACGCATGTTTGTCAGTTGCTTTCCCTTGATAGGATTCACAGACATATCTGTTCCCTTGGTCACATCACCGATAATCATACCTTCATAGACATCAACAGCAGCACCAACATACAGCACTCCACGATCCTGCAAGTTATAGAGAGCAAATGCGGCAGTCTTTCCGGATACCATAGATACCATAGAACCGACGTCTCGCTTCTTGATATCACCTACATACGGACGGAAACCAATAACACGCGTATAGAGTGTTCCTTCTCCGCGAGTATCAATAGTGAACTCACCACGGTATCCGAGAAGTCCTCGAGTAGGCACTTCAAAAATAAGTCGGCTGTAACCACCGCTTCCTTCTTTCATTTCCATCATAATTCCTTTGCGCTTCCCAAGTTTTTCAATCACGGTACCTGTTGATTCCATTGGACACTCAACAGTTACCTCTTCAAAAGGCTCTGACTTCACGCCATCAACTTCTTTGATAATTACTTGTGGCTGAGATACCTGAACTTCATACCCTTCACGGCGCATATTCTCAAGCAAGATGGCAACGTGCAATTCTCCACGACCGTACACCTTGTAAGAAGCATCACCAAAATCAATTTTGAGTCCAACGTTTACTTCGAGTTCTTTTTCAAGACGCTCACGAATTTGCTTGTTCGTCACAAACTTTCCTTCACGACCTGCGAATGGAGAATCATTGACCAAGAAATTCAAGGAAATAGTTGGTTCATCGATAGCAATAGCTGGAAGAAGCTCCATGTCAGGAGTCATAGAAAGCGTATCTCCGATTTCAATATTTGGAAGTCCGGCAATCATGACAATATCACCCGCTTCTACTTCCTCTGATTCAACACGCTCAAGACCCTTAAAAGTATAGAGTTTGACGATACGGCCAGTTTCGTTCTTTCCGCTTACATTACGAATAATTACCTGGTCATTTACCTTCAAACGACCCTGGTACATACGAGCAATAGCGAGACGACCGACGAAGTTATCGTATCCAAGGTTAAAAGGCTGCGCCCACAAAGGCTTTGTGGTGTCATTCTCTGCTGGAGCTACCTTCTCAAGAACCACATCCAAAAGCGGGAACAGACTGTCGCTTTCCTCTTCAAGAGAAAGCTTGGCAACACCCTCACGAGCAATAGCGTAGACGGTCTTAAAATCGAGCTGTTCATCGTTTGCTCCAAGATCCAAGAAGAGCTCGTACACCATTTCCTTAACCTCTTCTGGTCGAGCGGCTGGCTTATCAATCTTGTTTAATACAACAATTGGCTTCAATCCTAACTCAAGAGACTTCTTCAACACAAAGCGTGTCTGAGGCATTGGACCCTCTTGGGCATCTACCACAAGCACAACGCTATCAATAGAACGAAGAACACGCTCTACCTCGGATCCAAAGTCGGCGTGACCTGGAGTATCTACGATATTGATCTTGGTGTCTTTATAAAAAAGAGAAGTATTCTTGGCATAAATAGTGATGCCACGCTCACGTTCCAACTGATTGGAGTCCATAGAAACTCCTTCAGCCAGAGCCATACCTGTCTGACGCATCAAAGCATCGGTCAAAGTCGTTTTTCCGTGGTCAACGTGGGCGATAATAGCGATATTTCGAATTTGCATAAGCGTATTGTGGATTCAAAAAAGGCGTAAGAACGCCTTGTATTACGATCGGAGAAATTGTACCCTGATCAACGCGGACTGTCAAATGTCTCACTCTACTTCAAAAGCTTGAGGCGATTTTCAGCAGTCCGGAGAGCATCAATATTTCCCTGTTTCCCCGAGTTCACGCTCTCTATCATTTCAGCCAAAATAGTTTCTACTGCTTCTGGATCCTTTTGTTTCCAGTTTTTTGCTATAAGATTCCCAGAGGCAAACGGAGCCAGAATCGAATCATTCTTTTGTTCTTCAATCAAATCACGGCGTGCAGCCGGTTTCTTGGTCTTTTCAAGGTATTTCGCCGTAGGATCAAAAGCCAAAGGGAAGTCTTTACTATTCCCAGAAAGGCCATTTACCAAGGTCATCATCTTTTCCGGATGTGGGAAAGCGAGGAAACGAAGAAGTTGCCAGGATTCGTGAGTATGCAGGGCTTTTTGCTGGTCAGATGTCAATGCCGATTTTGTTGTTCCCTGATTTTCAATAGTCTTATTTTTGGCAACCGCGAATCCCCAGTAATTTGCATAATTTTCTGGCTGTGTTCCTGAGAACTGAGGCATGGGCGCTACGCCAATATTTAACTTGGCATTTTTCTGCTTGAGCGCTGGATACTGCCATGAATAATTAATCATCATACCCAAGGTTCCCTCGTAAAAAGCGTCTACGGAATAGTGAAGGCGAGGATTCCAAGAATACACTCCCGAATCAATGCGGGAAAACTGCGTGTAGAAATTAAACGCTTCTATACTCCCCTGATCCGTGATACGAAACTGACTCCGATCGGAAGAAATCCCTGATTCTTTCTGGAAAAAGAGAGCAGAAAGGACATCTGTGGAACGATTGATATTCTTTCCTGTCCCGAGAGCAATACCAGACTGGTTTAGATTCCCGAAACTGTCTATCTGACTGAGTTGAGAAGAAGCAGACGCAACCTCTTCCCATGTAGCTGGAGGCTTGGCAATACCAGCTGCATTAAACAAATCTTTGTTGTAATAGAGCGCCAAAGAATCCACAGAGAGAGGCACTCCATACACCTTCTTATCCTCTCCAATAAAATCATCTGAAGCGACATCAACAAAAGAATCACGAAATTTCTTTTCTCCAATCATCTCTTCTGGAGCTGCGACAATTTTATCTTGAAAAGAGGGTGCCCAAGAATTTCGTATCATGAAAATATCTGGTCCCTTCCCGGACGCTAAAGCATCAAGGAGGTCTTCCTTGTATGTTTCAACTGGAAGTTTCCGATAGGTAATACTTCGCACATACGGATTTATCTTCTTGTATTCATTAAAAAGTTCCGTATAGGCATCGCTATCATCAAAAACGCCCCATACTTCAAGATCCACCTTGTAGGTTGCAGGAGTATTACTCTTGAAAACACACCCCGAAAGAGAAAGCGCGGCAAGGAAAACAAAAGTAAAGAGAAAAATCTTTTTTTGCATAAACTATTCTTTGGCTAAGAATGCGTAGTGAAATCCTCCTACGTTAATTTCTTTTTCCAAACTCAGTCCAGAAGCCTGAATTAACGTCTTCATAGCTTCCGGTGAAATACGAAGCTCTTTCTCTGGACCCACCAAAGATTCGTTCGGATTCCATTCCATGATCAAAACATATCCTCCAGCCTTCAAAACTCGAGTGGCTTCGTTTAAAATAATATCTCTGTGCTTATTCTGAAACAAAATATCCTTCAAGATGACCCAGTCCACGCTCTCCGAAGGCAAACCTGATCCGTTTTCTTTTTCAAGATTCGCTCGCTTCGTTTCAATATTCGAAAGACCGAGTGATTTCGCTCTACTCTCCACTGCCTCCAAAGCAGAAGGAAGAACATCAAAAGAATAGACTTGTCCCTCAGGACCAACACGCTTGGAAAACTCAAAAGAGAAATACCCTGAACCACAGCCAAAATCAGCTACCTTCTGCCCAGGAGAGAGAGGAAGCTGATTGACAACCACCTCTGGATCCACAAACGTCAGTCCAACGGGAGCACTTGCCATAATAAAAGAATTTTTTATTTTGAAATGCTTTTATTATACAACAAAAAAGCTTCGGTTCAAAGATTTTTTACTTGATTGACACGCTGTTTTCCTGTACAACGAAGAGGGTTAGGAGAGATGGCCGAGTGGTTGAAGGCACCGCTCTCGAAAAGCGGCATACCGGAAACGGTATCGTGAGTTCGAATCTCACTCTCTCCGCAATAACGTAAAGGTTATATTAGAGCCTA
>ERZ1292632.428-Hain-H43-01um-R2-428-length-44647-cov-6_pt1 | contig 15113 bp, 15 predicted proteins | sample MGYA00564407_ERZ1292632 | MGnify/ENA primary metagenome ERZ1292632 (study PRJEB36523, sample SAMEA6512637) | groundwater metagenome | collected 2019-01-08 | study: AquaDiva: Metagenomics assemblies of 32 groundwater samples | reverse complement strand
AAGCATCAAATTGAGCTCAACGATATTTGGGTTGTACACGACGATACCGAAATTCCTTTCGGCGAAGTTCGGGTCAAGCGTGGAGGAACTAGTGGTGGCCATAACGGCATCAAGTCGATCGATGAAGCAATCGGTACTGACTATTGGCGGATTCGCATCGGTGTTGGTCGTCCGGAGAACCGCCAGTTTGATCTAGCTGACTATGTTTTGAGCGATTTTACGCCTGAAGAAGCGGGAGAGCTGCCGTTAATAATTGACCGAGTCACCGGTTTCCTGGTACAATCTCTCAAAGACAAGCAATTACAACCAACAACATTTAATGGCACGACCAAAAACAATTAACCAACCAGTCGAAGAAGAGAAGCTAGCGGAAGCGCAAAGCGAAATCATGCCTCACCATTCAGCCGAGGCCAGCTTTGATGAGTCGGCGAGCAATGTCGACGAAGAGGCAGAAAAGGAAACCGCGGTTGAAGAAGGGGCCGGTCTAGACCAAGCCTTACCGGCCGAAGTAGCGGCCATTCATGTCGGCAACGAATCGGCCATGGCTTTGAACAAAGCCGAGCCGTCGAAACTGGAGCGCAAAAAGGCCAAGAAAGTTGAACGCTCTGTTGAGAAAGCCGAAAAGGCCGCAACCAAAAAAGAAGTGGAATTAAAGAGTCGTCGCTCCAAAAAATACTTAGCCGCTCGAGCCAAAGTTGAGACAGGCAAGCTTTATTTATTGGCTGATGCCCTGACGTTAGTTAAAGAACTATCGATGTCTAAATTCGATGGTTCGGTTGAAATTCATCTTCGCCTAAACAAGAAAAAAGCTAAGGGTTCAACGGAATCGAGCCGCGGCGTCGTCCACCTGCCACACGGTACGGGCAAGGAAAAGAAAGTCGTCGTTTTGGACGAAAAAATGATTGACGAGATCGCCAAGACCAAAAAAATGGATTTTGACATCTGTATCGCCAGCCCAGAATTAATGCCGAAAGTCGCTAAAATTGCCAAAATTTTGGGTCCTAAAGGTAAGATGCCCGACCCCAAATCCGGCACCGTCACCAACGATCCGAAGAAAGTGATGGAAGAAATCAAGGGTGGTAAAACCGAATACCGCGTTGACGCCAGTGGAATTGTTCATCAAATAATCGGCAAGGTTTCCTGGGAAGATACAAAGTTGGCCGAAAACGCCAAGGTAGTGATGGCCATCTATCCGAAGTCGCGTCTCAACAGCGCCTTTGTCACTGCTTCAATCGCTCCGTCAATCCCGCTCGATTTGTCTAAATTCTAAATTCTAGAATCTAAAATGTTAAATCGTCTGGTGGCGCCGTTGGGATTTCTCATCGGCCTGGTGGCACTGGCTTATGTTATGCAAACGCTGGGAAATTCATCGCCAACAAATAAACCCCTAGCTGGCCCGGAGCTATTAAAACAGTTTGAGATTGTCGAGATTGTCCCGCCAACGGCTATTGTGAACGACAAAGACGGCAAAAAAATAGATTTGACGACGCTTTTTGCCAAGCCAACCCTACTAACCTTTTGGAGCGTCAATTGTGGCGAATGCGATACCGGCCTGCCGGTGCTAGATAATTTTGCTAATAACCAAAGCCAAATCGCAGTAATTATGATCGACACCAAAGATGAGCCGAAAGACGCCGATGCCAAACTCAAGTTACTTGACGTAACGCTTGGAACTTATTTCGATCTCGACGGCTCGGCTTTCCAAAATTGGGAAGCGACAATGCCAGCGTCATATTTTGTTATCAACGGCAAAATCAAATACTATTTCCCTGGTCGAGTCAGTCAAGAGCATCTCGATGCTCTGTTGACGGTCCAGTAAATTTCTGCCACAATCATTAAGTCCAAAGACAGTAGGTGACCTCCGCCAGCCGACGGAACAAGTCGTAAGTCCTACCGAGGCAAGAACCAAATATGCCGGTCTTTGACACGGCTAATTCATTAACCGTTTGAAAATTTAGTTGTTGAGTATTAATTGAAAACTGAAAATGTCGCTGACGCTCGCTCCTCACTTGAGGTTCGTAGTTGATACTTGAAAATTGTTAAATCCGGAGGATTTAAGAAGATGCCTATCTTAAGAGCCCAAAAAGTTGATCTAGTCGCCAAACTAACAGAGGAGTTGCAAAACTCCCGTGTTGCGTTGGTCTTTGCCTATACCGCCTTAAACATGAAGGCCAACGACACTCTACGCACCCGCGCTTTTGAGGGCGGCGCCAAGATTAAGATGATCTCCAATACTTTGCTAGCGATCATTTTAAAAAATATCGGCAAGGAATTGGAGATCCCACAAAAGACACTGGCTTTGGCCTACGGTTTTAACGACGAAGTAATCGCCGCTAAAACTTTAGTCGAATTTGCCAAAGAAACCGAAGCTCTCGAAGTCTTGGGTGGCTGGGTTGATGGTAATTTCTTCGACGCCTTGCAAGTTAAAACTCTGGCCACACTCCCAAACAAAGAGACCCTGCAAGCCCAGTTGGTTGGTCGTCTGAACGGTTTAATCGGTGGTTTGGCATATTCTTTGAACTTCCCAATTCAGAAACTGGCCTTTGTGATGGAAGCGGTTAAATCTGCTAGCGGTGAGCCTGCAAGCGGTGAGCAAGTCGAATCCGTCGAATCCGCCCAGCCTGCAGTTGAAGTTGCTTCAGAAGAACCAGAAGCAGAGGAAAAAACAGAAGCGCCTGCTCCCGCCGAAGAGCAATCAAAAGACTTGTCCGATGACTTGTCCGCCGTAGCTTCAGCGGAGGAGGAAGCTTTAGCGGAGTCGGAAGAAACTAAAAATGAAGAACCCGTGGCTGAATCGCAAGACGAAGCGGGTGAAACGGAAGAAGTTCAAGAAGAAGTCAAAGAAGAAAATTAAGTTAATTAAGAAAGGAAATAAATGGCAGAAAAAACAGACAAATTGATTGATCAGATTGCCGAGTTATCGGTAATGGAATTGAGTGAATTGGTAAAAGCTATTGAAGAGAAGTTTGGCGTGAGTGCGATGCCAGTCATGGCCGCAGGTGCTCCAGCTGCTGGTGGTGCCGCCGCCGGTGCAGAAGCCGCGGAAGAGAAGTCGGAGTACACCGTCGTTCTAACCGCTTCAGGCGAACAGAAGATCGCTGTTATTAAGGCCGTCCGTGAGATCAAACAGGACTTAGGTCTCAAAGAGGCCAAAGATCTCGTTGACGCTGCTCCAAAAGAGCTTGGCGTGATGAAGAAAGCCGACGCCGAAGAAGCTAAAAAGAAACTCGAAGAAGCCGGCGCTACGGTTGAGTTGAAGTAATTCAATTCAAGCAACCTCGAGCGTAGTCGAGGGGCGCGAGCATAGAGCTTAAGCAAACGCTTTATTGAAAAAAAGAAGACCGTCAGGGAAAACCCTGACGGTCTTTTGGTTTAGTGGCAGTTGTTACCAGTCGCCACCGGACGATGAGTCACCGCCTCCACCGAAGCTTCCACCGGATGAGGAGTCTCCACCTCCGCCCCAGCTTCCGCCGGAGCCGCTGCTTCCCCATGAGCTACTCGTGCTGCTCTCGTAGGAAGATTGACGTTGCCGTTCATCTTCTTCTTCACGTCGCCGTTTGGCGGCGGCTTCTTGTGCTTGTCGTTGCCTTTCCTCTTCCTCATAAGCGCGCTGAGCCTTGCGGGCCTCGCCTTCCCATGAAGATTCGTTTTGGTCGAGTAGAGCAAGAAGCACCACGTAGTCGGTGACGTCGCTGATCTGGGGCTGGTTAAAGCCCTTAAGTGTTAGAGAGCCGCCGTATTCCTCGATCTTGCGTTGATAGCTGTCGCGTAGCGACTTCATCTTCGCAACGCGCTTCTCGAACTCGGCCTTCTTCTGGTCGAGCTCGTCGCAGTGACGAACTGACCGCTTCGCCTGTTCGAGCGCTGAACTGAACTTTTCCAGCGCCCAGTCGGCGTTGTTGCGAGCGTTAAGGTGTCGGTTCTCGCCAAGCTGGCGCCTGGCTTTGTCCAGATCGCGCTTACCTTCGCTCAAGTGGCTTTCGGCAGCGCCGACAAAACCAGTCTGAACTTTAGCATGTACTTTCTGAGCATTAGTGAGATGTAGGGTGGCAGCAGTGATCGCCTCGGTCGCTTCTGCTAACTTCGTCTCGGCCTTGGTGACGGAGTCTTGAGCGCCTTTGATAGCGCTCTTGATCGTCGCCGCTTGGTCGGCGGCCTTTGTGTAGAGCTCGTTTACCTTCCCGGCCTGCGCTTCAACCTCTGCGACGTCATCGGCACTTGCAAGGGTTCCCGCAAGCTTGTCCTCTGCGCGTCGGCCCAAATTGAAGGTAATGGTCGGGTCATCGTCAGGGTCGACGACGGTGTGAAGAGCTTCAGGCTGTGAGTCCATTCGGTTCGAACGGGCGAGTGCGATCGCGTCAACCAATCGGTTGAATCGGTCGACGACGGTCTGCTCGGCCGAGTGAAGCTCGTTGAGTCGTTCGACGTAGGCTATAGGGTCGTCCCATGATAGGGCGTTAACCGAAGCATACAGGGAACTGTCTTTTGAATCGTCACCCGCCAACGGATGGTTTTGCAACCAGCGTTGGGGGATACCGAGCTCTTTCGCTTTGGCGTAGAGCTCATCGAGCGTTTTGGACGGAAACGATTCTTCCGCCGTTTTGCCGCGAGCTGCGAGGGCGTCCTTTAGCTCCTGCCAACCTTCGACGTTTTGCTCAAACCGCTTCGCAAGCGATGCGGCGAGTACGGTCGGGTTGATCTTGATGACCTTAGTCTCCGGTTCGAATAGGCTGTCTTTATTGACTTTACCGGTGTCGAAATCGAAGGGGCTGTTAAGCATCGCCAGAGCTGTGTTCAACGGTTTGAGGTTGAAGTAGCCGGCTTTCTTCGCCACAGCCTTGCACCTTTCGGCGTGGTCGCGTAGGGCTTCGACACCTAGGTAGATGTCATCAACCTCTTTGGTCACACTCTCGTAAGCTTCCTTGGTTTTTCCTTTCACTGCTGTCAGAGCTAGGATATCACCGCGGTCGCCGTAGATTGCGAAGAACTGCTGAGCGGCATTGGTTGTCGCTTTTACTCGTTTTCCGAACTCCTCTGCGAACCTTTCCCGCAAATAGGAGTACCTGCGAAGTTGGGACAAAAAAGCCACAATCATTGCGACGAGTATGAGTATAGCCCATAGACATTTCAAGAAGATATCCAGCTCACGACGAGCTTCTTCACTCATCCGGTCGCTGACGTAGCCTTCCAGCTTGTCAACGTCTGGCTTGAGTGCTGCTGCTGCGTTAAGCATCTCTTGGGGGTTGTTTCGTTGTCGAACCTTCCGTGCTTCGTCAAGGCTCTGTTTGTAGCCGCTGACATTGCCAGGCAGATACTCCCTGTGTCGAAGAAGTTCATCCAGTTTAGTTACCCGCTCGTTGATCAGTCCTTGCGCCTGAATCAGCCTTTCTTGCTCGGCCTGCCTTCTGGCAGCTTCGCGACGTTGGGCGATTTTGGCGGGGTCAGTCTGGTCGAACAGATAATCGTCGACGGCCCTCATCATGTTGATGATGCCGTTTTTCGGGTCCTTGCGTTGACCTTGAGTCGACGCCTTGAAGACGTCGGTATACTGATCGTGCGCGCGGCTTCGAAAGTTGAGTTCGGTCTCAAATTTACTCCCAGCCAGGAAGCGATACTTCCGTGGACTGTAAGCAAGCAAGAAGATCTGCGACCTCGCCATGTCAAACGACGGATAGCGCTGACCCCACTGTTGAGCAAGGTTGTTGATGGCGTTAGCCGCCAATTGATCGCCATCGCCAGAACCCGGTAGGGTTTCGACGAGAATCACGTAGTAGGGGAAGTGGCAGCTTTTCGCCGCCCTTTCGATTTCGTCAATCCCGTTGTTGCCGATCATCGGCGGGTTGAACCCTTCGGGAATCGTGTAGACGAACTGGCCCTCGCGTAAAGCAGGGACATTGAGTTGGGCGCACGCAATTCCGTTGAAAAGCGTAGCGACAAGGACGAGTAAGAAACGCATTTTCATGTCATCACCTGTGAAAGGGCAGTAACGGACAAGTCCGTTATGTTTACTGGCTGCATTTTACCCCAACAAACTGATTTTGTCCAGAGTTCAGGGCATTATTTTGTTACTCTGAAATTGTGAAGAAAAAGCTTGAAGAAGCCGGCGCTACGGTTGAGTTGAAGTAAGAATTCCCAAATTCTAAATGCGAGAACCGCCCTCCGCCAGCCGGCGGAAGGGCGGTTTTTGCTAATTGCCTAAAATTTTTCTAATTTTTGGGACAACCCGCTGGTGATTGGGCCAGGTTAAAACCTTGTCTAATTCGTCAAGTAAATACCAACTATGTTCTTCGTTACCCTCTAAATAATGCACGTCGACATTAGGAATCTCAATCAGAAACGCCCATTCGGTTGAAAGCTTATCCCATGTTTTGAGCTCAACGATTTCCCTGTGATTGAGATTGATAAGCGAGATCGGCTCTACACCTAGTTCTTCGATGGTTTCGCGCCGAGCCGCTTGCTCAAGCGTTTCGTCCGGGATATTGTCGCCAACGTGGCCACTCAAAACACTCTTAGTATCATCATGGCGATGGAGTACAAAAAATTCCGTCTGGCCGTAATTTTGACGATAGGCAAACATCAGTATTTTGGTCACTTTTTGCATGTCAGAATCGTACCGAAAAATACCATAGTGTACACTGTCGGTTTTTTTGGGGAGGGGGTATAATCTGGGAATGAAGCAGCAAGTCTTAGTTATTCACGGCGGGGATACGTTCGATACCAGGGAGGAATATATCAAGTTTCTGAAAGAACATGAACTAGATTTCCAAAAGATGATGATAGCTGGCTGGAAAGAAAACCTGCGCAGTGATTTAGGCGATGACTACGAGGTTATCCTGCCGAAAATGCCAAACAATACCAACGCTACCTACGAAGAGTGGGAGATAATGTTTGGAAAACTGATTCCGTTTTTGCACGACGGTCTGATTTTAGTTGGCCACTCAATGGGTGGGTTATTCTTGGCAAAATATTTATCTGAAAACAATTTCAAACCTAAGGTTAGGGCAACTTTTTTGGTCGCGGCGCCATTTGGCGACAACCTACCCGAGTATGAGCTTTATAGTTTCTCGCTTCCTAAAAAGATCGACGGCTTTGCTCGTCAGGCCGGTCAGGTTTTTATCTTCCATAGCAGTGACGACCTAGCTGTGCCCCCAAGAGACAGCGGTGACTATAAAAACGCCGTGCCAAACTCTGAATTAAAAATGTTTACTGATCGCGGACACTTCGGCCAACCACATTTACCAGAGTTGGTGGAAGTGATTAAAAAACTCGCATAGTGTCCGTTTGACGGATCGTATAAGAGTATCTGCTACACTAAATAAACATGAAAAAGATTTGGTGGATTATAATTATATTCATCGTTTTAGTGGTACTCTTCTTGGTTGGTGGGGAGGTGTATAAACGGCAGACTAATTCTCAAACAACAACAAACAGCACAGAAATAGATGAAGCACCAACCGTCACCGCCAGCTTTGTAGACCCAACTAAAATCGCCGCGATTACTAAGTTTCGCAGCTGCCAAGGACATATTGTTGTACCGCAGGACGGGTCGGAGGTGCGGAGCAACATGAAGCACTATTTATACCTCAAAAAAGAATATACCTCGGCTCGGCGACTAGTGGAGTTATATGCGCCGTTTGACGGATATGTCAGCGACATCTATAAAGGCGACGAAGATTTTAGCGATCGCAATCCGGCTTCACGAGACCTGACCGTAAGCAAGTCTAAGGGTTTGAGTGCTCGCTCTGATTGGGGTTTCTCCTTTTTGCACATAGAGCCACGTGATAACCTAAAAGAAGGCGACGCAGTTAAGGCGGGAGAACCGCTTGGTTATGTTTCGCTAGAACTAATACCGCCGTATTACGCCTTTGATGTGGTTTATGCCAAGATGGGGACTTTCCCCAAGAAAATTGACAAGTGGAACAGCCCGTATGCGGCACTGGAATCAGCCTTTGCTCACATGGACAGCCAAGCTCTCGCTAAGTTCGCCGTGTTTGGTGTAGATTCGGCTGACGACTTTGTTATTGCCAAGGCAACTCGTGACGCCTCACCGTGCCAATACGGTCCCGATGGCCGACAATTTGACCAAACCCGTACCGACGCCTGGTATAACGACTGGTTAGGCAATATAAACGACGCGGTAAATTAGAAGAATATGAAAAAAGTTTGGTGGATTATAATTGTCATTGTGCTACTTATTGCCGGAGGGGCAGGTTATTTAGCCCAACGTAAATTTCGGGCCCGCGAAGCGGTAGCTATTCCGTCTGCTGATAGCAGCCAAAGCGAAAAAGATAGCGCTGCAATAAAGGCCGGGAAACAGCTAACAAATAACAATTGCAAAGGCGATGGACCAGGTGTGCTGACGAGGCTGCCAATGGACGAGCCGGATTACTCGATGATTTTACCGTATGGATTGATGACAGGCGGTCATGTCACCCCCATAGACCATCAGTACTTCTCGCCGACAGTTTTCAACTCACCGCGCGACACCTATCCAGTTTACGCCATGGCCGATTCTAAAATAGTCGACATTCAACCCCGGACCAACGACAAAGGGACGGAATACCGCTTTGTGTTTACGATGAGTTGTACCTTTCTTTATTATTACGATTTAGTGACCAGCCTTACACCAGAGCTTCAAACGGCGCTCAAGCTGAAGAAATTTGATATTGATGTTAAAGAGGGAGATTTAGTTGGCAGAATTGGTGGCCAAACACTCGATTTTGCAGTTTGGGATACCACTAAACCACTAAGGAACTTCGTTAACCCGAAAAGCTATGAAGGTGAAGCCTGGAAAATCTATACTGCTGACCCGCTAGACTACTACAGTGTCGACATTAAGGCCAAAGCATTAGCCAAATATGTTCGAACCATGGCGCCACTTTCAGGCCGGATCGATTACGATATTGACGGCAAATTAATCGGCAACTGGTTTCTGAAAGGGTCGGGCGGTTACGCTGGGCCGGGCGATGGGAGATCTGGGTACTGGGCCGGGCACCTGTCTATAGCACCAGAGTATCTCGATAATTCAGCCACAATCGTTTCTTTCGGCTCGTGGAACGGTGGCGAAGCCAAGCAGTGGATGGCTAAAGACCCGGTCGATCCCGCTACAATCGGGATTGCATCAGGACTGACAAAATACGAGCTTTACGGTTTTCAGGAGACTAAAACTGACGGCTCTCGTTGGGATAGTATGTCGCTTTATAACGACCCGAAGGCAAAAGTGAACGCTAATGAGTTTGGCGGCTGTGTACTTTTCCAACTCACCGACAGTCGAACGCTTAAAGCTGAACAGTTTGCTAATAAGAAGTGCACAGCAGTGAGTAGTTTTAGCGGTCAAGAAGAAACTTACGAACGGTAGGATCAATCAAGAAGATGAGTACTATCAGTAATAGTAATTTGTTCTGGATCGCTTTGGTAGCGGTATTGCTGTTCGCCCTTTACATTAAATCTCGTTAGCGTTAAAACGGAAAAAGAAAGGAGGTGAAAAAGATGGAAGAACATTACGCTTGTCCGGGTGGTTGCGGTGGTATGTCGACCGACATGAAAGCTTGCGATACCGAGGGTTGCGAAAAAAACGGTCAGATGATGAAGGGGTGCGATTGTCACGATAACGAGCACGCTCAAGTTATGGACGGAACCGACGAGATTGTCTAGCAGGCACCTGTACGCTCGGGGCTGTTACTGGTAAAATTTCAATATGATGCCTGAAAAACTTCAGACCATAGTTTTTTTAGTTCGTCACGGCGAGACCGATTCAGGTTATAGTCAGCAAGCCGGTATTGATAGTCAGCGACAGCTGACAGATGTTGGTCGGGAGCAATCCGTCGCCGTCGGGCGATATTTGGCGGCATTTCAGCCAGTGGCAGTTTATTCTAGTCCACTCGATCGCTGTCAAGAAACGGCCAAAATAATTCAATCCGAAATTTCTCCACACCCACCCATTATTTTAAATAAGGCGCTATTCGAGGTCTATTAGGCAGTGCCAAAGATACGTCATGAGGTAGGGGAGAGGGGAGAGACGATTTTTACGACTATTCTGGCCGCGCATAAGGGCGAGCAGGTTGTCGCTGTCACCCATCAATACATTATTGGCTACATTGTTGCTGATTTCTTGAAGATCGAGTATCGCGATCTGCCGTGCGAATTTGCCGATGTCTACCGCTTGGTTTTTGCTGGCAATATCCTAGTTGAGGCGATGCGTCTCCAGCCAGCCAAGGCAAGGTAGATTTAAGAATTTAGATTTACGATTCAATAATCAAGAATGATATTTTCGGTTAAACATTCAGCCAAGAATTCCCGAGCCCGAACGGGATTATTATCTACACCCTACGGAGATGTGCAAACCCCGGTCTTTATGCCGGTGGCGACTTCGGGAGCAGTGAAAACGCTCTCTCCAGAAGAAGTAAAGAGTTTGGGAGCGGAAATAATTTTGGGCAACACCTATCATCTCCACTTGCGACCAGGTGAAGAGCTGATCGCCGCTGAAGGCGGTTTACAAAAATGGATGAACTGGCCCGGACCGATTCTCACTGACTCGGGTGGCTATCAGGCCTTTTCGCTTGGCGCCACCCGCTCGCAACAAGCCAAAACAACTGACGAAGGCGTCCGGTTTTTTTCTCATCTAGATGGCCAGAAATTATTCTTTACACCCGAATCAGCAATCGATATTCAACTCAAAATTGGCAGCGACATCGTCATGGTTCTTGACGACTGCGCCCCGTATCCGGCAACAGAGAGGCGATTGAGCTTGGCAGTTAAGAGAACAGGGGAGTGGGCAACTCGCTCAATAACCCACTGGCAAAAACACTTACATCCGAACCAGAAGGACAGGCCTCTACCTGTAGAATCTACAGGTAGAGGCCTGTCCTTAACCGAGAAGGGGTTGTTCGGCATTATTCAGGGTGGGATGGATAAAGAACTGCGACGGCAGTCGATGAAAGACATTCAGGATTTACCATTTGATGGCATTGCCATTGGCGGAGTGTCGGTCGGGGAAGGTAAGGAGAATATGCTCTCGGCGGTGGATTTTATCGCTAGCGACTTAGACCCAACCCGTCCGCACTACCTGATGGGTGTTGGTGAGCCGGTCGATCTGATTCGGATGATTGATCGCGGGATCGATATGTTTGATTGCGTCTTGCCGACGCGCCTAGCGCGCCACGGCGCTTTTTGGACGACTGATTTCCGTCGGGAAAATATTCGCCGAGCCAAATTCACCCAACAATCCGAGCGATTGGACGATAAATGCGACTGTCCCACCTGCAGGGTGTACTCGGCGAGCTATCTGCGTCATTTAATAATGATTAACGAAACACTGGGCATGCGTTTATTGTCGATCCATAATCTGTGGATTATCTTTGAGTTGATCCGCCAAATCCGCCTCTCAATCGAGGACGATAGTTTTACGACTAGGTTTAAAGACTACCTCACTTAACATCCTAACTTCTGGTATATTTAACTGATGGTGGAGAGGGGAAAGGGGCCAGAATTTCCAACAGGGGCGCCCGAAATAGAAGCGGCACCGAATTTTTCGGGGGAAGGTAATTTTCTTAATCCCGAACATGACTCGACCGATCCAACGCCAGCCGCTCCCGAGAACATACCGACTCCAACCTCACCAACCCCAGAACAACCAGCTGATTCAACTGGACCTATCGCCACTGAAAGAGCCGAAATATTAAATATTTCAGACAGCGGGGACCCACTAGCGACCCAAGATACGATGGAGGGAATATTTTTAGCGGGGACTGAAACGAATGAGTGATTTATTGCCGACCTACCTTATCTACACCATTTTGGCCGCAATTGTCATCCTGCCGTTGGCGTTAATGTGGTTTTTTCGTTATTGGCAAAAAAAAGACGCCCTTGGCGATGTCAACTCTTTAGTTTGCTTACTAGTGTCGCTTCCAAAAGAAGCCACCGCCGATCCGCACGCCGCCAATGAACCGGTCAAGGACTTCAAGGGTCTGATTGCGCCAATGGAGCAGTTTTATTCAGCACTGACGACAACTATTCACCAACGACATTTTATCGACTGGCTTTTTAGTACCCCCGCTCACATTAGTTTTGAAATATACTCTGTCGGAGGGGTCATATCTTTTGGAGTCGTTTGTCCAAAAAGGATTCGAACAATTGTCGAACGACAAGTTCACAGTTTTTTCCCCAACGCCCAAATAAATATCGGCGTCCCCCCGAAGGTTTTCACTAGCGAACAAGCCAATGTCTCGGGCGTTGTATTCGAGCAAGGCAAGAACTTTGTTCTGCCCCTCAAAACCTATCAGTATCTCGAAGCCGATCCGCTCAACACCCTAACAACAGCGTTGACCAAACTGCAGGGTTCGGGCGCCGCAACAATTCAAATGTTGATTCGACCGATTAGCGATAACTGGCGGATGCACACTGGTATTGCCAGCGGTCATGTCGTGGCCAATAAAATGCACCTCGTCAATCGGACCGGCACCTCGCGAATTATTGGCACAATCGGCGAGGCAATAAAGACTACCCCACACGCAGAAATCTCCAAGCAAACCCAGCGCTCACCAGCGCAAGAAGAGTTACTAAAAGCCCTTCAAGAAAAAGGCAATAAGACCGGTTTCGAAACGATCATTCGAGTGCTAGCGACTGGCGATACTCCGACCGCAGCCACCGAAAACACCAAAGCATTAATCAGCGCCTTCTCCCAGTTTTACTCGCCGCAGTTAAATAGTTTAAAGTACCGTCAGGTCGACCAAAAACGAATTTCGCGTGACTATCTGCTCCGACTGTTTTCTGGAGCGCCAAAGATGATTTTGAATGTTGAAGAACTGGCTAGCATTTATCATTTTCCCAATCGTTACAGCGAAGTCCCGGGGATGAAGTGGGTCTTGGCCAAAACCTTGCCGTCGCCACCAAACTTACCAAAAGATGGGGTGGTCATCGGTGAAAGTAATTATCGAGGCGAGAAGAATTTAATTCGACTCCAAGATGAGGATCGCCGTCGTCATATTTTCATGATCGGTAAGACCGGTACTGGTAAAACTACGCTCTTCGAAACGATGATCGAACAGGATATGTATAACGGCAAGGGACTATGCTTTATTGACCCTCTTGGCGATGCCGTTGAGTCGTTACTAAAAAAAGTGCCAACCCACCGCGCTAACGACGTCATCGTCTTCGACCCGTCTGATATTCAATTCCCGCTAGGTTTAAATTTATTGGAATATACTAAACCAGAGGAAAAGGACTTTTTAATTCAAGAGGTAATCGAAATTTTCTACAAGCTTTTCGACCCGAATCGGACCGGCATCGTTGGACCGCAATGGGAACACTGGGCTCGTAACGCCGCCTTGACGGTGATGAGTCGTCCGGAAGGCGGTAGCTTAATTGATCTGCCTCGACTGTTTACCGATGACGCTTTTCGGGAGCAATCGGTTTCCTATGTGACTGACCCGGTCGTTAAAGCCTTCTGGGAGCAACAGCTGGCCAAAACCGCCGATTTTCACAAATCGGAAATGTACAACTATTTCATTTCTAAATTTGGCCGGTTTATGACTAACGACTTAATGCGTAACATCATCGGTCAAACCAAAAGTTCATTTGATTTAAGAGAATTGATGGATTCGGGCAAAATCCTGTTTGTTAACTTAGCCAAAGGTAAGATTGGCGAAATAAACTCTAACCTTTTAGGATTAATTCTAGTTTCAAAAATCCAGGTGGCGGCCTTCAGTCGGGCTGATACTCCCGAAGAACAGCGGAAAGATTTTTATCTTTATGTCGATGAGTTCCAGAACTTTACCACCGATACATTCGCGACGATTCTGGCCGAAGCTCGCAAGTACCGGCTCAACCTAAATGTCACCAACCAATATTTCGCCCAACTAACCGAACACATTCGCGACGCCGTCATCGGTAATGTCGGGACGCTCATTTCGTACCGCATCGGCGCCGAGGACGGCGAATACCTAGTCAAGGAAATGCCTGGGCTGACGGCCGAAGATCTAACCAACCTTGATCGGTTCCAAGCCTATGTTAAACTACTGATTGATTTGACGCCAAGCAAACCCTTCTCACTCTCCGGCATTAAAAGCCCTAACGCTGGTTCAGTTGAAATGTCCGATTGGCTAAAAAAAGCTACCCGGGCTAAATACACCAAGCCACCAGTTGTTTTTGCGCCGATTGCCGCACCAGTCAAAACTACACCAAAACCATGACCGTATCAGCAATCAATTATTTATTCTCGGGTTTATTTTTGTTTGGGGCGTTATTATTGTGGTATCGATCGGTCAGAATGAGAAAGAAGATAGATTGGAGCGAGCCGACCGAGTATACCCTCATTTCAATTTCAGTACCCAAAAACAATGAGCGAACGCCCCAGGCGGCCGAACAAATGTTCGCCACATTGCATGGCATTTTTCGTGACGGCGCCACAGTCCAGCCGCACGTCAGCTTTGAGGTAGTTTCAAAAGCCAAATCAATTCGTTTCTATACCTTCATCCCGAAAGAGTTAAAAGAGTTTGTCGTTAGTCAAATTTTTGCTCAATACCCAACAGTCGAAATCGATATTATCGATCCCGATGACGATTACACCCATCTGGCAGAGGGCAAACAAATTGCCGCTACCGAACTTGATCTCAAGAAGCCCGCCCCATTTCCGATTAAAACTTTTCAGAGCTTTGAAGTTGATCCGCTCTCGTCAATTACCGGTGTTTTAAGCTCAACGAGTGAGAGCGAGGAAATATGGATTCAAGTTTTGGTTCGGCCGATTGACGATGATTGGCAGGAGTTGGGTAAGGCCGAAATCAAGAAAATCAAAGAACCCGGACCAAAATCGATGAGCTTTGGTCAGCTGATAGCGACCGAGGTTAAGACGGTCTTATTTGATTTAGTTAAACACATTGTTACCGGACCGCCCGGAGAGGATAAAAAGAAGGATGAGAAGAAAAAAGACGACAAAGACAATCAAGAAAATGCCGCCGCCAAAGCGATCGAAGAGAAAATTACTAAACTTGGTTTCGCTACAAATATTCGGATACTGGCCGCCGCCAACGATGAGTACTCTGCTCGAGCCAAACTAGAACAAACCGTTGGCGCCTTCAAGCAATTCAATACCATCAACCTCAACGCTTTTATAGCCA
>ERZ1292632.1379-Hain-H43-01um-R2-1379-length-23806-cov-6_pt1 | contig 15119 bp, 13 predicted proteins | sample MGYA00564407_ERZ1292632 | MGnify/ENA primary metagenome ERZ1292632 (study PRJEB36523, sample SAMEA6512637) | groundwater metagenome | collected 2019-01-08 | study: AquaDiva: Metagenomics assemblies of 32 groundwater samples | reverse complement strand
CGAAGTCGACGAAGCCGAAGTCGACGAAGCCGACGAAGTCGAAGCCGAGGCCGAGGGCAAGGAGGCTCCGATGCCGAAGCCCGGGACGCCCGAATGGGCCGCGATGAAGGACAAGCTCAAGGCGGGGGCGAAGTGACCACCCCCTCGACTTCGTCGTCCACACCCGGGTCCGGCGAGAAGCCGGGCTACCGGGAGGCGATGGACCGCATGGTCAAGGATTTCGTTTCCCACGGCATGGACCCCAAGGTCGCCGTGGAGAAGACCAAGAAGGCCGCTCAGCGTGAGGACAGCGCGCGCAATACCCGATAGATCTTCAAAAGACTCAAACCATCCGGAGTGAAAGATGGCAAATCTTCCTGGCGGCGTCACAATCAAGTCTATGGTCCCCTTCCAGCTCTACAAGAGGCTGGCACTCGGGGGGCTCGGTGTCGTTCGTGAGACGATCACCGCGAACGTCACCATCCTCGGCAGCCACGAGGAGTACCTCGTCCTGAATCCCTCCACGGGGAACTGGGACGTGACGCTCCCGGTCATCGCGACGGCGCAGGCGCCCAACGGCGCTCGGCGTGGAAACTTCCATGTCGTCTCCAACTCGGGGTCGACGTACAACCTCGTGGTCAAGACGGCTGCCCCCGCGACGCTCGCGACGCTGAACCCCGGCGAGTTCGGGATGTTCATCTTCGACACCGACTGGCGCGTGGTCTTTACGACCCCGTCGGTCGCGGACATCGAAGGGAACGCGAACGACTTCACCGCGAACAACACCTTCGCAGCTGATCTCCGACTCCTGGATGCCGCGACCCTCTCCTTCGGAACGGCGGGCGGGGACATCGTCATCACGGCGGATGGGACCGACATCGTCATCACCGGGACGGGCGATGTCGTGATCGGCGACGGCGTCGGATTTGCGATCGGCACCGGGAAGGATGTCGCCTTCACCTCCGATGGAACCAACGTCGCCGTGTCGGGTGCGGGCAAGCTCCGTCGCGCGGACAGCTTCGTCGATTCCTGGGGCGCGGGAGATGACCTTCAGGTCTCGAGCGACGGCGCGAATGCCAGTGTCGTGGCCCCCAACGGGAACCTCATCATCGACAACCAGTCGGTCACGGGCGCCATCTACATGGACCTCGGGACCACCACCTCGGCAACCGAGTTCGGGGTCCGGGACAACGCCGGGTCGCGCCTCTTCCATGTGACCGCCGCTGGCAAGGCGACCGTCACGGGGGACCTGAAGGTCACCGGGAAGCTGGTCGCGACGGGCGGCAGCGTCATGGTCGACGCGGAGCACGTCGACTTGCGGAGCAACTACGAATTCCTGAATGTGGACTACACCACGGCCGCCGGACAGACCGGTGGGCTGGTGATCAACTATCTGCCGGTCGCCAGCTACCTGACCACGGGAGCGGGTGTGGTGGTGGCGGGCGTGGTGGGCGTGTCCAACCCGACCATCACGACCTTCGACGCGAACGGGCTCGTCATCACCGACCTGGTCATGATCAGCGGCTCCGCAAATGACGGCGAGAATGACGGCCTCTACGAGGTCTTCAGCCATGCGGCGAACCTGCTCACTCTGAAGAGCACGGCCGCGGGCTTGACCGCACAGGTCGAAGCCTTCACGCAGGGAACGATCACCGCGAACTCGGGTGACGTCGGCATGACCATCACGAAGGTGACGGTCACGGTGCTGCGGGCGGGCAGCGCGGATGGGATCTGGGAAGTGGGCTCGGGCTCGGTCACGGGAATCGTGTTTTCGGATCTCCTCCGGGCCAGCGACATCGGCTCCCTTGTCCCGGCGCTCGCCGTCACCGACGCGATCGGCGCTGAGAATACCGACGGTCTCATGTCGATCCCGCTGCTCGGGGGTGTGGGCGACGCCGGCACCTGGACGAAGGCGATCACCTCCGGTGGACTCGCGACCGTCACGCGCACCGCTGCTGCCGGTGGCTCCTCCTTCTGGGTCGATGTTCCTGTTCCCGCGCGCACTTCGGCGCTCAAGGGGATCAAGCCCACCGGGCTTCGAATCAACTACACCGCGGCGACGGCGGTCGTTGGGGATGTGAGGTTCGAACTCTGGAAGGTCACGCAGGGCGCGGACGGCGCCGCCCGCACGGCGGCCGTCATCGTCGGCAACCTCGACGCCGACTACGATGCTGCCCACGACACCGCCGCGGAGCGGGCCGACATCACCGGCGCCCCCGAGTTGCACCTCGCGATCGTCACGGACGCTGCCGGCGCCGTCTACCTGGGCGCGGGCGAATCCCTGAAGCTCCGGTGCTTCGTCGAGGGTGACGGCGCGGGACTGGGCACCATCGTCATCACTGACGCCAACCTCCTGTACTCCGAAACCACCGTGGATCTTGCCTAATGGCCTACAACGCAGCCATCACGTATTCGCGGAAGAGGATCAAGGGACGGCAGCATGTGGTCGTGACAGTCATCGAGACTGAGGTGACCCTGGCAACCCATGAGTTCAGCTTCGCGTCGCCCGACTCGGGCGTGGGGACGCTGACCTTCCATCACTGCACTCTGGCAACAGGTGGAGCCGGCATCACGGCAACGACGGTGGACCCTCAGGTGGGTGAAGCCACAGGAGCCTCCTCCGTCTTCATCAACGGGGCAGCCGCAGCCGACACAAGGAACGCTCCTGATTCCCGCTTCTACGTGAGCGGAGGACTCCTCTACGGACGGAGCGGAAGTGACGGGAACATCGGGTCGACGGGCACGGTTACGACGGTGATCGTGTGTTCCGAGGGTCACGTGTAGCATGCCCACCCTGTACACCATAGACAGCCAGCTGCCCTCCTTCTACGTGCGGGGGTACGCCCAGACTGTCACGATGCCTGTGTACACAGAGGGCACTTCGCCGACTCCGCCCGACTCGGGCACGTTCAACCTCTATGACCAGAACAAGGCTCTGGTCAAGACCAGCGCCATCACGGTCACGGGGGGAATCGCGTCCGTGGACGTGTCCGCGCTGGACCTTCCGGCGACCTTGTCCCTGAGTTACCAATGGCAGGAGGAGTGGCTTCTGGTCTTCTCCGCCGGAACTGAGATCTTCCGGCGGGATGCCTACTTGTGCCTGAGGGCGCTCCATCCGGTTGTGAATGACGTCCTCCTCACCCGGCGGGTGAAGGACTTGCATAGCCTCTTGGCCGCAGGGCAGACCAACTTCTCCGAGTACACGCAGGAGGCCTGGGGGGTCATCAACAGGATGATCCTTCAGAGGGGGATGCGACCTTACCTGATCATGAACGATTACGCGTTCGCGGATTGTCACATCGCCCTCACCCTCGAGCTGATCTTCCGGGACTGCTCCACCTACATGGGCGAGGGACGCTACGCCACGCGGGCGGATGATTACCAGAAGGAGTTCGTTCGGCGTTGGGACGACCTGAAGTGGGAGTACGACTCTGCCGAGTCGAATCAGCGCGCCGACGCCGAGCGTTCGGTCCCCGCGCGCCCCTTGACCTGCTTCAACTTTGCTCCACGCTCCTGGGCCCTCCGGACCTCGGCTCGAAGGATCGCCTGATGCCCGATCCCTCCTCCTTGACCCTGCGCACGATGATGGTTGAAGTGACCAACGTCATCTCCTCCACGGGTCTCCGTTTGTCCCCGTCGGTGTTCACCGCCGGTGCGACACCCAAGAACCTGATTGACCTCTCCTATGTGGTCAACCTCCAGAGTCGGGACACGGGGAAGTACCGCGGGGGAGAGGATGAGGTGCTCCGGATGGAGCACACCCTCGTGGTTTCCATCGCGAAGATCATCAAGCCTCTCGATCAGTTCGCCTCCCAATTGGACGCTTGCGACATCCAAGAGAGGGTCATCAAGGCCCTCCGTCAAATGGGCGCTCTCGCTTACGCGAGGATTGACTGGGTCTCAACGAATTCCACCGTCACGCCCTCCCGAGAGCACCTGATCATCGATCTCACCTTCCGCATCGAGATGGACTGGTCCTTCGACGATGGTTCAGTCTGATCCCTTCACGAGCCTTCAAGGCTCTGCTAATCCCTGGAGTTCCCAATGTCAGAAACTTCTGTTGTTCGAGTCAAGAGGGACGGACAGATCCTCCTCGCTGACGCGGGGGCGGTCAGCACCTACACGGTGTCCCTCGAGCCGGGGGACTTCTCCTTCGCCATCCCGGGGGAGATGGTCAACCTCTTCCTTGATCGTGGCGTCATCGGGACGACCCCTTCGATCCGGAATGGCGATGAGCAGCCCATGACCCTCGGGTTCTCGGCCTACATGAGGGGGCTGGGCGACCCGGCTGCTGCTTACGCGACGCTCCTCGACATCGGAACGCGGGCAGCTTCGGGCTATGTGCTGGCGAACTGGGTCTCCACGATGGGAACCAACTCGGATGTGTTCACCATCTCGGTGACCTTCACGGTTGATGGTTCCCCCTTCGGCGAGGCTGATCAGTCCTACGCATTCGCCTTCGTGGCCTTCCGCGCCAACGGCAAGGAAGGCGACCCCAACACGGTCGACTGCACGGGCACCAGCTACGCGCTCAAACCCATCCTTGCCTGAAATCTGACACCTACATCCTTCCGGGGAGTCCTCCATGGGAACCGCATCCGCCCGCGTCAACATTGATATCCAGGCCCTGGATATCCTCTCCGCTGGCCTCGTGGCGGGGGTCATCCCCGCGAAGTTCCTTCAGAACTTCGATCTGAACACCGGAACCAGCGATGGACAGATCGACCTCGCCTTCGGGAAGACCGAGTCTTCGATCGCAGCGTCCACGATCACCACGTACGATCTGGCAGGCTCCCTGGTCGGACTCAACCAGGCTGCTGCGGTGTTTGTCGAGATCGTCTTGATCGCGATCCGCAACAAGAGGACCACGGCCCTCGCCTACCTGGACATCGGGCCTCACGCTACCAACGGCTTCGGAAGGCTCGCCGCCTCCCGTGGCTTCTGGCCCGCCGACCTTGCCGCCGACGCGGACCAGGGCTCGATCGTGGCGCCCGACTCATGGCTTGTCCTCTACAACAAGGATGGAGTTCCTGTTACGGCGGGCACGGGGGACATCCTCCGGGTCACGACCTCCGCTGTCGCGGGCGCGACGAACTCTTGGGATCTGCTTGCGCTTGGACGCTCGGTCTGATCTGCTGAACAACTCAACTTCCAAGGAGTTCACCATGACGGTGTCTACCTGTCAAGCTGATAGCCAAGAAAATCGCCCTCTCTCGGGCTGGGCCGACTTCCCCCCGAAGGCGCGAGCTGAGCTGGCTTCGATCGAGGCCGAACTCGACGAGATCTGGCCCGGCTGGCGCAAGAAGCTGCGCTTCGACAAGGTCGATTACGGCTTGAAGTTCAAGATCAAGGGGCTCTTGAAGAAGCACCAGCTTCTCTCGCGTCGGGAATGTGGAGTCCCCGCCCCCCGCTACTGGGACGTTCTCGTGGTGCGTGACGGCAAGGACAAGAGCAGGTGCTACGCGCACCCCATCCTGCCTAAGGATGAGGGTCAGGAGGAAGCTCGCTTCTCCGAGCGCAAGCCCCCAGAACCTGCGGCGCCCCCTCACGAGGAGCCTCGTTTCTGCGAGGGGCTACCCGCCCTCGCCTTCCGCCTTCGGGTTCCTCTGGAGGTCTTGGAGGCCCTCGAACGCGGGGCCCCGGACGACCTCTGCTACGACGACGGGCTTGCCGTAGAAGAGTGGCTTGAGGCTCAGATCAATTCGCTCAGGTCCCTGACGTCCCCCGTCATTCGGACACTCAAGGTGTCCGAATGAAGCCCCTCAAGACCGCGCGCACCGTTCCTGCGTCCCGCCAGTACTGGATGACCGTGCTCTCTGGCAAGGGGGAGCATCACTTCAAGCATCCCTACTATGGCATCGGGGCGTCCGTCTTGGCGCTCTCGGCAAAATACTACGTCGACCCCGAGGTGGACGCCCGCTCCCTCGACCAGAAAGCGGTCTCCCTCCTCCCCTTCGTCGGGGCCGTCCTCGGCGTGACCTGGTGGCACCGGGGACTCGAGCTGGAGACCGTCTACCCCATGACCTCGGCCTCCCCCGAGACTCTCGAGGCCTACGGGGTCAAGGTCGCCCAGGAACTTCAGGATTCCGACTACGATTTGCTCGAGCTTCTGGACCTCTTTGGGCAGGTCATGCCCGAGTTCTCCAAGCACCAGTCGCTCGTGGAGATGGCATCTGCCCGGGCGGCTTTTACGCAACCCCCCAAGGCGGGCTTGATTTCCAGTTCCTCGAACTGAAAATCCAGCGCCTTGGCGGGGACGTCTCCCCCTATGACCTTTCGGATGAAGACCAGGTGGACCTCCTCGCATACATCCTGCACCGTCGCTCCCCGGAGGGCTTCCTGGACTCCCTCTCAGCAGCTTCAGCAAGGGACCTCGTGCTCGCGCGCAAGCTGATCGTGTCCGGGAGGAAGTCCTCGACTTCGTCGAGCGTCGAGGAGGTTGATCCCTTCTCTGCGATGCTCACCGAAGGGGACACCTGAGATGAACGTGACAGCGACCACCACCAAGACCGTCGACTTCACCTCGGTGAATATCCCCACGCTCATGCGCCCCATCGTGGCGCGCTGGGCAGCCCTTTGCCTGTCTGAGGTGAAGGCCACATGGCCCGTGGACACGGGGCTGTCGAAGGCCAGCTGGCAGGTTTCAAGCCATGTCGAGGGCACCCTTGCGTCGATCACCCTGGTGAACACAACCTCATATGCCGCCTATGTCGAAGGCAAGAAGGGATTCAACGGTCAGGAGTTGGCCGCCGCGATCGTGGCCAAGAACGTGCCCTTGATGAACCTGGAGATCGAGCGCGCGATTGCCACAGCGATGAACAACGCCACCCGAAGTGGTGGGAGCGTGAACCGTGGCTGAAGTACGCACCGAATTCACAGGGAGTTCCTCTTCCCTCGAAGCTGCCGCCACGCGCGCGCAAGCGAGCATCAACGGGGTCACCGCATCCTCGACCGCTGGCGCCCTGTCGGTCAACAAGCTGGGAAAGGCGATGGGCCCTCTTGGAGGAATTCTCGCCAAAATCTCCCCCGAAGCGGGAGTTGCAGCGTCGTCAATCGCTGGGCTGACGGGAGGTCTCGAGGGCCTGGCGGGCGCGGGCCTCGCGGTGGGTCCTGCCCTGGCGATTGTCGCAGCCATCGCAGGCGTCCTGACGATGGCTTATCAGGGCTTGACAGCCACCTCTGAGCACTTGGCTGAGCTTCAGCGCATCACCACCGAGGGGACCAAGGGGGTCGCCGAAGCGACGGCAAAGACCGCGCGTGTCATGCAGGAGACGAAGCTCATTGAGGAGGGCCTCACGGCGGCGCAGCGCACCCAGATTCTGAGCCTGTATGACACAGGGATCGCACTTGACAAGGCGACCAAGTCAAGCAGGGACCTTGTGGAGGCGAATCGGAGGCTCCTCGAGTTCAAGGGAATTCCCTCCTCCTGGAGTGAGGCCACGGGAGTTCTGTCCCGGGCGATGGGAGACCTGGGCGTGGCCATCGATTCCATCGATGGGGGGCTGGACAGCCTCGCCAGCAAGGCTGGTGTGAACGCGGGAGTTCTTTCATTCCTCACAACCTTCATCCGGGGGGTGACGACTTCGACGGAGGAGCTGACGGAGGAGAGCGCCGCTGCCACCGCCGCGATGGTGGAGCAGGATACGACATCCCTGCATGCTGCGATCGCAACGGCGAAGAAGACTGAGGCTGACCTCAAGGCAGCTGAAGCGGAGCGGAAGAGAACTGCCGCGAAACGAGATGGCGAAGTGGCGAGGGCAAAAGAGCTTGCGGATGAGAAGGCCCTGCTCAAGTCCACGCAAGCCCTCATCGACAAGACGACCGAGGCGGGGTGGACGGAGCGAGAGGAAATCGGGGAGACGGCCAAGAAGGTGGATGCTGACTTCGAGCACCGTCTCGGCCAGTACGACAAGGAGAGTCAGATCTATAAGGACCTCCAAGATGGTCGGGTGGAGGCACGGAGGCAGAGCCAACAGGCCTTGATGGACTTTGACGACGCTGAGGTCGCGGCGGCCGAGGCCAAGGCTGAGGAGCTGGCCAAGATAGAGAAGGAGGCGGCAGAGAAGAAGGAGAAGAGCGAGAAGGATGAGCGGAACGCAGAGCTGTCTGCCGCGAGTAGTTCCGCCTCTTCTTTGTCAGGCCTGTGGCAGCAGCTCAATGACCAGAAACTGGCCGGGATTGACAAGACGTCGAAGGAGGGGCGGAAAGCCGCGAAGAAGCAATGGCAGGAGAATAAGGCCGCAGCTATGGCCATGGCGACCGTGCAGTCCGCCCTTGCAGTTGCCATGGCTCTGGCCTCGGCACCCCCTCCCCTGAACGTCCCGGCGGTCATAAGTGCGACCGTCGCAGGAGCTGCGGCTGTGGCCTCGATCGCGGCCGCGCCCTCCCCGAAGTTCCACGCGGGAACGGGTGAAGTGCGGGCCACCCTGGCGGACAGGGAGGCTGTTCTCACTGCCCCCGCCGCCGACCGTTTCGGGCGGGAGAATATCGCCCGGGCGAATTCGGGGAGAGACCCTCTCCCTCAATGGCAAGCTTCGTCGCCTCTGGTCATCCAGTATCGACACCAGGTGTTCAACCGGTTCATCCGGGACAATCTGAAGACAACCGGGCCCCTTGCTGTCGCGGTGCGCGATAGCAGACCGACCGGATTCCGGGATAGGGGATAACCATGGCTGACATCTCCCCTGCTACCCTTCGCGGGATTCTCGTGCCGGACCCACGTCTGACTTACGCAAGTGGCGTGGTCCAGGCGTCCTCGAGCCTGAATCAGCGGGGTCCCATCGCGGGCGTCCCCGTCGCTGACACCGAGTCCGCGATGATTCTGGAGGCTGGTGGCAGTCCAGCCTCGGACACGGGGTGGCATGTCATCGCGCGATCGGGAGGCCAACCTCGCCCCGATGGTGCCACCTTCGCCTGGCGCAACTCCACGGATAGCACCTCCTTGTGGAGAGGATGGGACCCTCCGCAAGCGATCACCGCCTTCGAGTCCCTCGATTACACAACGACGGCGAACAAATGGCAGCAGCCTCATGTGCTCCGGCGGCAGGACGATGGCCTCGTGTGCGCCGTGCTCCGGACGAGCCGTTACATCCGGGCGTGGACACGGCCCGCAAGCTCGACCACCTGGACGGAGAACAACGTCTATGACACGGGCGCGACGGTCGTTTTCCAGGCCAGCCCCTGTACTCTCCAGCTTCCCACCGGGAGGCTGCTCCTGTTCCATTGGCAGGAGATCTCGGCCACGCAGAACCAGATTCGGATGCACTACAGCGACGATGGAGGCCTGACCTGGACTCTCGGCCAGAAGAACTGCTTGCTCACGCCTCTTGGCACGACCTCCGACACCCCGGGACGTCTCCGGTGTGGTTATCTCAATGGGGAGATCCTGCTCGTGGCCAGTGTGCTCGACACAAGTGGAGTGCAGCCCCGAGATCGCCTTGTTCAATACGCGAGCGATGACCTGGGTGCCACCTTCACGAGGGTCTCTTCGACTTCGGGATACTCGGCGGGTGGTGACCTCCGGAGCCGGGCGTTCGGCGAGGTCACGGTCACTGGCGGGAGGTTCCTGGTCACCTATCTGAAAGAGAGGGCCTCCGGATACGGCGACATCGTGCCCCACCGGAGGTTCCTTGGACAGGCATTCGAGGCCCTCTCCGCCGCAGCCGAGGACATCGCTGTCCAGACCACAAACCTGATGGAGTGGGGGGCACAGGCAGCAACGCAATACTTCAATAACGGGGAACTTGCCACATGGGAGGATGAAGACGGTGTCCTTTGGATGGCAGGTCTTGACTTCAGCGATCTGCGTACGGGCTATGCCCAGAGGTCCACAAACGGTGGCTTGACCTGGGAGATGGTCGGCTCGGGCTCGGGCACGGGCTTTGGCTCGATGTGGTGGTCCGGCCGGGATGCGACCACGCACCCTCGGGGCTTCTCCGCGTGTGCTCACCAGGGGCGGGCTGTCGTGCTGCACACCTTCGCGGCGAACCCCGGCACAAATGATGACAGCTTGTGTGCGGTCTACCTGGGGGGTTTCACCACCGTCACGCTCCCCAATCTCGCGGGCGAGGCCGTCTCCTCTGTGAATAGGGTCTCGTGGGAGCGCACCTGGCTGCCCTACGATCTGCCCGATGCCGCGGGGAGCATCTGGACGGGGACGATCGGGGGTGCCCCGGTGATCGCTCTCGACGCCGGGTCCCTTTACTATCAGGGTGGCGCGGGGGACAGCGCCAACTATGAGGTCACCGTGGCCCCGCCGGGCACGATCGCGCAGGGTGTCCTGCTTCTCATCGACGGGCTGGCCTCGACCACGAGTGTGGGCGGGGGTGCGTTCGTCACCGCGCGGGTGGGTGACGGCGCAAATGCGTACTCGGTGAGGGTGACCTTCAGCAATCAAAAGCTCCTCCTGCGTGACCTGATCGGGGGAGTTGATCTCGCTGAATTGACGACCGCCAATGCCATCGCCGCAGGGCAGAACGGTGTCCAGATTCTCCTCCACATCTACAACCCTGCGGGTGGCGGGGCGGGGAACACGGGACGGGTGAGGGCCTGGTACCGCACAGCAATTCCGGGCACCGACAGCGATCGCGAATGGACAGCCCTTGGGTCGAGCGCAGCGCTGGCCACGGGGGTCTTTGCCTCAACGGTTGCCTGGGGTGTCCTGAACGGTGTGGCCACGAGCGCACGCATCCGGATTCAATGTTTCTCGAGCGGCAGCTACGCGGGGGAGCCTGCCTACGACTTCGCGAATCCAAACGAACTCCTCGGGAGGGCCTTCTCTTCTTCGCTCGCCTACGTGGATGGGGGACTTCGCGTGAGGATGGTCGACGGGCCCGCCTTCCGTGGCGACGAGGTCACCATCACGACGGATTACTCCTTCCCCGTGCGGAACGTCTTCCCCGAGATTTCTCCCTCCCCGGGCAACGCCTGGAAGACGGCCAATGACACGGCTTCGGTGAGCCTTGTCCTCTCCTTCGATAGCGTCCTGAATCAGGATACGGAATTCCTCGGGTCGAGTATAGGCGTCTACCTGGGCGGCATCAACTTCCAGGAGTGCGTCCTCCAGGCTGCCGTGGCTGGCGGAGGCCTGGCCACCATTGGGGTGATCGCAGCCAATACTGGGCAAACGGGCCTGGGCTTCACCCGGCGGGGGGACGAGCTGACGGTGGGTCCCACCTTCCCGGGGAACGCCTCTTCCCACTGGTACACCTACAACATCCTCAAGGATTCCTATGTCAAGCTGATTCGGACGGGGCAGGAGGCCCAGACGGTGGTGCGGAAAATCCTCTGGAACTCAGAGGGCGCGTGGCGGGGGGATGGCGCGACGAAGACGGCTCGCCTCATCCTCGAGGGAGTGCAGGCGACTGACCCCACCGGGAACATGGCCACAGATACTTGCGAGTTCTGGTCAAAGGACGTGCTCTTCATCATCAACGACACAACGCCCTACCTCCGCTATGCGCTCCTCATCACCGGAGCCGTGGGCGCGACCTATGAGGGCTACTTCCAGATGGGAAATCTGGTGATCGGGCATGTAGCCTGGATGGGGAAGAGGTACAGCCGGGGCCGGGTTCTCGAGCTGGCGCCAAACACTTCTCTGGTCACCACGCGCGCTGGGACGAGACGCGCGGTCTCCCTGGGCAAGGCAAGGCGCTCCGTCCAGCTCGGCTGGGTCGAGGGCATTGACACTTCAAGGGTTCATGTGGTCCAGCCCACCCCCGACTATGTGTCGGCGAGCACTGCAGGACCTGCTGTGGCCGCCCCCGCCGATGTCCCCTTCCTCGTCCCCGGTTTGACCGAGGCCCTGCGCGGGTCGCTGACCCCCGTCGTTTACCTCCCCACCTTCACGCGTCCCTCGGCAGCGAGCGTGGACACCACCCTCGTCAATCGGAATCGCTTCCTCTATTCACGTGTCGTGACTAAGGTCACCACGGAGAACGTCCTCGGTGAGGAATGGGCCGCTCCGGGCGAGGTCCTCAAGGTCGCGCAGGTCACCCTCGAAGAGGAGCTTTAGGTGTCCGTCTCCCGCTGGAACCGGACCCAGCTCCAAGGGAAGAGGGTCTACTGGCTGCTCGACCTGGACTTCGCGGGAGAGACCCTGCGCTCGTCGACACAGGCCCTTGACGTGAACTCCGACGCTGGACCTCTTCACTACCATCCAGGCTTGGAGGAGATTGTCTATGGGAGGGTGCTCGATGTCCTGGGTCAGGGAGAGGAACCTGCCAGCGTGCCCCTCGAGGTGCTCTTGCCCGTGGACGTCCCCGCCCGCGTGGCTGCCGGCCATGACCTAAGCTCATCGACGGCGTCCCTGAGCAGGTGGATCGAGGGCACCGCGTGGGAGGACCGCAAGGTCGTTCTCATCGGCGCAGTCGTGGACCCTGCCTATGGGGAAGAGGGTGTGCCCACACGCTTTTCCCTCGAGGCTTGGCTCCTCGAGGACACGGCCCTCGTGCCCGAAGCAAGCGCCGTGGTGTCCAAGCTCACGACGAACACCACTTACCTGGCCGAAGACGATCTCGAGATCCCCTACCCTCTCATCTATGGACACCCGGGACAAGTGCGATCGGAGGAGCGGGTGACCGGGAGCATCGCGTGCTGGCGGTCCAAGAACACCTACCATCACTCGGTGGTCCTGGCAGGGCACCGTGTGCAGTGCGCCTTCGTGCGGGCCAACACTGATGAAAACACCTCAACGAGCGTTTTCCAGGTCAATCACGTGGAGGACTACCTCGGACGGGAGATCGCGATCATCGACGCCGCCACCGATGAGCCCGCGGGCACGACCCCCATCGAAGGGGTGGCTTTCTACCCAGGCTTGGACAGCGCAGGCGTGCCTGCCTCCTTCCAGCCCGGGGTCGATGATTCCTCTCCGATCTTCATTTCCTGGGAGGACCCTGACGGCCTCTCGCTGGGCGGAATGCAGGGCCTTTCGGGTGACCTCATCCGGGGCGCGGGGGATGTCATGATCGACCTCCTCCGGCGCTCGAGGAGACAAGTGGACCTTGGACGCCTTCACGCGGTCAAAGAGAGATTGAATGGATTCAACCTTGACTTCTCCCTGAGTGCCCGAGCACAGTCATGGGAATTTGTCCGGGATACCCTCCTTCCCTTGCTTCCTGTGTCGGTCGCGACCGGGGCCAAGGGCATCTATCTCGTCGTCTTCGACTACGGGGCCACGGCGCAAGATGCTGTGGCCACGATCGACGCGGACCAGAATCCTCACATCGCGGTCAGCGAGCGCGTTTCCTACGACAGCTCCCGCATCGCCAACCTCCTGAGCATTTCTTATGCCTTCTCCACCCGCGTGGGCACCTACACAAAGAGGCTCGTGATGGGCGCAAGGGGCGTCGAGTCCCATGCCACGGGCGACATCATCTGCTATGGCAACGATCGAATCCGTGTCATAGCGACCACCAAGGGCAAAGGGGGGGATGGGATTGTGGTCTCCGTGGTCTCGGGCGCCTTCGCCCCGATCGAGGATGCGGCCGCGAAGACCGTGACGCTGTCCTTCCAAAGCGGGGTCACCACACCCGAGGACATGGTGGACGCGATCAACGGTCTGCTCGGCACCGTCCGTGCTTATATGATGTCAGGGACAGGAACCATGTTCATGAGCGCAGGTGATGTGGGCACCTCCCCCACGGCAACGGAACAGACGGTCACTCTCCTGGAGCGGGACGCCAACGGCGTGGACCTGCCCTCCCATCACTGCACGGTGTCTCAGGGACGCTTCCGGGGGCGCGTCAATGAAGCGGGCACGATCGCAAAGGACATCGAATCCCGCCTTGTCTATGAGCCCGCAACAGCTGCGATGGTGCTAGCATGGCAGGCAAGGGCGTTTTCCCTCCCCTGGCTGAGGGTGAGCGTCGCTCTCCCCGAGGCTGACTATGCTGACCTGCAGGAAGGCAATGTGGTCCTGTTCACCCGCGCGAGACTCGGGCTGAACAATAGGGTCGCGCACGTCGAGGCTCTCGAGGAAGGGGACGACGGCCTCCTGGCTGCCACGCTCTTCCTGCTCCAAGAATCAACAACGCCGGGAGGGTGAGGAGGGACGATGGGAAAGAGCAAGTCCAAGCCCTTCAATCATGCCTCCTCGCACGCAGCGGGCGGGAGTGACCCCATCACGGGAGGGGGTGGAGCCCCCGTGACAGTGGAGTACCTCGTGGGCGCGGCGGACGCGACGCTCACGGCCGAGCGCGTCGTGACCGACACCGCGTCGGTGACGTGGGATCTCGCGACGGCCGGGCAAGCGAAGGTGAAGCGGGCGGCGCTCACTGGCGACGTGACGGCGCCGGTGGACAGCAACGCAACGACCATCCCGGCGGGCGTCGTGTCGCTCGCGAAGCTGGCGAACCTCGCGACGGACACCGTGATCGGCCGCACCACGGCGGGTGCGGGCGTGCCGGAGGCGGTGCCTTTTGGTGACCCGGTGCAGGGCATCGCCGGTCTCACCACGCCCACTCGCGGGCCGCACGGCTGGGCGCCAGGATACAATCGGACCGGAAGTGTGGCCTGGCAGGGAGCGGGGCGCTCGCTGCCCGCGAAGAAGTGGAACTGGTACTTCGAGAATGCCGGCGTTGGCTACGGCGAAGGCACCGCCAACCCGACGGCGGCTAGCTCCGTGGACGGGACGGATGCGACCGGGCCCGCACGCCAGCTCTCCAGCGCGGTCGCCGGGTCGGTCGGCTCGCTCCGGGGCGCCCAGAACCACCAGGCGCGATGGAGCCCCTACGGCGCGGCGCTCGTTCGGGCGGGCGCGAGCGCGGCCGACCTGCGTGTCTGGTGCGTCTCGCAAAATGCAACGACAACGCCGAATAGCGACACACCGAGCACGCACACGGCGGGCCTGCGCTACTCCTCCGCCGTCAGCGCGAACTGGCAACTCGTGACCTACAATGGCGTCGTCTCGGCAGTGGACGCCGGGATCGCCTATACGGCGAACAGCCTGTACCTGTGCGAGTGGTGGACCGACGACGCCGGGTCGACATGGAAGGCGCGGGTCATCGACCTCACGCTCGGGACGATCGGGAGCGTCGTCTCGACGATCGCGAACGTTCCGACCGCCACGCTGGATCTCCGGCATGTCGTGTGGCACTGTCCGATCGTGTCGGCCTCGAAAACGCTCACTGTCTACGGCTTGG